>Ga0114967_10000760_pt1 | contig 27512 bp, 13 predicted proteins | sample M_130628_MF_Meta_FD_92639 | JGI IMG/M metagenome (GOLD analysis project Ga0114967, IMG submission 92639) | Freshwater microbial communities from Lake Montjoie, Canada to study carbon cycling - M_130628_MF_MetaG | ecosystem: Environmental > Aquatic > Freshwater > Lake | place: Lake Montjoie...
ACGTCGCTTTTCCAGGATATTTTCGCGATGGCAAAGGATAGCGACGGCTCTGTATCGCTTCAGGCGATGTGCAGCGCGCGCCTGCTAAATCCAAACGAGGCTAAGCCGCTTCTGCAGGGATGTCTCGTGGGCGCCACCGGGCATCTCGCCCTGAAAGACGTTGCCATGGAAATGCTTGCTCCGAAGCGCTCCTGGGGTAAGGAGTTTACTAACGACCAGAAAGTCTTGCTCACCAAGGGTAATGATATTTTCAACGAACTCTGTTTCACCTGTCACGGTGCTGACGGGCGGGGGACTCCCGTGGACGGCAAACCAGGGCTGAACTTGGCGCCGCCCCTTGCGTCTTCCCGCACGGTGACCGGACCGAAAGACGCGTTTTTGGCCGTCTTACTTCGGGGACTAACGGGCCCAGTGGAAGGAAAGGTTTATGATTCGCAAATGGTTTCGATGGAAAGCAATGACAACCAGTGGATAGCCTCGGTCGCGTCCTACGTGCGTAACAGTTTCGGGAACAAGGCGGATGTTATTTCGCCCAAAGATGTTGCTGCATTACGCGAGAAACTCAAAAGCCGCACCACCCCATTCACAATTCCCGAACTTTCTGAGTTTGGGCCGGTGGTTCTCCAGGGGCGCAAGGAATGGAAGTTGAGCGCAAGTCACAATGCCGACTCCGTTTCAAAGGCAGTCGATAGCGACATAGCGACGCGTTACGACACCAAGGGGGCTCAGGCTCCGGGGATGTGGGTTGCGATGGAGTTTCCAAAAGTGGAACTTGTGTCGGGCGTCGTGCTGGATGCGGGAGCCTCGGCTGGCGACTTTCCTCGTGCTTTCAAAGTGGAGATGTCTGAAGACGGAGCCACTTGGAACCGGACGCTGGCCGAAGGCAAGGGAGAGCGGGGAATCACGAGTATTGCTTTTGCTCCGGTGAAGGCGAAGGCGCTGCGCATCACGCAGACGGATTCAGCTAAGGGCACCTTCTGGTCGATTCACGAGCTTCAGGTGCTTGATGGCCACGCGTCTCCTACTCAGGCGCAGGCCGCGAAGTAGGCAGCCTCTTGCAACTCAAAGCGTAGGATCCGCGTCGGGGCCTTGTCCTTTTCAAGCCCCAACGCGGAGGCATGCGCGGGTCCTTCCAGTCTCGGCGCATTCCCTAATTCTATTTCATAAAACTGGATTGCGCTTCGGGTGAGGGTAAATTGCTTCCGTGAAAGGCGGTCGTAAAAAGACACAACGTGGTGCAGGCGACGCGAGTTCGTCGCGGGCGTGGACGAGTCTGGAAATCGTGCTTCTGGATCAGGAGCCGTTGCGCAAAAAAGCTGCGCTGGACTGCTCTCGGGAAATGGCTCGGCTAGAAAAGCTGCGCTCGCAATGGACTCGTTTCGAGCGGGAGGATCGGCCGCAGTTTGAGCGTTGGATGGCCCATCATTTTGGCGCGCTTCTCACCGACTTACGCGAGGGGGATCGCATTATTCACGAGAGGAGAAGCCTTATTGAGGAGGTGCACGAGGCGGTGTATTTTGGCGAGGCTCGCACCTTAAAGGCCGCTTACAAATTCGTCCTTGAGCGTCGAAATGCCCCCGATGACGACGAGCCGCCACCGTTTGCTGGTTCGGACGGCACCGATCCTTTTTTTGACTTTCGCGACCAAGCTCCGGACGAGGAGGAGGCGGAGGTGTTATTCGAGGAGTTCCTCGACACCCACTTTGGGGTCTTCGTTGAGTCGCTGAGTAAAAAGGATTATGCGCGGCTTTTCGCCAAGTTTAAGCGGGAAGTCTTGGGGCAGGACCCGCAGGATTCCCAACCAGAGCCACCGCGCGCAACGAAGCCGTCGGTGACTGAGAAGCCTGAAACGGCTCGAATTAAGGAACTCTACCGCCAGTTGGTGCGCCGGTTGCATCCGGATGTGCGAACGGATGCTTCCCCCGCTGCCACAGCGCTTTGGCATGAAGTGCAGGATGCCTACAGTGCTGGAAACTTGGAGCGTTTGGAAACGCTGTTTGCGCTTAGCGAACTCACGGAAGCGACCATCAGCTCCGGCACGAGTTTGCATCAGTTGCGTTCGGCGCTTAAGGAGTTGAAGCGTTCGGTTCAATCGGTGCTCCGCAGCCTCAGTTCCGCCAAGAAGGACCCCGCGTGGAATTTTGGCGCTACGGCGGATCACTCAGCGCTGCGCACCCGAATTCAGCGTGAGATGAAACGGGACAGGGCCCTGCAGTTGGAGGTCCTAGCTGAGATGGACGCCCTCATCGCGAGTTGGGAAAAGCCGAGCCGGAAACGGAAGGCGCCTAAAGCAAAGTCTAAGGAATGAATTGCGGACTGTTCGTAAGCCTGCATTCCTCCCTGTCAGCGCGTCTGTCATTACACCCAATAAGGCCGGCTCTTGTAAAAAGCATTTGCCAGCGTTCGTCTGAACGCTAACCCTAATCCCACTTATGATAGTCGCACCCAAGATTCGGGGTTTCATCTGCACCACGGCTCATCCCCAAGGCTGCGCTAAACACGTTACCCAACAAATTTCCGTTGTCGAAAATAGAGGTCCCATCGCCAACGGCCCCAAGAGGGTGCTCGTGATCGGATCTTCGACCGGCTACGGCCTTTCCTCTCGGATCGCCGCTGCTTTTGGCTGCAACGCTGCCACCCTAGGAGTCTTCTTTGAGCGCCCCAGTGAGGGCGATCGCACCGCCACCGCCGGTTGGTACAACACAGCCGCCTTCGAAAAAGAAGCGCAAGCCGCCGGACTGTATGCGCGCTCTTTTAACGGCGACGCCTTTTCCGACGCCGTTAAAAATGAAGTCATCGCGGCGATTAAGGCCGACCTCTCTCAGGTGGACTGCGTGATTTACAGTCTGGCCTCACCTCGGCGCACTCACCCGAAAACAGGTGAAGTCTTCAAGTCCGTTCTGAAACCCATAGGCGAAGTTTTTACCAATAAGAATCTCAACACAACTAATGGAGCGGTTACGGAAGTCTCCATTGAAGCGGTTCAGGGAGACGATATTGCCCAAACCGTGGCAGTCATGGGGGGCGAGGACTGGGAAATGTGGATAGACGCACTTTTAGAGGCCGGCGTTTTGGCGAATGGCGTACAAACCGTCTCCTACTCCTACATTGGGCCGGAAGTCACTTGGCCCATTTATAAAAATGGTACGATCGGGCGCGCCAAAGAGGATTTGGAACACGTTCAAAGAAAACTTGATACAAAACTAGCTGAGATCAATGGCAAAGCTTGGGTTTCGGTCAACAAAGCCCTTGTTACTCAGGCGAGTTCCGCTATTCCAGTTGTCCCACTTTATATTTCACTCTTATATAAAGTGATGAAAGACATGGCGATCCACGAGGACTGCATTGAACAGATGGACCGCCTTTTCCGGGAACGTCTTTATAGCGGCCATCCGCAACCTGATGAAGTCGGGCGTATTCGCTTAGACGATTGGGAGATGAAACCCGAAGTGCAAGCGCTGGTGGCTGAACGTTGGGCGCAGGTTAATACCGAAAACCTTGTGGAATTCGGCGACTTCGCTGGCTACCAAAGCAGTTTTCTTCGTCTGTTTGGTTTTGGACTCGACGGTGTTGACTACGAAGCCGACACGGATCCTGACGTCGCCATCCCCTCGGTTGTTGTCAGCGAGTAATGTCGCGCTTGCTTCAATGCTGCTGGTAGCCTCTGCCATACTTCCCGTTGAAAACGCCTGTGTCGGTCTTATTTGTAGGGACACAGTTCAATCAGATTGGGAAAGTCAGGCGCTTCCGTTCAATTTTGCGGGTTCAATTCGACTTTCCTGATTGGAACGCACCAGTAAGTCGCTCCGCCGCTGCTCTGGAGTAATTCCCTGGTTCGATTGCGAGAATCTTCCCATTGCGATCCACCACTAGAGCGTAGATCACTTTTTCAGAAGGCATCCCGCAGGTTTGCATAAACGCCTTTTTGTCGGTGTAAGCAGTCCAAACATGGGAGCGCACCTCTTTGCTGGGGATACCGCCTCTCATTCCAGTGTTGATGAACCAGCGCATGAACCATCCTGGGTTGTTGATCAGCGGCATTTCAATCCATGGAAGCGTGTTCGACGGCGCGGTTAGTCCAAGCCCCGCAGTCCAAGTATCCACATCGGCCTGCTGTTCCCTAGCGAAAGCCACGACGACAAGTGTTCTATCTCCCGGAAAATCGGCAGGCGCTGTCCAAGGTTTGTAATTGAGATCTTTACCTGAAACTTTAGGAAAAGACGTGGGCGTTTCGGCGAATGCAGCACTCACGAGAAGGGAAGCAATGAGGGGCGATAAAAGGCTGAATTTCAAAGGTATCAGGTTTAGTGGGGTAGATGTAGGCTTGGAGCAGCGCTGTCGAACGGCGATAGGGATTGTCGTATATGGTCTAAATTTTCGGCGTGAAGATCCAAATCTGCCTCATCTTTGAGAACCACCTAAAAACCCCAAAAAGGGCTCAGGCGGCGTCGAATAAGCCGACGTCCGCCCCCTCGAGTAAGAATGATTACTTCCTAAACACCAATTGATTAGTGCGTTTCAACGCTATCCTTGCGGTGGTCCCATTTACCGGACTTGGAGCGGTGCGCTACGGCGTAGAAGGATTCGATGAGTTTTTTGACTTCAGGCCAGCGTAATGCTAGTTTAGAAAAATACACAATTTGTTTTTTGAGCTCTGGGCTAAGCGCCTCAGGCAGGTCTGGGCCCGCGTCGGAGGGGCGCAATTTACCGCCACTAATAGCTTCAATTTTAACGACAGGCTCGAAGCGCTCCGGTACTTGGTCCTTGAGGTAGGCGGTGAGCATATCGCTCTGAAACTCTTCGGGGAGTGCCTCGAGGATCTTTCCTACGGTGTTGGAATCCGGAGCGGATTTACCACTGAGCCAACGAGAAACGTTGGCGGGATCAGTTCCAAGCCTGTGGGCGAAACTTTGTTGGGTCCAGCCTTGTTCATCTAATAATTGTGAGAGTGAGGTTCTGAAACGGTGCATGCTCGAAAACATATCCAGCAAGTTGCCCATTTCAAGTGATACTCCTCAACTATTCTTAATTCTTATGTAAGCGGGTGAGGTGCGAATTGAATTCCTCGGCCTATAATCAATTTCTATTTGTGGAATTTGAATTTTATGCGTTTTCGAAATTAGAATCTGAAAAGGTTTACTCCGCCTGCAAACCTCAAGTGCCTTAAGGCTCTCAATTTTAGGGAGTTTGATTCTCATTTATGCGATCAATTTAGCTCCTCTTTTCGCTTCAAGCAGCCGGGTTCATGCGTTCCCCTTGACTTGAGATTCAGCCCAGCCTCTGCAATCCCGAGGCAGGCATTGAATGAACTAAAAACGACAGCGCCTAGCGCGACTGAGAGAGAGTGAACCAAGCCGCAACATGGATAAAACACCGCCATTTTGAGTCTGGAAGGACGGTGCGGATGCCGTCGCAGGCTCTTAGCGTTGATAAATAGGTAGATAGTGAAATTTCACGCTTAGGCTGAGTAGCGCCATCGCCGTGCGATACACGCGCTGGCTGTTCCCGCTACCCTCTTGGCCGGGAACGCCTTGCCAGGATCCGTCTACTCTTTGGAGCGGAAGCAGGGCCTCTGCTACGCTTTTAGCGGAGGATTCAGCACACTCGCCTCCGCGCTGGTACATGCCTTGCGCGTAGTAATAGGTGCCATAGAAAAACCACGCTCTGTTGGCCAATGGCGGATTCTTTAACAGCCACTGCGCGGTGGCTAAAACCTCTTTAGCCTCGTACTCTCCGCACACCTGTAGCGCCAGAAGTCCCTCCGCTGCAGTCGACCAGACGGGTTCCCTGCTGATCTCGTAACTGAACCCGACGGGCCCCCCTGCACGCGTAGATTCACGGAAGGAGCGTTTGATGTAACCCACTGCCGCATCGATGGCGTCCTTAGGGACTTCCACGCCGGCATTTTTCGCGGCGCGCAATGCCATTAACTGCCATATCGTCACGGAGAGATCCGAGTCCGCCGCTTGTGGTGAATAGCGCCATCCTCCCTCATGACCGGGCTGCTTTTTGACCCGTTGCGAGCGTAAGATTAGCTCGACCGCACGCTCGCAAGCGCGTCGAACTGCAGCGTCTTCCTCGGCTGAGGGACTCATCCCGAGCATCTCAGCCAGAAATAGTGTCGTGATGCCGTGCCCATACATCCGGGAGCCGTCTTTGGCGCCAAAGTATCCCTCTCGGTCTTGGCGATTTGGTCCCAGAATAAACTCGATGCTCTTGCGAACCGCCTCACCCGCAGGAGTAGAATCCGACGGAAGGTTGCCCGTTGCAGCTAAAGCGATTGCGCTGAGGGCGGTCATGGCGGTTTCGTTGCTGTCGGTTTCACGAATAGCGCCGCGCTTGTCTTGTTTTGAGACAAGGAAAGCGACGCCGCTGGCGGTCGCTGCGTCGATGGGATCGGGTTGGGCCATGCACGTGGCGCTCGCTAAGACGCAGTAGAGAGGCGCTAATGAAGTGATTCGAAAACGTCTCATGGTTTTGTTTTTCCTGAGCGCGCCCTTTCCGCGACCGCTTGAAAATACGCGTCGATGGCAGAGCGGTATTCGCTGGGGGAACTTTCCTTGCGTCCCTCCGTTAAGTCGTGTGCTAGCTTTTGGGGAAGGGCGCCCCACGGCTTTCCACTGCGGGATGCGCCGGCGGGCAGATCGTTGCTATCGGAGTTCTCCGCCATTGGGGCGCCGTTATCTGAGCTGGAGTCGGGTGAGCGTAGTGGGCGATTTTTCTGGGTGGCTTCAGCGCTTCGAGCGAGGCGGTTTTCGGATTGCTGCGCTTGGGCGGCGGACTTGATAGCAGCGACGCTTTTCGCGGCATCGCCTTCTTTGGCAGCTTGTTGTGCACGCTGCATCCACTGTTGTGAAGAGGTGGGTTTGCTTGCCTGTGTTTGGTCGGGTGCAGGTTGCTGAGGCACATTTGCTGGAGCGTTTCCTTGCTCTTGGGGTGCCGAAGCCATTGCTGCGAGTTTTTCTGATTGAGCCTGTCGTTCGGCCAAGACATCTCGGCTTCCAGTTTGGTGTTCGCTGTCACGGAGGGCTTTTCTGGACTGTGAAAGCGCTTCATTATTTCCTGATTGCGCGTTGTTAAAGTGTTCAGCTAGTTGCCGCAGGCGCGCTGCGTTCTGGGCTTGTTGATCCGCTGCTTTCTTCAAAAACTGCTCTGCGTCTGCTTTGGACGCGTTAGCCTGTTGAAGTGATTTCAGTGCGGCGTTGGAATCTTTAAGCAGCGCGGCGGCGTCGTCAGCGTCTCTTGCGTTCTCGCGTCCTTCTGCGTGAAGCGTTTCCTGACTGCTGGCGACAGCTTGCAATTCCTTGCGGAGTTGTTCTGTTTTTTCGGCAAAAGCGGCCTCTGCTTTGAGTGCTTCTTTGGGAATGGGAGGGGCTTTTGATGGGTTCGACTGAGCTATTTGTGCTGTGGCTTTGGATGCCGCATCGGACTTGTCAGCAAGCGTTTGCATTCGAGATGAGAGAGAGGGGGCAAGCGCCTCAAGTTGTTCTCTGGCTTGTTTCGCATCGGCCGCCGCAGTGTTCGCCGCCGAGTTGAGAGCCTCGGCGATCTGTTGTCGTGAGGCTTGCGTGTCTGGAGTCGCAGTGGCGGTCTTGGCCTCGTTTGCAGCAGCCACCACTCCAGCGGCTATGCCCGCCTTTTGCAATTGTTCGGGGAGGGTGGCAATTTTAGCAGCGACTAAGTCTTTTAGCTCCTGCGCAGAATGTTTGTCGGACTGCGATTGAGCCATGTCCTCACGTGCAGATGCTTCGGCGAGGGACTTTGCCTCCTCAATTGCGGCGATGGCTTCCAGTGCGTTGAGTGCCTTCGCTGCGGCTTTGACCTGTTTTGTCGCACCCTCAGACGGTGTGGTTTGTTCCTTCTGTGATTCTAGGGCGACCGCCGCTGCATGGAGGTCTCGGGCCAGTTGAGGCGTAGCAGTGGGTCTGGCAGACTCGAGGTCGGCGTCCGCCCGCAGAACAGCGGCGGCAGCCTGTAATTTATTAGTCGCCTCTGAGTTGCGAGCTTCGGCGGAGAGCTGCTTTCGGTTTGTGAGAGCGTCCAGTTCGCGCGCCGTTTGCGCCAAAGACGCCGCGCTCGACTGCACTTCGTTTTGTAGTTTGCGTTGCGCTTGAGCGGCGGCAACGCGGAGAGCGGGTTGAGCAGCCTCCAATGCTTTGCCTGTTTTTTCCAGAGTACTTCCGAGTTTCCGAGCGGCGTCTTCTGCGGAAGAAACCGCTTCAATCGCGTTGGAATCCACGGCGGATGACTGGGCCTGTGCGAGCGCCGTCTGGGCGGCACTTTGTGCTGCTTTAAGGGCTGTATTTGCAGGTTTAAGGGCTGACGTTGCAGTGGGGGAACGTTCAGTAAGTAATTGTAAGTCAGCTTGAAGTGCCGCCGAGGCGGTCTGGTTTACTTGCTGTCTGCGCAGCGCTTCCTGGGCTAACGCTGCCTGCTCCTCCTTTTCCAGCGGGGTGGAATTGGCCTCGGGCAGGCTCGCTGATGGAGAGGAGAATTCTGCGGCCAAAGCGTTGATGGCCGGAGTGAGCGCACTGGCCTCACTTCGATCCAATTGAGTGGATGCCGCCACCTGAACCGTTTGCAAGAGCGAGGCGGCTCTCGCCACCAATTCGGCAGCGTTGCGCAACGGTTCGGTATCAGACGGGGTCCGTTGCTCAGCGCGGGGAGTCGAGTCGGTGACGTTTAGGGCCTTGAGCGCGGGATTAAGCTGTCCAAATTCGAGTTGGTCCAGCGCTCTAATTTGAAGCGCGATTTCGGATTCCTCGGCGGCCGTACGAGAGTTTCTCAGACTCTCCAGAGCGGTGGTTCGTGCTGCCTCCGTGTAATCCAAAGCAGCCTCCAGCGCTTGTTTGCCCCGTGCGAGTGCCTGATCGCCTTTGATGGGATTTTGTGTGCGCGTCTCACTCTCTGCTTTGGCTTCGGAGAGCGCTTTAGCCGCCAGTTGCGTCTGTTTTGAAGCCCGATCAAGTTCGCGGCTGAGCTTGCGTTGAGCGGCAAGCGAGGCGGGCTGAATGGGCAAAAACTCTGGCGTCACCATCGCGATTTGCACCGCTCGGGACTGAACCCTTTGGCCTTTTGTATCCACCGCGACTAAGCGGAAGCTGAGCAGGTCTCCTGATTTTGGATTCGATGAGATCGGATCCCAGAGTTGTTGGAAATCGCATTGTTTTCCGGGTCGCTCGATAGCCTGTAATGATTTCCACTGGCCTTTGTTTAGTTGGACTTCTTGAAAAACTGAGGCGAGTCCGAGGTCGTCTTCTGCGCGGCCGATGAGCCACACTTTATTTCCCAGAGGCACCGCAATGTCGCTCGTCGGCGTATCGAGAGCAACACTTGGTGGGTTGTCTGGTTCTGAACGGATTTCGTACGCGCTTCCCGGTGCTGAGGAGAAACCAGTAACGGCGTCTATAAGGCACACTGAGTAAAAGCCGTTTTCCTTGAGTTGGATGCGTGTTGACGTGGAGGTTCCTCCGCCAGTCAACGGCAGGATAGCGGGCAGACCGCGCCCAAGGCCGCCGGATAACTGCAGCGAGCCGCCAGAAAGCGGTTGATCAGACTGAATTGTGAGGTCCACCCAAGTGCCCTCCAAGCCCGCGATGCCACCTTCGGAAGACGCGACCGTGCGTTCAGGCATTTCGCTGTAGGCTGGGGGATGGTAAGTCTGGGTGAACCACACCGCTTTCGGGCGGGGCTTGGGTGTGACGCGGATTTTGCGAGTTAGCGCGCTTCCTGCGTGAATTCTAAACCAAACAGGCTCCGTCCCTATGTGGAGCTTTGTGCCAAAAAGGTCAGTTTCATTTTGGTGCAGCGGGAGGCGCTGAACCACGTTTGAGGGGGTGACGTACTCGATGAAAGGAGCGGAGCGAGTTGGTCCGGTGATTTGGGTAAGGACGTTGAGATCATCCTCAGCGGCTACGATGGCGTTGGGTGCGTCGGGGGATATCAGCGTGATCGCGGTGTCTGATGGGCGTTGGAAATCCGCAAAGGGAAAAAGGATTCTTGCGCAGCGGACTCCGAAACGCGCTCCATCCAGGCTGAAACAAAGCAGCAATAATCCGATGGAAATGCCGGCTAGTTGGGCATCACGCTTTAAAACGCTCCATGGAAGTAAAGAGGACGCACTGAGGTTGCTGGCTACTTTTCCTGTTTGATCCTGTAACACTCGTCGGAATTCTGGGGAGTCCAGTCCCTTGTCTGGGTCGCTCCCAAGTTCGACTGCGGAGAGAAGCGAACCTGATAAAGGTGGGCTGGCTTTTTCTAAAAGTGTGGCGAGAAGACGGCTTGGCGAGGCTTGTGTGAGGCTCTTGCCGGCGCGAATCCAAGCGACGGCGAGTATTGTCAGGAGTAAAAGAAACGAGGTGATTCTGCGGGGCTGATCCTCCAGCATGAGGGTGCCATCCAACACTGCGGATATGACGATCCCGCCGACTAATGTGGTCGCGCTGAGGAGGGCGCCCCGAACAAAAAGGAGCGTCCGCCGCCGCTGGGCAAACGAGGAGAGTAGGCGTTGGACTTCGGCGTTCAGTTTCATGCGCAGCAGTCTTATGTTACAGTAGGCCAATACGTTTGCGAAGCGCCCATTCCAAGGTGAGAAGTAGCACCACAACAGAAAACCACCAGCCACTTTGCCAGATCGGTGTCTCGGATTCGATGATCCGTCCGCTTTGCAGAGGATTAAGTGCCGAGAGTAGTTGGGCGATATTTTCTTCCCGAAAATACGTTCCGTGGGAATTCGTCGCCATGAGCTGAAGCATTTCCTCGTTCAGCGTCAGGTTGCTAAGTTCAGAGTTTGCAGGTTGTCGCACATCAAAATGGGCTCTTAATTCCGATCCCGAGGAGGCCAAGTTTTCGATGCTTACCTCGTATCCTCCAGACGCCAACGCTCCCGTGTGTCCGGATAAAATTGCGGTTTCTCCCGGCTCAGCAATGATCGGAAAAGATGCGACGCGCTTGTCCTCGCGCCAAAGCACAGCTCGAACATCCTCGTTGGCTGAGGCTTCTTTCACGCCATCTCGAAGACGCACGCGAATCTCCGCATTGCCTCCGGGATTGTAGGCGATGGCATCCGTTGAGATCACAAACTTTGCAGCATCGTTTGGAAATGGAGTTTGAGATAAATACTGAACCAGCTGACTCCAATAACGCTCCTGATATTTTCCCGCTATCTCGTTTCGCCACCGCCACGATTCGTCGAATGCTTGGTACAAAACTCGGCCTGCACCGTAACGTCGCAGAACCAACACGGGTGCTCTACCTCCATCGTACACTCCCTCTAGAAGTGTTTCGCCTCCAGGCAATATCTCGCATCGTCTAAAGTTTCTCGGCGGGGCTAGTGAACGCCACGCCTCAGAGGTTCCGTCCTCCGACTGCTCGAGTGCGAGCGCAGCTGATTTTAGGCCGCGCGCAGTGGGCTCCAAACGTTCAAGTGGCAGAGCAGGAGAGGTGTCGCGAGTCCGAGCAAAGGTAACGGGAAGCACTGCTGCGAGAGGGCCCTCGGCGTAGCCTTCCAGCGAGTGGCGCATGCCATCCAGAAAGAGAATGCCGCCTCCGGATTTTGAGACAAAACGTTCAAGCCATCGTAGTTCCGTATCACTCAATAGTGCGCGTGGGACATCTCCCAGAATGATAAGATCGTACTCCTTAAGTACATTTTCGGTGGCGGGAAAAGAACCGGCAACGGTCCCTCGCGGCCAGCCGGAGGGGGATTCTGACGAGTTGGCGATTAGGGCATTGATTTGCCATTGAGGATCCCGCTCGAACAAGTTTCTGAGGTAACGCGTCTCCCACCGGGGGCGTCCGTCCAGCAGGAGCAGACGTCTTTTTCCTGCTGTGGTGAGGATGGAGAAATCAGCTTGGTTATTGCGAAGCTCGCGCTCTTGCGGCGCTGGGCTGATGACGGCTTTGAAGTCGAGACGTACCGTCTGCGTAGGAGCCGTGGTGGCGGTGTTTGAATTGAGCAGCGGTTTTAGAGCAAAATCGAACGGGACTTTCACCAGGTGCCTTTTTGCGCTGAGCATTTCTTTTTCCCAAACCACTGCGTTGCCGCACCGGATCGAGATTTGGAATGGTTGGCCGCTGGGGAGATCGTCATAGAGGTTAAATGAGCCGCGGACACGATCTTCGACGAAGGCAATTTCGGGTGCCTCGATGCCCGCGACGGCGAGGTCTGGTGGGGGAGCCTCGTTGCCAAAGCCCACGGTGATGATCGGTATGCTTCTGTCGTTCAATTGCTTTGCAACGTCTACCGGAGAGCCGTTGACGTTGTGTTGGCCGTCGGAAAATAGAACCACGGCCGTGTGGGGGTCCGTTGAAGTGCTAGGTTGCGCTGAGGCGTCTCGGTTGGCGCGTGTGCTGATTCGTTCGAGAAGTGGAGCGCGCAAATCGGTGGTCATTGCACTAGCTCCGGGTAACGAAGTCGGGCTTTTTTCCACGCCGTCGGAGGAGGCCCACAGGAGTTGGGTGTGGGAATCGTTTAATGCAGCAAGCTCGATTTCGAAGCGCTGTGCAAGGCTCGCTAACAAACTGCTTGCGCCTCCGTCTAACAGGGCGGCTCGCATACGTTCTGCACGCGGCATAGCGTCCAACTTTTCGAGGGCTGAGCGGGTCTTCCGGTCATTCGTGTCATTCCCAGTCTGATTGGTTTTTGTTTCTGGCGGAAGTAGATGCAGGGCTTGGGCGATGGCCATTTTCCTTGTCGGGGCAATTTCTGGATCCGAAACACTCATACTCTGCGAGCAATCCACGAGGAGTAATAGCTTAGTTTGGGTTCCTAAAGTGTGCCGGTGAAAAAGAGTCGGCTCAGTGAGAATCAGTGTAATAAGGGCAACTGCCGCAGCTCTTAACCATGGGAGTGAGCGGGCGAGTTTGGATCCAGCGTGTTTGGTTTCACGCTGGCAAAGAGTGAAGGCTGCTGCGCCAAGAAGTAATGCAGCGAGTCCGCCGTAGAGCGGTAGCCAGTCACCTGTAAAACGCAGTGCGGTCACGGAGTCTGCTCCCTTCTCAGGTGGAAGCGTTGCAAAAGAAGGGACTCTGCAAAGAGCAGTGCAAGGACCAGCCACAGCAAAGGAGTCCAAATTTCCCTGCCAAAGCCGCCTTTTGGAGGAGGGAGCTCGAGGGAATCCTCTGCCTGAAGCAAAGTGGCTCCGGATTGGCGCGCAAAAGTTTGGAGTGCTTCGGTTGAAAGTTTTTCGGGATCTGATTCCGATTGAGAAAGGTTGAGCGCGAAGAGCTGTTTGGGTTGGCCCTCGACAGCAACCGAATAAATCCCGGGCGGACGTGTGTCAGCGTATTCCACAAAAGCGGAGTCGTCTTTCTTTTGAATGGGGAGCGGGAAACTCTTTCCAGAGGGCGTGATGATTGTAGCGGAAGCCGCGCCAACTTTTGCTGGCAGGTAAGCGGTGATTGAGTCGCCGGTGAAAAGGCTCTGGGGGCTGGAATTCGCGTTCGCTGCGTAGGCAATGAGCTTTTGCATCAAGGGAACAAACGTGGGACGCGTTGGCAGGTTGCTCCAAGTGGGGCTGCAGGGAATGGCGCATTGGAGGACGATGCCCTCGCCGTATCTGCGCTCTATGAGAACGGGAGAGCCGTCCTCGAGTGCGAGGACTGTAGTCGGCTGTGGCGTGGAGTTTTCGGAGGCAGGCGCTCGGAGGGTAAACCAAGACTGAATACGCAGGTCCTGGAAAGGTGTATCTGAATTTGAGAAGGGTTCTAGAATTGGATGACCCGGAGTCTGAATGATAAGACTCGGGGGATGTTGTGCTGCATCGCCTCGGAGATTTTGGAGGGCATCAATGCGCGCTGGAAGAACTCCGCGACCCGCGCGGTGGAGATTTTTGTTGTACCAATCTGCGTCGATTTGTGGGCCCGTGAATACGACGAGGCCGCCGCCCTTTTGAACGAAGGCCTCAAGCCTTGAGAGACGTTGGTTACTCAGTGAGGTGACGTTGGCCAAGACGATAACTTTTGCGCCCGGAATGGCTTTCTCGCTCCACGTGTTGGGCTCAACCACTTCAGTCTGAAACAAACTTTCTTCTCGGGTCATTCGGGTTGCGCTGGGTTGCAGTGCAAGCTGCAGGAAATCTGTTTCACCTTCCAAGGGCTCCTTGGAGGGACTTCCGTTCACAAGAAGTATTGGGAGCGGTTCACACACGGTGAGATTTGCCCAAGCGGTGTCGTCAGCCGGAAGTTGGTCGTGTTCAATAGACACCTGTACGGTGTGCGGGCCGCGCTCGGAAAAGGTCTTCTCAAAAAGTAGCTGTGCACTTTGGCTTGCTGCAATTGAACAACTTGTCGGAGGCTCGCTCACGCCGTCAAAAATCCACGATACCAATAGGTTGGAGCGTGGCTTCTTTCCGTAATTATGAAGCGTGGTACGAAACCGCATGCGTTGCCCGATGCCGAGAGGAAGGTTGGAGAAGTGTATGGATTCAACCGCCACGTTTTCGATGGGAGCGGAGTTTATGTCGCACAGCGTGATCTCTGGAGGAAGCGAGAGCGCTCGTAAGCGTTCGATCGCCTTTTCTCGCAGGACTGCGTCTTGGGCTGACCAATTGGACTTCTGAAAGTCGCTGATGATTACCAGTCTTCGCGTGGGCAGGTGGGCCTTTAAAAACTGCTCAGTTGCGGCGTCCAGACTGTTTCTCACAAGCGCCTCCGCCGGCAGCGGATTCCTCTCACGAAGTAGAGAGAGGGCGCGTTCTGTGCTGACTGTAAATTCGCTCCAAGGTACCTGAGGATCACTCATGCCAAGAAGGGCGACCTCAGATCCTCTGGGCAAACTGGCTAGGAGCTTTTCCGTCACCGATTTTGCGCGCGCAAATGGGGATGATGGACCGGCGGAAGAGTCCATCGAAGCGCTGTCATCCAAGAGAATCACGAGCGAGGTGGGGAGCCTCCGCGAGGGCGCACGCAGACTGGAAAGCAGCGGGCGAGCCATGCAAAGCGCGAGTAGCACGGGGATGGAGACACGGAGCAAAAGCAGGAGAAGTTGCTCGAGGCGGAGCCTGCGTCTTTGCTTGATATTTTGTACAAACAAAAACTGCATGGCACTCCATTGAAGCGGCTTACGCTTGTTTTTTTGCAGCAGATGAATCACCAGAGGGATGCTGCCAGCGGCCGTGCCAATAAGGAGTGTGGCGTTGAGAAAAGTCATCGGTGCTTTGCTTTTTTCAACGCCGTTTTAAGCGACGGCTGAGGTGCGCGCTCAACGTCGCTTCCAGAGATTCGTCGGTGACTACGCGATATAATTCGATTTGATTACGACGGCAGCCCGCTGTGAGTTCTTGTTGGAATCGCTCGAAGTTTTCCATGTACGTCCGGCGCAACGCCGAAGCGTCCGCATCTAAGTGAAGGCCGTCAGCCTCAAGACATTCAAAGCGAGTCCAGCCTGTAAAAGGAAAAGAGAGTTCGTCGCGATCGAGAATTTGGAACACGAGAACTTCGTGGTGTTGCTGTCGTAGAAGAGCGAGTGCTCGGATGAGTTCCGCGGGTTGGTCGAGACAATCGGAGATGAGTATCAGCAATCCTCTCTTTCCAAACCGAGGTGCGGCCTCCCTTAGCACCCTGTGGATGGAGGTTTCGCCGCCTGGTAATTCACGTTCGAGCGCGCTGCTCAACGCCTGCAAGTGGCTTGGGCGCGCCCGTGGCGGAAGAAAAGTTCGAATGCGCGAATCGAAGGTAAGCAAACCGACAGAATCCTGCTGTTGGATGAAAACGGCACTAAGGCCAGATGCCAATTGCTTGGAGTATGCTGCTTTAGAACATGGAGCGTGGGCTCCTGAATAGTTCATGGAGCCACTCAGGTCGACTAGAAGTGTTACCCTGATATTGGTTTCCTGCTCGTATTCCCGAATGTAAAAGCGGTCGCTGCGGGCAAATACGCGCCAATCCAGATGCCGCACTTCATCGCCTGGGATGTAGGGGCGATGCTGTTTAAAGATCACGCTGGCACCTTTTCGCGGCGACTTGTGGATGCCAGAGGAGAGGCCGTCGAGTAGCTTTTTCGCCAGCAACTGCAGTGCAGAGAGTCTACGAAAAAGACCAGCGGGGCCTAGCTTCGGCGACTGCTCTCCGCTCGGGGGTGGCAGCGGTTTCACGGTTAGGTTGGTTAGAGCAACCCTTTCGCGTTGGGGCGGGGCACGGAGGAAAGGAGCTTCGTAATGATTTTATCGGAATCCATGCCCTCGGATTCAGCGCTGAAAGTGGGTACGATTCGATGTCGAAGTACAGGAAGAGCCAAGGCTTCAATATCTTCAATGCTCACGTGAACCCTGCCCTTAAGCAGCGCTCTGACTTTTCCTGCACTAATAAGGCACTGGCACGCGCGCGGTCCTGCGCCCCAAGCCAGAAGTTCTCGCACGAATGCTGGTGCATCTTTTTCCTCCGGGCGAGTGCTCCGCACCAGATCCAGCACAAAGTCCATGACATGCGCGGGAACAGGAACTCGACGAGCAGTTTGCTGACATTCCAAGATTTGCGGGCCGTCGATGACAGGTTGGATGTCCGCTTTGTACTCGCTGGTGGTGCGTTCGATGACTTGCCGTTCTGACTCCCGGTCGGGATAGCCGACACGCACATGAAAAAGAAAGCGGTCCTTTTGCGCCTCTGGAAGTGGATAAGTGCCTTCTTGTTCGATCGGATTTTGAGTCGCCAATACGAAGAACGGTTGTTCCAGCTTTATTGTGTGACCGCCCGCTGTCACGGAGTGTTCCTGCATTGCCTCCAACAACGCGGCCTGCGTCTTGGCTGGCGTACGGTTGATCTCGTCCGCGAGAAGCATCTGGGTAAAGATGGGGCCTCGCTGGAACACGAGATTTCTGTGGCCAGTGACTGGGTCTTCTTGCAGAATGTCAGTGCCAGTGATGTCGGCCGGCATGAGGTCAGGAGTGAATTGAATGCGCCGGAAGCCCAGTTGCATGGTGAGGGCGAGGGAGCGGATCACGGCGGTTTTTGCGAGGCCCGGAACGCCTTCGAGCAGACAGTGGCCGCCGGCTAGCACCGCGATAAGGAGTTGGTCAATCACCTCTTCCTGTCCCACGATAAGCTTTCCGATTTCAGTGCGCAGCTTTCTGTGCATCTCGACAATGAATTCAGCACGCTGTTCATCGTCTGAGGGAAGCGGAGCGACAATCGCAGCTGTGGGCGGATGATCCTTAACGTCGCTTCGTTCGTTGGTTTCATCTCCAAAGAGCAGTTTGTAATAAGTGGGCCGATGCTTGCGCCACGAGCGGGTCCAATCTTCTGCGGAGCGCTTTGCGAGGCACTCGGGCAGGGTGGCACCTGAAGTGATGTCAAAGTAGTGCAGGACGTGGAAGGGGGTGCCATGGAAAACAAGACGTCCCTCGTTTAGCACCAGAACGGAGTCGGGGAGTGTGAGGTTTTCGAGGGCTTCCGTTGTGTAGAGAACTGTGCAACCGCGCTGAGATACTGTTCGGAGTTGCAGGAGCAGTTCCGAACGTTCTGATTCGCCCAGCTCGCACATAAGTCGGTCTAGGAGCAATAATTTTGGTGCTTGAAGCAAGCCGGAGGCAAGACGTGCAGCGACCTTTTGTGAAGTAGAGAGATCTTTAAAGGGAGTGCCTTGTAGCTGGTTTAAAGCTGTGGCATCCAAGGCCTCTTGCAATCGTGTTTCGCCGAGTTCGGGAGATAGGTTGGAATATCTCAACCGGTTTGAGAGCCAAATGCCGAGCGGCGTATCCTGAGCGGGTTCCTCGTCGTTAGTAAGCAGGGCAACACTGAGTGGGTCGGTGAGCCGCAGCGCTTCGAGGGGGGCTGCGTTGTACTTGATTAGACCAGAGCAGTGCGGGGTGAGTCCCGCGAGGGTGCGCAAAAGCGAAGTTCCTGTGGCGGCGCTGCCCAGTACCGCGACTAAACTCGAGGCACTGTCTAAGTGAAAGCTGACGTCTTCAAGATGCGAGGACGAACCTGCAACCGCAGTTGGGGGGAGAGAGATATCCTGTAGTTCCAGCACGCGTAAGATTATCAGACGAGGCTGATTGTTTTAGGGAGCAAAATAAGAGATAGGTGGGACAAAGTTTGTGAGGTCGGCGTGAAGCGCTATTTGCTTTTGTTGAGAATCTCGCGCACATCGTCGACGGTGAGCTGCCTTCCCATGCTCACTCCGCCCTTGGGACCGTTGTCGGGGGTGTAAGGGCGTTTCATTCTTTCGGCTTCAGCGCCCGCATAAATTCTGTTCTTGCCGTAAAACTCCTTGGAGGAATTAGCTGCGCTTGCGTTGGGGAGGTTAGCGGAGTTCGGAGTGACTGCGCTTTTCCCCGAAGTGAAAGTCTTTGTTCCCATGGCGCTTTCGGCGGTAGTCGCTCCACTTTTTGAAAAGCGTTGAATGGCCGCGCTGTTGGAAAGCTGAGTTTTGCTTGGGGGTGTGAGGAATTCAGGGGTGTAAAACGAGGCGGATTCCAGGGCGCTTTTTGAACCAAATAGTTTGGTGGCTATTGTTGGGGCCGTTATGGTTTTGGATCCAAAGGTGGAGTCTCGGGAGAAGGAGTTTTTCTTAGGGGAAAAGGATTTATTGAGGTCCCATTCGAGCAAACGCCGCTCGCCTTCGGTTTGAGGCTGGGAGGATTGCGCGGTGGCGCTTTGCTGGGAGAAGCAAAGAAAAATGAGTCCAGCGATTAACAGGGGAGGAGCTCGCATCACTCTAGAGTAACTTTGCAGGAGGACTGTAGCAAGCCGACGGTGAGTGGGACAGGGATATGTTCCAGAAACAAAGTGTGAACGATTTGAGTGACTCGTGCGTTCGTTCTTTCCCAAGTCAAAACTTTTGCTTTGATACGAAGATGCTCTCCCCAAATGCTCCTTTCCTCAACTCGTCTCGGCGTGTGTTTCTACAGTCGCTTTTTGCTGGGGCGGCGTCGGTTTCGGTATCTGCGCGCGTGTTCGCCAATGCGCGCGGATCCAATGACGCGATCCGTATCGGTGCTATCGGGTTTAATGGGCGAGGCATGGGCAATATCAAGGGATTGCTCGAGGTGCCGGGAGTGCGCGTGACGGCAATGTGCGATGTGGATTCAGCGGTGCTTTCCAAAGGTAAGGAGGCGATGGAAAAAGCTGGTCAGCAGGTAGAAGTTTATAGCGATTTACGTCGTCTTCTGGATAGCAAAGAAGTGGACGCGGTGATGATTGCCACCCCCAATCACTGGCACTGTCTGGCCGCGATTTGGGCGATGCAGGCGGGTAAGGATGTATACGTGGAAAAACCTCTTGCCCATACACTTTGGGAGGGAAAGCAGTTGGTCGCCGCCGTTCGGAGTACGGGAGCAATTTTGCAAACGGGCACTCAAAGCCGTTCGTCGCCTGCGCTGCGCGAGGCTCATGCATGGGCTAAGGCTGGGAATCTCGGAAAATTGGTGCGCGCTCATGGGACGTGTTTCAAAAGGCGTCCGAGCATCGGTAAAGTCAGCGAGGCTCAAGCGGTCCCCTCGAATGTAGATTACAATCTGTGGAGCGGCCCAGCGCAGATGTCGCCGGTGATGCGCAAACAATTTCATTACGACTGGCATTGGATGTGGGAAACGGGCAACGGCGACTTGGGTAATCAGGGGGTGCATCAGGCTGACATCGCACGCTGGTTTATGGACGAACACGGTTTGCCTCCCGCTGTTATGAGTGTCGGTGGGCGCTTTGGTTACGTGGACGACGGCCAAACGCCTAACACCCAACTCGTGGCGTTTCCTTACGAAAAAGCACCGCTGTATTTTGAGGTGCGCGGTCTACCCTCCAAGGCAGGAGACAAGACAATGGATGTCTTTCGTGGCTCTGGCATCGGTGTGGTTCTACAGTACGAGCGCGGGCATATTTTAATTCCAAGCTACACGGCGGCTGTTGCCTTTGACGAAAAAGGGGAGGTACTCAAGCGTTTTGGTAGATACCAACTTCCTGGTGAAGCTCCAGTTGTGGAGCCGAAAGTGGATGGAGCTAGCGCGTCAAAAAGTCCCACGCATCATTCGAACTTTATCGATGCGGTGCGCAGCCGCGACGCCGCGCGCCTTAATTGTGACGGTCGGGAAGGGGAGTTGTCCTCGGCACTTTGCTCGTTCGCGGGAATCTCGCATCGACTCGGTTCGCAGTTTGCTCCGGAAGCGGCTCGTGAACAAATGAAAGCGGACGCCTACGCCAGTGAGACATGGGGGCGCATGCTGGAGCACCTCAAGTTGAACGAGGCTTTGCCGGAGAGAGCGGTGCTGGGCGCGACTCTCAAGATTGACCGAGTCAAGGAAGTGATCGTTGGAAACGCTGCGGCGACGGTGCTTGAGCGGCGACAGGATCGGGCTCCGTTTACCGTGCCTCAATTGGCTTGAGACTTGCCAGTTGGCCGATAAACCAGCGGGCGTTTGTGAGGGGAAGGCCTTGAAAACCGGACGTTTTCTACTGCTTTTTCGGCGCCGGCGTGCTCGGGAGTGTGGAGATGCCGTAGGAAAAGGGGTGCGCGGGTTGCTTTCCAAGTAGTTGTAGATCAAACCATTGCGCCATTCGAGCGGTGTCTTCGCTCATCTCTATCCAACCTCCGTGGCCTGCTCCCTGCCGGATGAGGACCTCGCATTTCGCTCCGGCTTCGGTGGATTTTTTCTGAAAGCGCAGCGACTGGCTATCCGGGACCACAGAATCCGCGTCCCCCTGCACGATGTAAATGGGCGGCTGTTTTGCGCTAATCCAGTAAATGGGCGACAGGTCGTGCCCCGCCTTTTCGCGGCCTTCCGGTGTGGCCACTATTGTGCCGAAGGCCGGCGCGCGGTTCGTGAGCGGACCAACGCCCTCGCGGCTGTCCCCGTCTTTGCCCCAGTTAAGGAAATCTGTGGGCGGATAAAAGCACGCCACCGCATTGACCGCGCTGCTGACGTGATCGACGGGATCCTGCGCCTTTGGGTCGCCCTCGTCAGCGCGCGTGGCGAGCATCAAGCTGAGGTGGCCGCCGGCGCTGCTGCCGGTGACGCCAATTTTGTTTGGATCGATTCCGTACTTCGCGGCGTTCGCGCGCACAAAACGCACTGCGCGTTTTACGTCACCGACAATTTCGTCGATCTGGAACCTCGGCTGTGTTCCGTGAACCACGACAAACGTGGTGTAGCCGTATTTTGGCCAACCGCCGTCGCCGATGCCCTTGTGGTTAGAGTTCCAGCCTCCGCTGATAATCTTCACCACTGCGGCCCCGTTGGGATTCGCGGGTTTGAACACGTCCATGGTGAGGGCTACACCGTCGTGTTTGGTGTAAATGACGTCGCTGATGCGCTCGGGTTCTTGGGCTTGGGCGGCGAAGATTGAAAGTAAGGCGAAAAGAGGGGTGAAGATTTTGCGCATGGGTGCAGTTAGAAAGAGCTTTTGAGCTTTGTCCAGTCAGCGAGTGGAAATGAGCGCTGGCCGCGCGCAGTGACTTTGTTGGGGATTAAGAATAATTTTTAAAAACAACGCACGTTTATCCGTGAAATGAGCTTCTTACGTCGAGTTTATATGATGTCTTGAGAGTGCAGGGTATTGATTTGTGGTGAGTTGAATCGGATTTCACGGGTATTTTGGTTGTTTTAAGGACGCGAAATGGTCATTACTCCAAGTGTTTTCTAGCATCGGCGCCATTCTCTGTCTGGCGTCCTTGAGTACGAGCTAGGGAAGCATTTCAAGGGAAGCTTTGGGTTAAATGTCTTGAGTGGATTTTAGGGAAAAGTCATGTTTCTTGCTGCATTTCTGGTTTTTTTTGGAAAATGTGCGTCCACCTTCGAGAGGAGGGGGGACAGTCGCGTTCCTCCGGAAGGTAAGAGTGGCCTGAAAGCGTCTTCTTTTCCGAGATCGTTTCACTTGGGCGCGACCTTATTTGGCGTGTTGCTAGTTCTTGGCGCGACAACTTGGAAGTTGCAGGCAACTACGACTATTTCCTCCGGAACCACGCTGAGCAGCTTGGACTTTTCCACGGAGGACATCTCGATCAGTGGCGGAACGAGTTCTATTTCCGTTATCGTCAATGGAAATATCATTGGGTCAAATGGTTATACGCTCTCCATTTCAAATGCCACAGTGACTCAGGGAAGCGCGTCGACGTATAAGTTTGTGGCGGGAGATTCTACAGGGAGCACGACTGGGGCGGTGACTGTTGGAACTGGCGGGACCTTGAACATAGGCAACGGAGGCGCCGTAACGTATCTCGGCTACTATGGGAACGGGGTTCTTACAGTGGCTGGCGGTCAGGTGACGGTGGGGGCTCCCGGGTCTTCTTCGTACAATTACTTCAATTTCGCGGGTCCCTCGCAATCTGGAACGGGCACGCTTTTCTTAACGAACGGGGGGATATTGACCAGCTCTCGAATGATCTCCAGCAACAACGATTTCTACGATCGGTCGGCAGGCAAGTACACGGCGAATACGATTTATTTTGACGGCGGTACATTACGAGCAGGCACTTCATTACCGGACATGTTTTTAACCGATAACATCGAAATGATTTATGTTAGATCCGGCGGCGCCACGGTGGATACGAATGGAATGAATGTCAGCGTTTCCAGCCCATTGCTAGAGGATCCGAATTCGCCTGGAGGAGGTTTTACTAAAAATGGGCTTGGTACCTTAATTGTTTTTGAGACAAAAACCAACACGTACACAGGTGGCACGACCGTTAATGCTGGAACTTTACAATTAAAAGGTCTCTACCCGGTTCGGGCGTTTAAAACTAACGTCGTGGTAAATTCTGGGGCGAAGTTTGAGGTGAATTTGGGGACTTCGGTTAGTGCAACGGTCGATAATTCCTTTACGATTTCCGGTGCTGGCACAGTGGTGAAGAGTGGCGCTGGGCAGTGGACGGTAGGAAAGAGTGGAGTTCATGTGAACTTCAATTTGAGCTCTGGAGGATTGCTTGATATTCAAGCGGGTGTGATCCAAGCGGACTGGAATGGCACCAGTTTTGGAAGTAACCAAGGGAGCGTGAATATTGCTTCCGGCGCCATTTTGGATTTTTACGCAGAAAATGGGCAGATGGATGCGTTAAATGGGGCTGGTATTCTGCAGAACGCTTATAATGGGGGATTTCACAATGTGACTTTGGGCGTGGCGGGCGGGTCTGGAGTTTTTAGTGGCGTGATTAAAGATGGCGGATCGAAGGCACTTGTATTGACGAAATCCGGATCTGGAACTCAGGTACTTTCAGGAGCAAACACCTACACGGGTTCCACCTCAATCACCGGTGGGGTGCTGCAGTTGGGTAACGGGGGCACCTCAGGTTCGTTGAGTGCCTCCAGCACCATTTCCATTTCAAGTGGAGCGACGTTAGCGTTCTATCAAACGGACACCGTGACCCAAGGGACGGATTTCGCGTTGGCGATTTCGGGAAATGGAAGTGTCTCCCAGTTGGGCAGCGGGAGCCTGATAATGAGAAATAGTAACACCTATTTGGGGGGAACGACCCTGTCGGCTGGCACTTTATTTCTTGCGGGAACGGGAACAGAATTGGGGCCTGCGGCTACTTCTGGGGTGCTCACATTAAATGGGGGTAATTTGAACTTTGGTTCAAATACAACTTATCAGGTCGGTGCTTTGGCCGGAAGTGACGGACTGGACTTGAGTAATTCGGCGTCTACGGCGGTGAGCTTTTCTGTGGGAAATTCGATGAATTATTCGAATGTCTTTTCTGGTGCATTGAGTGGATTGGGATCTCTGACGAAATATGGTACTGGAAATCAGATATTAAGCGGATCTAACACTTACACGGGTGCCACCACGGTGAGTGCTGGAACATTGCAAATTGGTAATGCTGGAACCACTGGTTCACTCAGTGCCTTGAGTATCATTTCAGTGAGCAGCGGCGCGGTATTGGCGTTTAACCGCTCGAGTACGATCACGGAGGGGACTGATTTTTATTCAACGATTTCCGGTAGCGGCTCTGTAATGCAACTTGGGAGCGGCACACTGGTGTTCAACGCTGCTAATAGTTACACGGGCGGGACCACAGTGAGCGCGGGCTCCTTGATGTTGGTTGGCGGTAATAACCGACTTTCCGCTAGCGGTTCCATATTTGCTGCGGGCGGCGTGCTGGATTTGGGCGGGTATAGCCAATCCACTTCTGGGTCGATATCGATCACAGGCGGGAGAATACAAAACGGGGCTTTGACGGCCTCCTCGAGCGCGTTCGATTTGCAAAGCGGAACGGTGAGCGCTGTGCTTGCAGGGGCTCAGGGGCTCAATAAGACAACTAGCGGGATTGGTTATTTGAGCGGAGCGAACACCTACACGGGAGCGACGACGATTTATGCTGGTTCTCTGATTCTCGGTTTAGGGGGAAGTTCGGGTTCACTCTCTCCAAGCAGTACTTTGGTTGACTATGGGACGCTGGGTTTCAATCGGTCCGACACTTTAACGCAGGGAACGGCTTTTGCGGCAGTGATCAGCGGAAGCGGTTCAGTCATCCAGATGGGTAGCGGCACGCTAGAACTTCAGTCTGGAAATACTTTTTCAGGGTCGCTCATTTTGGCCTCAGGCAATTTGAAGGTGATTGGAGCGAACACCTCGACAGTGGTGAATGAAAATGCCTCCGTGAGTCTGACTTCAGGTGCAAGAATTGTCAGCGCCATCTATGGCAACGCGTCTCGGGGAACCATTGATGTGACCTCGATAGTGTCAGGTTTCATCGCTTCGGGTACGACGACATTTTCTGCCTCAAACGCCAACTTTACAGATCCTTGCTCTGGGTATGTTAAGACACTGACGCTTGTTTATGTCGGAGGCGACACGACTACTTCGAGTAACTCTTCCTTCGGGACGTCTCGTCTGGTGATCAACGGAGGTTCGCTAGACAATGGCGTGGGTTCCGAGGTGACGATGTTGACCAACAACGCGCAAAACTGGAATAGCAGCTTTACTTTCATAGGGAGCAGTTCTCTGAACTTGGGAACTGGGGCGGTCACCTTGGGCACGAGTCCCACACTGACGGTGAGCGCGGGAACCTTGACGGTTGGTGGGGTAATATCGGGGGCGTTTGCTTTGACGAAAGCAGGTTCCGGACGGTTGCTTCTGACGGCATCAAGCTCCTATACCGGAGGCACTACGGTGAGCGCGGGTTCGTTGTTGTTGAGTGGAGGAAGTAATCGTTTGTCAATTAGCGGCGCTATAACCGGAGCCGGTGGCGTGTTGGATTTGGGCGGGGACAGTCAATCGAGTTCTGGTGTCATTGCGTTGACTGGCGGGACGTTTCAAAACGGGACTTTGACGGCCACAGGCAGCGCGTTTGACATGCGGAGCGGGAGCGTGACCGCGACGCTTTCGGGGGCGCAGGGTCTTAACAAGACGACTACGGGTTCGGTGACATTGACCAATTCGAATTCCTACACGGGAGGCACGACAGTGAGCGCGGGTTCGTTGTTGCTGAGCGGAGGAAGCAACCGTTTGTCGACCAGTGGTTCGATCAGCGGAGTTGGCGGAGTGTTAGATTTGGGCGGGTATAATCAGTCGACTTCTGGGGTGATCTCGCTGACGGGCGGGACGTTTCAAAATGGGACTTTGACGGCGACAGGCAACGCGTTTGACATGCAGAGTGGAAGTGTGAGCGCGGTTCTTGCGGGGACGCAGGCGTTGAACAAGACGACTGCGGGCTCAGTGATGTTGAGCGGGGTGAATACTTACACCGGAGGCACTACGGTGAGCGCGGGTTCGTTGTTGTTGAGCGGCGGTAACAATCGGTTGGCGACTGCGGGCTCGATTAGCGGAGCCGGTGGCGTGTTAGATTTGGGCGGGTATAATCAGTCGAGTTCAGGGGTGATCTCGCTGACGGGCGGTATGTTTCAAAACGGGACTTTGACCGCGATGGCCAACGCGTTTGACATGCAAAGTGGGAGTGTGAGTGCGGTTCTCGCGGGGACGCAGGCGTTGAACAAGACGACTACAGGCTCTGTGACGTTTAGCGGGGCAAATACTTATGTGGGTGCGACGACCGTGAGTGCGGGTACCCTTCAACTCGGGATCGGGGGAACGGCAGGCAGTCTTTCCAGTGCGAGTGCGCTGAGTGTCGGAAGCGGCGCGGTGCTGTCGTTCTATCGCTCGAATGCGGCGATTCAGGGAACGGATTTTACGACGTTGATCTCTGGGTCTGGAGCGGTGATGCAGATAGGAAGTGGCACGTTGGTGCTTTCTGGGGGGAATACGTACAGCGGCGGCACGAAGTTGAACGCTGGGAGTTTGTTTGTGAACTCCGCATACGCGCTGGGAACGGGAAGTCTGACGATCTCAGCCTCGACTACACTTGGGAACAGTTCGGGTGCTTCTGTCACTTTGGCGAACAATAATGCGCAGGTCTGGGCAGGGAATTTTGCCTTCGCAGGCGGCAGTGATTTGAATCTCGGCACGGGAGCGGTGACGTTGACGGCGAGTCCCATTGTGACGGTAAGCACTGGAACCTTCACGGTGGGTGGTACGATTAGTGGTTCATTTGGGCTAACCACGGCGGGCACGGGGCTCCTAGTTTTGAGCGGGATGAATGTTTATTCGGGTATGACTACTGTGACTGCGGGATCGTTGCAGGTCGGCGCGGGCTCGATCTCGGGTCGTTTGAGTACGGGGTCGGTGATTGTTGCGAGTGGAGCGGTTTTGACGTTTAACCGCTCGAACGCGGCTACGCAGGCATCGGACTTCGGGGTGATTTCAGGTGCCGGAACCGTGATGCAGATTGGAAGTGGCACGCTGATTCTTTCCGGTTCGAATACTTACAGCGGAGGCACGAGCTTAAAGGCCGGCAGTTTGTTCGTGAATTCGGCGTACGCGCTGGGTACGGGGAGTTTGACGATTTCGGCGTCGACCACGCTGGGGAACACATCTGGCTCAGCGTTGACTCTGGCGACAAATAACACGCAGGTCTGGGCGGGAAGTTTTGGCTTCGCAGGCAGCAACGATCTAAATCTCGGCACGGGTGCGGTAACCTTGACTGCGAGTCCGGTGATTACGGTGAGCTCGGGGACTTTGACGGAGGGCGGTGTAATTAGCGGTGCTTTCGGATTGAGTAAGGCTGGTTCTGGAAGGTTAGTTTTGAGTGCCACTAATGTCTTCACTGGAGCAACTTCAGTGAGTGCTGGAACTTTGCAAATTGGGGAGGGATCTACAACCGGCAGTCTCTTGAGCACCGGTTCACTGAGTATTGCGAGTGGTGCTGTTTTGGCGTTTAACCGCTCGAATACGGTGACGCAGGGAACGGATTTCGGGACGGCGATTTCCGGGGCGGGAGCCTTGCTGCAGCTTGGAGGTGGCACGCTGGTGCTTTCGGGGACGAATACTTACAGCGGTGGCACGACGCTAAATTCAGGCAGTTTGTTTGTGAATTCCGCGTCCGCGCTGGGCACGGGTAGTTTAACCATCTCAGCGTCGACAACGGTTGCGAACATGTCCGGTTCAGCTTTCACGCTAGCGAACAACAATGCGCAAGTCTGGGCTGGGAGTTTCGCTTTCGCAGGAGGCAGCGACCTGAACCTCGGAGCGGGTGCGGTGACATTGACGGCGAGTCCGGTGGTCACGGTGAGTACGGGGACTCTTACGGA
>Ga0114967_10000761_pt1 | contig 27400 bp, 26 predicted proteins | sample M_130628_MF_Meta_FD_92639 | JGI IMG/M metagenome (GOLD analysis project Ga0114967, IMG submission 92639) | Freshwater microbial communities from Lake Montjoie, Canada to study carbon cycling - M_130628_MF_MetaG | ecosystem: Environmental > Aquatic > Freshwater > Lake | place: Lake Montjoie...
CCCTTATCTTTGCAACCCGGAAATAGGAAACTAGATACGGAGTTCTTGGATCGGTAGTTCAGTTGGTTAGAATGCCGCCCTGTCACGGCGGAGGTCGCGGGTTCGAGTCCCGTCCGGTCCGCTAGGTTAAGTTACCTAGATTTACAATCCCTCGCAATTCATACTGCGAGGGATTTTTGTTTTGTTTCATTTCATTTTTTTTCGTAAATTACCTTTAAATGTTTCAACAGGGTTTCAACAAATTGTAAAATGTTTCAACATGAACCAAAAGGTTTCCTTGAAGTACTATCTATTAACTACTAGAACTACAATAGGCAAATTGCCTATTTATCTTCGAATTACAGCCAATAGACAGAAATCCGAGTTATATACCGGTTACACCGCTACACTCAAAGAATGGAGCCAGGAAGATCAATTAATAAAGAATAACCCAATTGTAAATCAAGAACTCTCTAAAATGAAAAGCAAGGTATATGAACTCATTATAGACCTTGAAAAGACAAAAAAGCCCATTTCAACAAGTATCCTTAAATCTTTGCTCTCTGGAAAGCAATCCATAGATATATCTTTAATTCAATATTTTACCAAGCATCTATCTGAGATTCAAATTAGAAACGAGATTAAAAATATATCAATAGCCAAATACAAACAATCACTTAATACCTTAATAGCATTTATCCCCTATAAATATAAAGTACAAGATATTACCCTATCTCAAATTGATTACGATTTTGTGAACTCCTATGACCTTTATTTAAGAGAAGTACATGAACTACATAAAAACACCATTAATAAATATCATTCTAGATTAAGAACTATATTATTAAAAGCATTAGCGGAAGGTCACATCATAAAACAACCCTATGCCAATTTTAAACTGAACTCCATTAAAACCGATCGTGAGTATCTTAGCCAAAAGGAATTAAATAAAATCATAGAATTAGACTTATCTCATAACCCAAGTTTGGATAAAGTAAAGGATATATTTATTTTCTCTGTTTATACAGGATTAAGATTTGAAGATGCTCAAAGTCTAACAACTGAAAGCTTAACTTACTATAAAGAGAAACAAGTTATAAAATTCATTCAACAAAAAACAAATCGTTCAGTCATAATAATATTATTAGAGCCAGTGAGTTTAATTGTAGAAAAATATACCGATTCAGATGAAAGAAAAGTATTCAATAAGATATTACCTAAAATATCTAATCAAAAGGTAAATATGTATTTAAAAGTTATTGCTGATTTAAGTGGTATTAATAGAAAAATAACTCATCATATAGCACGACATACTTTTGCAACAACAATATGTTTAGAAAATAATATGCCATTAGAGGATTTGAGTATGTTATTGGGACATAGCAGTATTAAGACAACTCAAATTTATGGAAAGATTACTCAAGAAAGATTATATCAATCAATACAATCAATATCTAAAAAAATATAAAATGACATCAAAAGAACTTTCAGTAAAAACAACGACAATAATACATAAAATTAAAACCGAAGAAGATGGTTTTGAATATTTTAAAAAAGAATGGTTAAAAATATCAGATAATGATAAAATTTATTTAAAACAAGGTTTAATAAAATGGTTTTATGATGACATAAAAAATCCAAATATAAGCTACACAGTTTATTACGATTATGTGAAAATATTAGAATATTTAGACTCCAATTATATAGAAAATATGGAAATTGAAAATAGTTTTCCACTTAAAACAAATGAAGATTTTAATGATAAAGAATTGACTAAGATTTTTTGGTTATTAAGAAAAAAAAGGATTATAACAGATTCGGTAGAAAGAACTGCTAGTGCAATTGAATTATTGTTTGGAATAAAATATGGTACTGCGAAATCATATTTAAGAGATACTACAGATATGAAAATTGTTAGAAATATATTAAACTAATCTTTTTTAGTAAACCCATCAATAATCTTGCCGGCGTGTGGAGTTAAAACTTGAATTATTATATTTTCAATTACTTCTTTAGGCATACCAAAAATTTGCTTACCTTTTTCACTATCTTGATCTAATTCTGACTCTAGCGTTGAAACTTCTGACTCTAAAAGATTGTTCCTCTTAATTAATTCTTCGTTTCTATATTCTAGCATATTTAATTTAGATAGTAATTCAAAATTCCTTGATTTCTCATCTAAGATAGCTTTATAAGTCTCTGGGAAGTAGAATTCTTCTTTTTTGATTTGAACTTGCTTTGGGGATTCGTAGTTTGCTCTAATGCTATCATTGTTGCCAATAAAACGATCTTGCTCAATTGATGAACTATTAATACTATTTGGTAATTCTTTTTCGGCTGGTTCATAATCACTAATTTGGGTATTATCTGTTTTCTTTTTAATGTAATAATCTTTATTTCTACACTTAGCTGAACAATACTTTGTCAACCCATGTAATTTTATATCTAAAAATTCATTACAATAAACACATTTCTTTTCCATTTTAATTAACTTTTTTCAACTTTTAATAAAGAATTAATAACAAATTATATATACAAAATGATTACATAGTAATTTAGTTCCAATCCACAAGTATTCCCTACATATTTCATTGGAATGGAAAAATTTGTTATGTTATTTATGATTAATTCATTAAAGATATTGAAGAAAATAAGTACATAAAAAATGGAGTTTCCAATTTACAATAAAGTAAATTGGAAACTCCATTTTTGAATTGGAATAATATAAAAGTGAAAAAAGTTAGTTAGGATATATTAAATGTTCCTTATCAATTATAAAACCCTCGTCTATAAATGACTTTAAGTGAAAGTTTACTTTTGATTTTCCTATACTATAATTTTCCTTAAAATACTCAACTATACTTTTTCTTGTCCTTAAATTATCATTATCAATATTATTAAGAAAATCAAATAGTATAATCTTAAATTCATCCTCAGTCATTTTTGTATGCCCTTTTTTATCATTAATCAATACCCCATCTGAATCAGATATACCAGTGATAATTATTTTTTCTTCGATTTTATCAGTTTGTATATAAAAGTAATCTTTATCTTTATTAACATCTTGGTATTTGCTTACATGGAATTCAACTTTATGTCTTTTTTGCTGATCAGTTGAGTCAATTACTAATTTAATAGCACAATATTTTTCTAATGCTGTTCCAATTGAACCCATACTAACACCTCTTTTTTCTTCATCTTTTAAACTATGATGAATTGTAACTATCAAAGTAGATTCACCCAATTGCCGAACTAAATCATCGATAATTCCGGCATTATTTTGATTGTTTAAATCAGATGTCAAACAAGTGCCGACATCAACACATGTTATAAAATGGGTATTTGGAAATTTACTTTTTAATTGATTATAAATAGTATTTATACATGAGGATCTATTTGATGTTGTTTCTTTTTTTAATGTGTATATAAATAATTTTTCACTTAAATTTTCTTCAATATAATCAAATCCATATTGAGAATATGGGGCCTCAATTGACCAATTAGCTAATCTATTTTCTCCCATTTCTGAATCAAAATATATTACTTTTATATCCTCATTAGTTGCTAATTCAAAACCAAAATCTAATTCGTCAACTAATAACTGTTTTAGTAAATAATTAATAAATTTACTTTTACCAGAATTTTTACCCCCAACAATTAAAGTCATTTCTCCTTTTACTAATAAGGTTCTTCCTTCACATACCTTAATTAAATCTTTATCTAAATTTAAAATATTGTTTTTTTCAATATCGGCATTTATTTCACCATTTAAATACTTTCTAAGTACATTATCTTTTATATAGTCCATCATTTTATTAAATTATTATTTTCATTTTTTTTATTTACTACAATTATACCATCAGTCCATACGACCCTTCCATTAAAAACATAATTTTTGGGTTTCTTTTGTTCTCTCTCATCCTTGGTTTGCATTTCAAAGAATTTTATATTATTCCCATTTAAATCAAAATGGTCGGAAATTGATCCCATATAATTAACATAACTACCATCATCTTTTTTTATATCTATTTTTATTAAACTGCTCATATTTTTTTATTTTGAATTTTCTAATAATTGATTAATTTCTGTTATTGAATAATAGATTGATTTGCCAATTTTTCTGTATGGCAACATTCCATTTTTTCTCATTTGCCAAAACCAAGTTGATTTTTTATGAAGTCGCTCTTTAGCTTCATTTTCAGTAATAAAGTCATTTTGAGTACCTAGTTTACCTTCTTGTAATAAACTAATAATCTTGTCTTGTTTTTCATTTATTGACTCCAGAAACTTTTCTGAGACAATAGTTAATTTTTGATTCATTTCGTATTTATTTTGAATACAAAATTTGATCAATAAGTTCACAAAAAAAATGAGCGCTCATAGAATTGCTCATGAATTAACTATTAATAGGCTCATAATCAAGTAATTAAATTTTGAAGGCGCATCTATTGTATTAAATTATAAAATGTATCTTTGAGCTTATAAACATATTTTATGAAGAAATTACTTTTGGCTTCTATCCTATTATTTTCAATTAATGCTACAGCGCAGTCTAATATTGCTACAGTAAAAAAAATTCAAGGATTATACATATTTTCAGATAATGAGCCAATATCTGATTACATTGTATTTGGTGAAATTTCCATTAGTACTCAAGATGCTCAAAACGATGTTGATATAAAATCTTCATTAGGCCATTATCAAGCAGTAAGAGATTTTTTAATCAAAAAAACTAGAATATCAAATAGCCTTGCAGATGGGATAATACTAAGTTTAGTTGATGGGGGAACAGATAAAGCAATCATTATTAAATTCAAGGATAATACTACGAATAAAGATTACGCAAAAGTGAATAGACAAAAAGGGCTTTATACATTTATTGATTGTGAACCATTAAGTAAATATCAAAACCTAGGTTCAGTTTCTTTTAAAAACACTTTATCATTTTCTTCGAACCAATATGGAGGTGTAAAGGACGTACTTATTAAGAAAAGTCTTAAAGAATATAATGGAGCAAATGGAATTATATTACAATTATCAAGAGGATCAAATACAGGAGATGCAATTCTAATTAAAGAATAACTATTGATGATATTACTATATAGGTTATTGTAATTTTTCTTATACATTTGAAAAAATTATTCTATATGAAAACATATTATGATTTATTGAAGGTTCCTTAAATTATTGAAGCTGAATTTACAGCTTTCCCAAACTCACAAAACAGGCAAATTCAACTATGTTTCAACAAATAATATAATTTATAACTAATTAATTGATAATCAATATATAAATAATAATATTCGAGTCCCGTCCGGTCCGCAGTAAAGCCTAAGTATTAATTACTTAGGCTTTTTTATGCCTTTAATTTACAAAATTGAAATTCAATTGGTTCTAGTTTTTATGACTAAAAGGGATACAATACATGAAAAAAATACATATATATAATAAAATATATTAAGTACTTTTAATCTGAAAAATCAATAACTATGAATTTTTTAAAAAATACACTTTTACTCCTAGTAATAACAAGTTGTTTTTCTTGTTCAAAATCGAGTAGCTCAAGTTCAAGCTCCAATACTGGTTATTTGAAAATTAATGTAGATGGAAAAGACTTTGAAACAACTACTTTGAATATTGCCGGGACCGGTGGCAGTCCAAATTTATCAAGTTGTAATAGTAAAGATCAATTCAAACAACATCATACCCTAATTGAAAATTCTACATTTTTTGTTCAGGTTGGTTTAGTTCATTATGAAAATCAAGTTGATTTTGGAAATCCTTCACCAGGGAACTTTGACATTTATACTTTAGTTGACTACTTTAATAATAACTATTGTTATAAAAACTTAACATTTGATATTGAGTATGAAGATAAAGCTACTAATAAGAGTTATGAATTAAAAACAGGTGGTACTCATAAAATCACTTCAATTACAAAATTATCAAGTGACAATGCAAGTACAACTTATGCCGTTGAAGCTACATTTACTGGAACATACAAACTAGTAGGAGGTACAAAAACTAGTACCTTAAATGGAAGTTATAGAACTTTTATAAGGGTATTCAAATAGACAGCTATTGATTTTAGAATAAAGCCCTTAACATATAATAAGTTAGGGGCTTTTAGTAATATATTGACTTGAAAATGGGCACTATTGGTGTACTAGTAATAATTTAAAGGTAGACAGAGTAAGATCTAATAACACAACAGACGTTAGTTCAGTTGATTAGAATGCCGCCCTTTCACGGCGGAGGTCGCGGGTTCGAGTCCGGTCGGCTTTAAATAATTAATTATTTAACCAACTTTGTTTTATTTTTAATTGCATCGTCCCAATTATAAATTATATCCCACCAATTTGTGATTTTTTTACCGTTATCCTCAATATTATTATTATAACCAGGAATAGATTGCCACCAATAGATAAACCATTTAGTTTGGGCATCTTTATTCCAATCTTCATTACCAGTTGCAAATGGTCCTGGTGTAATCATTTGATTACTAAATGTATATGTTTGATTTAACCAAGATAAATTACTTGTTGGTATACCAATTCCTCTAGAAGGTTTCCATGTTGTAATATCCGAAGAGACAACTGATGTATTATTATAATCATATTGCTTTGTTGTATTAATCGGAGTATGCGTGTATCCGCCAATGGTGTTTCTATCCTTAGCAAAATTACCATAATAAAAATTTTCATTATCAATATATTCTAATTGTCTTTCAATTTGATGCCCTCTTACGTGTAAATCAGTATCAACACCTCTCCATCCGTTACTACCAAACACTATATACGTATTATTAAATCTTGGCAAGTCTTTTAAATCTCCACCTCCGTTTGAAATATTAACAGGGTCTACAGATGTTAATGAAGGTGACATACTCGATTCCTGAACATTATAACTATTCACTCCAGTTTCTTTCGTGAAACTAGTAAACCAAACCTCTTTTACATTAAAATTATTTATATAATTTTTTAAATTTATTCTCTCAAATAGATCATTAAAGTCAATTTTGTGCCAATCAATTGCAACAGGATTATTAATTCCATCATCACTATCATTCATTGTTGTATCTACCATTCTGGCACCTACTTTAATCAATTTCAAATCATAAACATTTATGTAAGCAACCACATCAATATCTATATATGGTTTTGTTACATTTTTACCATAATCTCTAAACCTCGTACCCTCTTGAATGGAATTTTTATCAATTATTTTCTCTTTTAATATTTTTTCATTTACTCTTGTCATTGTTAATTTATGACCCTCATCCCAAATAACATTTGAACTAAATGTCTTCCATCTATCTAAATATTTTCCATCTGACGTAGGTATATAATTTACAATTACAACTGGTACAGTAATAACTCCTTTATTAGTTGATTTCAATCTTGAATCAACGGGAACCACTTCTATTCCAGTTTTTTGTTGAAACTTATTTATTGAATTTATAGTTTTACTCAATATATTTATCGAACTTGATTTGGATGTTACAGTAACAGTCAATGAATAAGATCCAGTTTTATTTAAACCAGGTATTTTTAAACTTAAACTTGAAACAGTTAAACTTGTATCTAACTTAAAAATTTGTTTAGAACTATCTATCCAATTTACCAATATTGAATAAAGTACCCCAGCAGATGGAAGTTTTGAACTAACTGTAACTACTAGCGGTAATGTATCAGCAACACTGTAAGTTCCAGTATCAAGATTCGTTGTGAACTTTATTGCTTCTTCCTGAACAACAACCACAGGTGGAGTTGCAGGCACTTCTGTTTTACTACAAGCAAATACAAATAGAACGCCCAAAGCAAAGATTACTTTTTTCATAAATTAATTATTCAGTTTTGATTTATTTTTAACTGCATCATCCCAATTGTAAAATAAATCCCACCAATCATTAACACCTGTTATTCCGTTATTATATCCTGGCATACTTTGCATCCAAAAAATCAACCACTTATATTGAGGGTCCTTATTATAATCATCTTTTGTTGATATTAAACTCGGATAATTTTGTAATGAAGTGTTAAGCCATCTATCACTATTAATTAATTTTTTTGTTCCTCCAGAAGGTTTCCAATCTTCAATATCACTAAGAGTTAAGGTTTTATTATCCCAATCATACCCTTTAGTTGTATTTGGAGGACAGTGTGTCCAACCAAGACGGGTACTATCAGCGTAACCATCTGTTTTACTTAGTCCAATACCCCACCATCTGCTGTCCAAATAAAAAAATTGTGCTTCAATTTGGTGCCCTCGATTATGTATATTATTAGCCGGTGAAGTTTCTATATTATATCCATATACAACGTACGTTTTATTATATATCGGAAGATCATTAGACATTCTATAACTATTAGAAACATCACCACTAGGTGAAGACATGTTTGATTCAGGTAAATTTATGAAATTAGCCGCTGTCAGTCCGTTTGATAAAGTATCTTTTACTACAGGATATTCTGAACTTAATGGCCTTAAAGAAAACCAAACTTCTTTAACTCCGTTGCTTTCAACTAAATTTTGTAAATTAATTTTATTAAATACATCAAAGTAGTCAGGTTGAAAAACAGGTGTTAATTTATCTTGAGCACTCAAAGCTGCATCTGGCTTATCTTTTAATCCACGTTTAATTTCATAGACATTAACAAACTTAATAATCTTGAAACTTACATTGGACTGTTGTGTAGAATTATTGTAACCTCTGTATTTGCTGCCCTCCTCTAAACCATATTTTGTTAATGTTATATAATCTATAGTCCTATTTTTTAAACTTTGTATAGTAATTGGAGACAAACTACCATAACCAGGTGCTCTTTTTGTGTCAATATCAATGCCATTTAAAGTAGGGTAATAGTTAATTACAACAACAGGTACAATTATTCTTGCGTTGGTATTTGAAGGGGTTGTTAAGAATGGTAATGAACTTAAATCAACATTTTCAATTGCGCTTATATACATACTGTCTTTAAGTGAAAAATTGTTATAAGTAATTGAAATAATAGATTTACCAGATTGGGCTCCAATTATAGATTTACCATTAATAGTAACATTACTTTTATCACTTACCAAGTTTATACTATCTGATAAATCTTTAGTTGACTTATCACTATAATACCCAGTAATAGTATATTTAAAGCTCTTAGATATTATTAAAGTATCTGTCCTTCCTTTAATTTTTATGGAATCTAAAATGATGGCGATAGGTTTCTGAGTAATATTAGTAGGAGTTTGAGAAGTCAACTCAGTTTTACTACAAGCAAATAGAAATAAAACGCCCAATGCTAGGATTACTTTTTTCATAGTTTATTTATTTTAAACTATCCTTTGGGGGCAATGTAAATATATGATTTATTTATTATTTAATAAAATTTAAAACATGTAGCAGAATCTGTAGCTAATAACCCCTATTAAAGTCAATTTAGACCTATTTAGAATAAAAAAGACCCTTATTGCTAAGGGCCCTTCTTCGTATTTTTTTCCAAACTTAAAATTCAGATCAAACTTTATTTAGCATCATAGATCACTTGCTCCCAATGAAGTTTTCCGTCTTTGATAGCAAAAGCAGCAAAAGCACGAGTTTTCATTGTTTGACCAGCTTTAGTCTTACCAACAAATGTCACCCAAGCATGTCCCCATTTGAATCCTTCGTATTGCTTGTCATCAGTCGCTACTGTTACTACCTCGTAATTAGGTGTACCAGCATCAACGCTTTCAAATCCTTCTCTTTGTTTTTTAAACATTTCAACTCTTTCAGTTACACTTAATCCAACTGAATCATCATTATGCCATGATTTAGCTGTATCACTAAAGCAAGAAGACCATGTTGCCCAATCACCAGCGCTATAGGCTTTGATTGCTTTGTTCATTAAATCAACATCTGGACCTTCTTTTACACAACTAGATGTAGAAGCAGCAGTGTCAGTAGAAGCAGTTTTTTCGCCTGGTGTAGAACAAGCAAAAATAGTTGTAGCAAGCATTGCTACTAGGATTGTTTTTTTCATGATTTTTTATGTTTTTTTACGTTATAAATATATGTATCTTTTTGATACTAAAAAATATTTTTGAGATAAAAAAAGAGGGCATTTACATGTAATTGCCCTCTTTCGTATCCTACAAATAATAAAATATTATTTAAGCAATTTATCAAACTCCTTTGTATCATAGATTGGCCACTCAGTAACTAATTTACCATCTTTAATAGTGAATGAATTAAATAACAATGTTTTGCTTGTACCGCCTTCCTTTGTTTTCCAAGATAAATTAAACCAAGCATGACCATATTTACTGCCATCAGCCATAGTAACTACTTCATAAATACTATTCTCAATTGTTACATTACCATCCATGCCTTCTCTGCTCTTCTTAAATGAATCAATATAAGAAGACACTTTTCTAGTAACATTTGTGTCAGTAGTTACAGCCCAAGTATTATGCACAGAAATTGCAGTATCAGCATAGCAAGACAAATACGCATCCCAATTGCCAGTTGCCCATGATTCAGCAGCTTTTTTCATTAATTCAACATCTGGACCTTCTGTTGTAACTGAAGTTGTTCCGGCAGTCGCTTCAACTTTGTTTTCAGCTGGAGTTGAACATGCAAATAAGGTGGTAGCAAGTAATGCTACGAAGAATGTTTTTTTCATTTGTTTGTTTTTAATTGACCCAAAAATTAGATAAAATTTTTTGAAAAAAAAATAATTATACCCCAAAAATGTTCCATGTTATGGAATAGGAACATTTTAACATCTAGTAAGCGTCCTAAATAGCAGAAATGATTCAAATAATTTAATATTAAGCTTGCGAATGCATCCGCCTAAAAGTCAAATTGATCCTCATTTGTTTTACCTTCTTCGTTTTTGGCAAGGAATGGTACCAATATTCTTGGATGGCCCCTTTCATATCTAATAATGAGCCATTGGCTAGTTCAATGTCTAAACGTTCATTGGTTGTGGCATGTTTAAAGGCAAATTTTCTTGCTGCTCCTAAGCTCACCGAAGCAATGGAGGATTCCGAGACGATTTCTTTTTCATTGTCTTTATGCCATCCCATACCCTCTTCTCCTTCATGGTATAAATTGAGTAAACAGGCATTGTAACTCGCCCCGGTGATGGATTCTACTTTTTGCTTAATCATAAGTAAGGGTTCGGTCCACTGTAATCCTGATTTTTTGACGCCTGCATAAGTATAAGTAATGCCAGCATCTGCATACCAAGCCACTTTTCGCTTGGTCATGATTTTTTTTCCAAACATCACCACTTCATCCTGCTTCCATGGAATGGTATCTAATAATTCCTTAGAAATTTGAGTCGCCTTCTTTTCATTAAATACAACCCCATGGTAGATGGCAATCCCATCTTTTGGCAATAGGTTTTCTGGTTCAAAAAGAAAGGACATGTTTGATTGAATTATTTTAAAGTCTGCAGGATCCATTTTGGATTTGGCGTTTCCGGCATATATTGACCAATTACTTTTATTGGTTTTTTTGCGATCAATTCTGTTGAATCTGAACTTGATACAATTTTCAATCGATATTTTTTATTGTACACTATCCCCTTCGGAGAACTTAATTTTTTATACAAATACTTCATGTAATGTTCCGGCACTAAAGATTTAATGGTATTATATCTAGATGGTAAGTTCACCCCTATTGACATGGCAACTTCATCCAACATATCAATACAATTCAACAATAAAGTAAACACAGGAGGATCTGCCGTCCATCTTTCCACTACGGTTTTTGCTTCATAATAAGCTGCTTCATCTACAATAAAATAGATGTCCCCATTTGGAGGGATATGTTTTAAACAATTTGAATCATTTTTCACCACCCCAATTGGAATAGGAATATTGGAGATTCTTTTTGGATAATACCCATATACCTTGAAATCTTTTTTTTCGGTATCCGGTTGGTCTTGTTGATACAATATCACAAAAGCATGTCCAGTAAAGCTATCATTCCTGATTGCTAATCCTACAAAATACTTTTTGTTAGAACTGTCTGTCCTTAAATCTATTTCGAGTTTTTGAGCAACTACATGCGTAAAACCTCCGATCCAAAAAAAGCAGACTACTAAAAAAAATAATGGTTTCATTCAATCAAAATATTACTTCCTAGGCATCAAATTTGTTTGTTGTGCCGCATTTAAAGCAAAAGTAGCAACAATTGTGGCAATTTGTTTTAAATCTTCTTGCATTAAATGGTCGTACACATCCATATTGCTATGGTGTGTTCTAGTACTGTATTCAATAGGATCTTGAATGAACTGGAAACCAGGTAAACCAACTCCATCAAATGCAATATGGTCTGTACTTCCGGTATTGCTCAAAGTCACCGTCTTAGCACCCAAATCGTTGAAAGGCGCTAACCATGTTTTGAAAATTGCAGCAGCGGCAGTATTACCTTGTGCATAGATCCCACGGATTTTTCCTGTACCATTATCGATATTAAAATAGGTAGAGAATTTTTGATGCGCTGCATTAGGTTGGTTATTCGCATCCATAAATGTATTTTTCACATAAGCTCTAGAACCTAATAAGCCTTCCTCCTCTGCACTCCATAATCCAATGCGGATAGTTCTTTTAGGACTGATCCCTACTGCTTTGATAATACGCATTGCCTCAATCATCACTGCTGAACCTGATGCATTATCTGTTGCACCTGTTCCAGACTGCCATGAATCCAAATGCGCTCCAATCATCACGACTTCGTCTTTTAACAATGGATCTGTTCCAGGTATTTCTGCAATTACATTGTACCCTTGTAAATCCTTAGTATGAAATTTAGTTTTAACATCCAAATCCGCTTTTACAGTAGTGCCAGATTTAGCCAATCTTAAAAAAGTATTGTAGTCTTCTACAGACATCGCCAAATCTAAAAAATTTGCAGGATCTGTTCCTTTATACGCGCCACCCCCTTGTGCAAAAATAGTACCATCATGGTTTCTTGTAGCCGTTGTTAACATCGCAACTGCACCTTCCTCAATTGCCATTGCCTTTAATAAATTAAGGACTCTTTGAGGACCTGATCTTTGAGCTTGCATCTCGCGCATACGTCTTTGTTGCGCGGTATCAGGTGTTCTTGATATTGCTGGTGCTGCTGCAGCTTCCATGGCAGCTAAGGCTTCTTCAGTATATCTTTCAGCATCAGCTTTAAAACTTTGTTTGTAAATATTTTCTTGATCTAAAATAATGATCTTCCCTTTTAATTGTCCTTTATAAGCTTGTAATGTGATAGAGTCTTTTGCATTGACTACCATCACCGTTGCATTTTTTAACCCATTGGTACCTGCAGTCCAAGATTTAGGCCAAGCTAGTAATGGTTTATAATAAGGTGCGGTCATTGCAAAATACATTTTCTCTAAATCCCAACCTTTTCCAAATTCACCCCAAGCTTCAATACTTGCATTCACTGCCCCATTTTTAGTTAAAACATCTTTAGCATAAGATGCTGCTCTTGCATAACCTTCTGAATTCGCCAATCTATTACCACTTTTATCTGTTAAGTTAAAAGCGATATCCATTACCTGTGATTTTTCCAATCCCTCGGTTCTGATTTTTTGAATCGTTGCAGGATCTAATTGCGCCATAACTGAAAATGGAATCAAAGCTGCAAGGATGAAGCCTTTGAAAATTAAGTTTTTCATAGTAGGTCTTTTGATGATTTTGAATAATCAATTTAGGTAAAAGCCTGCATTATCATTCACCTTTTGTACAATTTTATACCTTAAATCATATTTTATTTTGATAACAGTAAAATAAATCGGAATTTAATACCTAAATAAAGCCTTATGCAAAAGAGACAATTCATCAAAGACTTAGTATTAACAGGAATCGCAATGCCTTTAGGATTGGGGGGAATGGCAAAAGCCTTTGCAAATCATGAAGCAAAAACTCCCTTAGCCCTTGCAGAGGACAATGCATTTTGGGAGCAGATACGTCAACAATACATATTAAAGCCAGACTATATTAATCTAGAAAATGGCTATTACAATTTTTTACCTCAACCCATACTGAATAAATATATCGAGCATATCAAAGAAATCAATTACCAAGGGTCTTATTATATGCGCACGGTGCAATGGGAGAATAAACAAAAATCTGTGATAGCCTTGGCCGAGATTGCAGGATGCAGCCCCGATGAATTAATCATCACGCGTAATACGACTGAGTCTTTAGATACTATTATTGGTGGCATTCACTGGCAGGCTGGGGATGAAGCTATCATGGCGGAACAAGATTATGGTGCCATGTTAGACATGTTTAAATTAGTGAGTGAAAGACATGGAGTAGTGAATAAAATAATCTCTGTACCCAATCATCCAAAAGACGATGCCGAGATTGTTGCGCTTTACAAAAACGCCATCACACCAAAAACTAAAGTGATATTAGTGAGTCATATGATTAACATCACTGGTCAAATATTACCGATCAAAAAAATCAGTGAAATGGCCCACCAGTATGGCGTTCAAGTGATGGTTGATGGCGCACATGCATTTGCACATATCCAATTTAGCATTACTGATTTAGGTTGTGATTATTATGCTGCTTCCTTGCATAAATGGTTGAGTGTGCCATTAGGTGCAGGTATACTTTTTGCAAAAAAAGAACATATCAAAAACATCTGGCCGCTATTTGGAGACAATGAAAAAGATGCTAATAAGATTAAACGCATCAACCATACCGGAACCCATCCGGTACATACAGACATAACCATACCAGACTCCATTGCATACTATCAAATGATTGGGCCGGCAAAGAAGGAAGCTAGATTAAGGTACCTACAACAGTATTGGACAAGCAAAGTCAAAGACATTCCTAATATTGTTTTAAATACACCCACTACTCCAGATCGTTCATGTGCCATAAGCAATGTGGGCATTAAAAACATGAAACCAGCGATTTTAGCGGAGCGATTAATGAAGGAACACAAAATATTTACAGTGGCCATTGATTATGCCAATGTACAGGGATGCAGGATTACACCTAACCTATACACCACAACCAGGGAGTTAGATGTATTTGTGGCTGCTTTAAATACCTTGAGTAAGGCTTAAAATTTAACAATTTGGTCATAATTTATTAACATTCGTTCGTATTTGCGGTATTTTGCCTAATTTAATGGTCTAATAACCGCATAATGCTGAAAAAAGAACGCCAAGAGTTCATTTTACACCAATTAAACTTGCATAATAAAGTATTATGTGCGGATTTGAGCCACATGATGGGCGTATCGGACGACACCATCAGAAGAGATTTACAAGAACTAGCCCAAGAAGAAAAATTAATTAAAGTACATGGCGGTGCCTTAAGCAAATCGTTCCATACTGCATTTGACAGAAAGATGGTGTATAATTTAGAGGACAAAAATATCATCGCACAAAAAACATCGGCACTGGTTCAAAGCGGAATGTATATTTTAACATCAGGCGGAACATCTATTTTAGAATTTGCAAAATCATTAGACCCAAATTTAAATGCCACGTTTTTTACTTGTAGTCTAAACGCTGCTATTGAATTTGCACACCACCCTAGTATAGAAGTCGTGATGATTGGAGATAAGGTTTCAAAAGATTCCATGTTAACCACAGGCGCTAGTGCGGTGCAAACCATCGAATCAATACAAGCAGATTTATGTATTCTAGGCATCAATTCTTTAGACACTCAATTTGGACTCAGTGAAAACGACTGGGAAGTAGTTCAAATAAAAAAGGCGATGATCAAAGCTTCCAAAAAAACAATTTGCATCGGCATTTCTGAGAAATTAAATTCTCAGCAAAAAATTAAAGTAGCTAATCTAGATGAGATTGATATTTTAATTACAGAACTGGATCCCAACGATCCAAAACTGTTGCCATTTAAACACAAGGGATTAACCATTTATTAATAAAAAAAATCAGTTATGAGACTAAAAAAAACAAGCAAGCTTTACATGGCAAAGCTTATGATGATTTTGGTTTTGCTGTCTGGTTTTTGTATCGACACAATTGCCCAAACTATTGTTAGCGGTAAAGTATCGAATCAAAAAGACAACAGCGGAATCGAAGGGATTTCAATCGTTATCAAAGGAACACGAAATGGTGTTTATTCAGATAACGTGGGTGGCTTCACTTTAAAATTAAATAACAATAATGCAGTTACATTGGTAGCCAGCGGAGTTGGTTTTAAGACACAAGAGTTGAATGTAGATCCCAGCAAAATGGCTACTGGATTGAACATTGTTCTAACGGAACAATATTCAAAATTAGATGAAGTAGTTGTTACTGGTACATCTGCAGGAACGACTAAGCGTCAATTAGGAAGCTATATTAGTAGTGTAAATGCCGATGAATTAACGAAAGGTGCTACTGGAAACGTATTAGCTGCTTTACAAGGTAAAACTGCGGGTGCGCAAATTATCCAAAACAGTGGAGATCCTGCTGGTGGTATGTCAGTTCGTTTAAGAGGTATCAGTTCTGTGCTTTCTTCTTCTGAGCCTTTGTACATTGTTGATGGAGTTATCATTAACAATGCAACTAATAGAGTGACGAACACTTCGAGCAACTATGATGGTGGTAATTTTGTTGGAAGCATTGGCCAAAACAGAATGGTGGACATCAACCCTGCCGATATCGAAAGAATTGAAGTTTTGAATGGTGCTGCAGCTGCTGCTACTTATGGTAGTAGAGCGAATGCTGGTGTGATTCAAATTTTCACAAAAAGAGGTAAATCGGGTGCAGCTAAAGTAAGTTTCTCAACTACTTACATGAATAGCAATCTAAGAAAGAAATTAGACGTCAATAATTCTCCAGTTAAATTTGGTGGCCCTACAGATGGTCCAGGTGCATTGACACAAGATATCTTAACGCCAACTGCAACGACTACATCAAGTGTTACGCGTTATGACTACCAAGATTATATTTTCCGCAATGCTTCTGGTACAGATAACACAGTTTCTGTAAGCGGTGGAAATGACAAAACAAAATACTATTTTGGAGGTTCTTATTTTTACAATCAAGGTATTATCCAAAATACAGATTTTCAAAGATTTAGCTTTAGATCAAATATTGATCAAGTAATCAATAAGTGGTTGAGTATGAATTTGGGTTTAAACTATACCAATTCATCTGCTAATGAAAAGCCTGATGGACAATCATTCTTCTCTCCTACTAACTCAGTGACCATTATTGGTAACTTCCATGATATATGGACAAGGGATGCCAATGGTAACATCAAAGCAGTTGGTGAAAGAGGTAGAGTAAACCCAGTTTCTGTTATAGAAGATATCAAACAAAGACAAACTACTAATCGTTTGATTGGAAGTTTTGGTATGAAAATGAAAGCTGCAAAAGGTTTAACTTTTGACTATTTAATGGGTATTGATAATTATGCTCAAAACGGAACGACTTATATTCCTCCATTTGCATACAATGCAAGCCCTGGTTTCTTTGGCGGTGGTGCAACTTTAGATCCAACTCAAAATGGATACTCAAGTGTTGGTAATAATAATTTCTTCCAAATCAACCATGATTTAACTGGAAATTACACAGTAGAGATCACTAAAGACTTTAATTCAACCACACAGGTTGGTTTTTCTCAACAGTATGAAAAAAGCAACTACGCTTTAATTCAAGGTAGAGGTTTTGCGCCTTTCATTGAGACAGTAAACGGTGCTAGTACACCATTACCTGGTGTAGATGATCGTAGTGAAATTTCAATTTCTGGTTTATACATCCAACAAAACTTTAAGATCAAGAATCAATTTTTCTTGACAGGTGCTGTACGTCGTGATGCATCTAGTGTATTTGGTGCGAACCAACGTAATCAAATTTATTCTAAAGCAAGTGCGAGTTATGTAATTTCTAGTACTGACTTTTGGAATGAATTAGATATTGCTAAAGCATTTGATTTAGTAAAAGTTAGATTAGCCTATGGTGAAAGTGGAAACTTAACTGGTATTGGCGCTTATTCAAGATTCAATACTTATAGCTCTAACTCTTTCTTAGGCAGAAGCGCATTGAACTCAAGTTCAACTCTTGCAAATGAAAATGTAAAACCAGAAAGACAATCAGAGATTGAATATGGTCTTGATTTAGGTATGTTGAATAACAGAATTGGATTGACAGTAAACGTGTACAATAAAAAAGTAACCGACTTATTAATCAACAGACAATTATCTCCAACCAATGGATTTGCTAGTTTGTTAGATAATTTTGGTGCTTTAGAAAACAGAGGTTATGAGGTGATGTTAACCTTAGTTCCAGTTCAGAATAAAGATTTGAAATGGGAGATGACGACCATTTATAATAGAAATAGAAACAAAGCAACTAAAATTGGACAAGCTTTAACCCTATTCTCTACAAACTCTGGTACACCAATCGGTATCGTTGAAGGTCAACCAATCGGTATTTTCTATGGTACTTATTTTGCTAGAAATATAAATGGAACTTATATTGTAAATGCTGGTGGAATTCCTCAAACTGCTAGAGGTACTCAAACTAGTGTATTGAATCCTACCGAAAATTTAGATAATTCAGGTAGTGTATTGAGAAGAGTGATTGGTGACCCTAACCCTGATTACACAGCAAGTTTAGTGAATGAAGTAAGTTACAAGAAATGGAATTTCCGTGCTCAATTAGATGCGGTTCAAGGCGTAGATGTATTCAATGCCGATTTCAGAACTAGACAAGGTGTTGGTAACGGTAAAGTTGCTGAACAAGAGCAAAGAGGTATTTTACCAAGAGGTTATATCAATGGTATTTATGCAATTGAAGAATGGAGAGTTGATGATGGTTCTTTTGTAAAATTGCGTGAATTATCTATAAGCTATAATGTTGGTAAATTGAAGTTCATCAATAACCTTAGCATCAATTTTAGCGGAAGAAATCTTATTTCATGGGATAATTACAATGGATACGACCCAGAAGTTAATTCTGGTGGTCAAAGCACTTTGTTAAGAGGTATCGACTTTGGTGCCACACCTATCCCACGTACTTTCAGTTTTGGTATCAAAGCTGATTTTTAATCTTTAATTCAATAAATCAAGAAAAATGAAAAAGATACAATATATATATCAATTCGCTTTCTTACTGGGGATACTGTCCCTTGCTAGTTGTAAGAAAGATTTCCCAAATCCGAATGCACCAACTACGGATCAGGTGTTTAGTTCTGCAAGAGGTTTAGTGGGCGTAAACATTGGTGCCCAAAGAGTTTACTCTTTTGGTGGCGCAAGTGTTGTTTATGGCTTAGTAACTGCAAATGGTTTTGCTACCAATGAAGTTATTTTGATGAACGCAGGTAATGTGGCAGAATTTCAATTTAGCAGAGGTGGAACTACAGTAGATAATACAAACACTGTTTTAGCGAATATCTGGACCAATTCTAATAAAGTGATCTATGATGCAAACACAGTGCTTGCTGCAGCTGCTAATGTAAATGACAAAGGCTATGCAAGTGGTTTAATTGCACATGCTTCTATCTTAAAAGCATTGGCAATGGGAACACTTTCTATGTTTTGGGAACAAGTGCCAGAGGGTATAGGTTCTCAAGTAAAGTTCAGAGGCCGAATGGAAGGATTTGATGCTGCTATTGCTACAATCAATAGTGCTTTAAGTACGCTTAGTTCTACTCCTGTGAGTGCTACCTACTTATCTGATGCTACTCCTGGTATCGATTACGTGAATACTTTAAATGCACTTAAAGCAAGGTATTTATTGTTTACAGGCAAAAATGCAGATGCACTAACAGCTGCTAATTTAGTTGACCTTACAAAAAGATCTACTTTCAACTACGATGCAATTAGTACAAACCCAATCTTCACTACTGCAACAGCAACAAATAATGTTTTCCAAGCAATTGATTCTACATTAGGATTGCCAGCAACATTAGCGCCAGCATTAACAGATGGTCGTATTGCATTTTATACTTCAATCAATGCCACAATTGCTCCAAGGTATAGAATCAATGGATTTTATAACAGCACTACCACAGCCATCCCAATTTACTTGCCTGGTGAAATCATGCTTATCAAAGCAGAAGCAATGGCAAGAACAAATAATTTAACGGGTGCATTGGATGAGTTAAATAAAGTCATCACTAAAACTGCTACTGCAGATTTATTCAAAGTTGGTGCTGGATTGACCGCTTCTACAGCGAGCACATCTACAGCAATTTTAGATGAGATTTACAAAAACAGATGTATCGAATTGTATATGTCAGGTTTGAAACTAGAAGATATGCGTCGTTTTGGAAGACCAGTTACTGAGCGTAAAAGAAACTTTTTCCCTTATCCATTTAGAGAAAGAGATGGCAATCCAAACACACCGTCAGACCCTAGTTTTTAATTAAAAAAAGAATTGAATGGATAAGTCATTTATACGCATTACAGAATCGGATTCTAACTATGATCATATTGAAAATTTCAGTACCACTGAGATTTTACAAAATATCAATGTAGAAGACAAAAAAGTGGCTTACGCTGTTGAACAAGTGATTCCAACAATTCAGAATTTGGTAGACTCAATAGTGGGAAAGTTATCGAATGGGGGACGCCTATTCTATATCGGGGCAGGAACAAGTGGCAGACTAGGTTTAGTAGATGCAAGTGAATGCCCCCCCACTTTTGGAGTACCAAATGATTTAGTGATTGGGGTCATAGCAGGAGGACACCAAGCCATGTTTCAGGCGATTGAAAATGCCGAAGACAATATGGATCAAGCTTGGAAAGATTTATTGGATTATGATATTAGCAACCTAGATGTGGTAATAGGTATTGCCGCAAGTGGAACCACCCCTTATGTGATTGGTGGACTTCAAACTTGCAGACAACATCAAATTACCACAGGTAGTATTAGCTGTAATTTAAATAGTCCAGTGTCTGGCCATGCCGACTTCCCTATCGAAGTAGTGGTGGGTCCTGAATTTATTACTGGTAGTACGAGAATGAAAAGTGGTACCGCACAAAAGATGGTACTCAATATGATTTCAACTGCTGTCATGATAAAATTGGGTCGCATCAAAGGAAATAAAATGGTCAATATGCAATTAACGAATCAAAAATTATTTGATCGTGGTGTAAAAATGATCTTGGACGAATTAAACTCAATTGATGTAACAAAAGCTGCTGAACTTTTAAGCTTGCATGGATCTGTCAAAAAATCCATTGAAGCATTTCAGTTAAAATAAGTAACCACCGTTACTAAAAAGCCTTCCCAATTTGGGAAGGCTTTTTTATTTTAGGATATGTATTTTGTTTGAATAAACCTATAAAGGAAAACTTATCTTACCCATCGTAATTGGAATTTTTGTTGCATGACCGCCAGCAAATAAAGGGGTTCCAGCAACTGTTTCATTGGCTAACAAAGCAAATAAGATAGCTTCCTTTGCATCTGGGTTGATTCCGATCTCCTGGGAGGAATACAATGTTGCATTAGGCATTAAATTGGTTAAATGTTTCATTAGCACAGGATTGTGCATCCCTCCTCCACTACTATACATATTAAATTTAGTTCCAGCTGGAATACTAGAATTGATACAATCAGCAATCGTTTCAGCAGAAAAACGATTCAAGGTGGCCATCACATCTTGTGGTGACAAGTCTAATGTATTACTGGCTATTTGAGCTTTGGATAAAAAATCCAAATTGAATAATTCTGGCCCAATAGTTTTTGGTAATTCTAATAAAAAAAACGAATGTGCTTTTAATTCAGCTAATAAAGCTGTACTAATTTTTCCAGCACCAGCAATTGCACCATCTTTATCATATGCTAATGGTTCAAAATACTTTCTTGTATATGCATCCATTAAAGTATTGCCTGTGCCAGTATCGGTTGAAAAAACTTGATCTAAACTACATCCTGCTACTAAATAAGTAAAATTGGCAATACCTCCCATATTTAACAATAACCTATTTTCGGAAGGATGACTACACAATAGATAATCCCCATAAACCGCTAATGGCGCTCCCTCTCCTCCTGCAGCAACATGTTTTTGTCTAAAATCACTCAAGGTTAAAATACCTGTAGTTACAGCTATGTGGTCCCCATCTCCAATTTGTAAAGTTGCAGGATCATATTCTGAGTTCGGATGTAAAGATTTAGGTGCGTGGTAGATGGTTTGTCCATGACTTGCAATCATATCTACCCTTTCAGGAGCAATATTCCATGACGCCAATGCATCTAATACCATTTTGCCATGTTGGCGTCCAACCCATGCATTGAGTAGACAAAGCGTTTCCAAGGAAACCATTTCTTTCGAAAAGATGCTTAAAATCTTTTCTTTAAAATCATTGGTATAGTCGATTGTTGTGAATGCTTTTAATTCAAATTTAGTATCCCTTCCTGCCCCTTTAATCAAACACAAAGCAATATCTAGTCCATCCATAGACGTGCCACTCATTAAGCCAATGATCATGCGTTCTGGCTTTGCTGCCACCTTCACTAAATTTTCTATATTCTGATGCATTTGATAGATCGTTTATCCTCCTAAAGATACTAAAGACCGGGCTTAAATCAAACTAGTTAAAAGTTTTTCACACTCTTGTGAGTCAATCATTTATACCCCCTAATCCACTTAACTTTGTACTATAAATATTTTGTATGCTTAAAGTAGGTGTTTTTGGTGTGGGTCATTTAGGAAAATTCCATTTAAATAATTGGAAACTGATTCCATCGGTGGAATTGATTGGTTTTTTTGACCCCAACAACGAATCCGCTGCTGAAGTAGAAAAAACCTATGGTATCAAAAGATTTATGGACGAGGCCGAACTGATTGCTGCTGTGGATGCCATTGATGTAGTCACGCCTACCCATTTACATTTTCCTGTTTGTGAAATGGCCATTAAAATGGGCAAGCATGTATTTGTAGAAAAACCCATGGCCAACACCATCGAAGAAGGAAAAAAAATCATGCAAATGGTCAAAGAGGCCAATGTGAAATTACAAGTGGGGCATGTGGAAAGATTCAACCCTGCATTTACGGCATTGAAAAATGAAACATTGAACCCTTTGTTTATAGAAGTGCATCGCTTAGCTCAATTTAATCCTAGAGGAACAGAAGTGAGTGTTATTTTAGACTTAATGATCCATGATATTGACATTATTTTAAGTATTGTAAAGAGTGATGTTAAAAATATTTCTGCAAGTGGTGTGGCCGTTTTAACTGATACACCTGATATTGCCAACGTGCGTATTGAATTCAATAATGGCTGTGTGGCGAATCTAACCAGCAGTAGGATCAGTATGAAAAAAATGCGTAAAATTAGACTCTTCCAAAAAGATGCTTATATCGGTATTGATTTTCTAGAAAAAAATACAGAGATCATCAAATTAAAATTACCAGACGAATCGGATGCTTTCTCCTTTGAAATTGAAACACACCAAGGCCCTAAAACAATTTCTATCTCCAACCCTGTGGTAGAGGAAGGTAATGCGATTTTAAGTGAGCTGAGTAGTTTTGTAGCAGCAATTGAAAATGATGGACCTACAGTGGTTAGTGAAATTGATGGTTATTTAGCGATGGAAGTAGCGCATCAGATTTTAGATAAAATAAGTACATCTGCTTCGATAGTCAATCAGTCCGCTGAATAATTTATAGTAAGTACCCATCCTATTTATTTGATGCTACTACTTATTCTATTTTATGAGAAAAGTATTATCCTAATCTTTTGATGCTCTTTTCTTTAAAATAAAAGCTGCAATAGCTAAATCCAATGGTCTTGTGATTTTAATATTTTCATATTCGCCTTCAACTAAAAAGACTTCTGTACCACTTGCTTCTAACACATTGGCTTCGTCTGTAAAGGCTGGTTGATAGGCTTGCTCAAATGCTTTAATTAAAATAGCCGCATTGAAAGTTTGTGGTGTCTGTATCATCATCACATTTTCACGGTCTACTAGATGATGCTTTGCCCCCTCAACGATTCTGATGGTATCTGTTGAACGCACTGCTGGTATTGCAGATCCCTTTTCTACCGCTTGCTGATAACAATTTTGAATTAAAGCAGGCGTTAACAAACAACGTACTGCGTCATGTACAAAAACAATAGCATCTGCATCTACATGAGCCAATCCATTTTTAACAGATTGAAAACGTGTATCGCCTCCTGCAGCAAATTGAACTTGTTGAGTGAACTCACTTGTTGCAATTAAATTTTGTCCCTCCTGAATGAACTCTGTAGGTAAAACAATCACAAAATTGATATCCCAAAACGCAGCTACAAATTGACTTACTGTATGTAATAAAATAGATTTCCCTTCAATCGCTAAAAATTGCTTAGGCACAGTAGCGCCCATTCTTTGTCCAGTTCCTCCAGCTACGATGATGGCTGTTTTTTTCATGATCTATTTTAGGAATGCGATGTAACTAATAATTTTTGCACTTCAGTTGCTAATACATTTTTATCAATTGGTGCCGTGCCTACTAATTCGCAAACCAATCCGCCCGCTATATTCGCTATTTCTGCTGCCAATGCCATATCCTTTGAATAAGCATAGACCAAAGAAGCCACTGCAATCACAGTATCTCCAGCGCCACTTACATCTGCAATATTGCGGATATGTGTTGGGATTAATTGCTTTTGATTTTCTTTTGCATAAAATACGCCATGTTCAGACAAGGTGATAAACGAAATCGTATGATGCAATGCAGCTTGTAAAGCTTGGTGCACTTGATGCATATGCGCAATATCCAAAGTTGGGATCTCCATTTTCAAACCCTCTTTCACTTCTTTTAAATTAGGTTTAAATAAGGTGCAATTTTTATACGCTAAGAAATTCTTTTGCTTTGGATCCACCGCTGTTGGAATGCCTTTTTGATTGCAATAAGTAATCACTGCTTCAATGATTTCTTTGGTTAAAACGCCTTTATTATAATCCTCTAATATGATCAATGCAGGTTGCTCTTTTTCTACGTAGGCATAAAAATTATCTAACAATGCTTTAGATTCTGCCTCGTTGATATCGTGGGTATTTTCATGGTCTAAGCGCATCATTTGTTGATTGCGTCCCATGATCCTCACTTTATTCGTTGTTACCCTAGATGCACTTGAGTGAACGTATTCTGTGTTAATTCCCTCAGCTTTTAAAAGCGTATTTAATTCCTTTGCTTCAGCATCCATACCAACTACAGCAAATAATGTTGTAGGCGCTCCTAATGCCCTTAAATTAAGTGCTACATTGGCTGCGCCGCCTACCCTTGTTTCCTTTCGCTGAAGGGACACAATGGGAACAGGTGCTTCTGGTGAAATTCGGTCAACGCTACCCCACCAATAAGTGTCCAACATAATATCTCCTACTACCCCAATTTTAGTGGTAGCAAACCCATCAAACAATTGATTGAAGTGATTCATATCCATCATTTACGATGCGGTTTTTTGATTACGCAATGCCAAATAATACAATGGTACCCCTAATAAAGTAATGATTAAACCAGGCCATGTGAAATTTGGTTTATAAATGATTAACAAGACACAAAAACAAGTACCCATTAAAATATAAATGGCAGGTAATACGGGATAACCAAATGCTTTATAAGGTCTTTCTAGTTCTGGTCTTTTTTTACGAAGAATAAAAATACCTATGATGGTAAGGATATAAAATATCACTACGATAAAGGATACCATATCCAATAAGTCGCCATATCTGCCACTCAAACAAAGTAAGCCCGCCACAATACATTGTGCCCATAGTGCCCAAGCAGGAACTGCATGCTTATTTAAAGTGCCTGCCTTTTTAAAGAATAACCCATCCTGTGCCATGGTATAATACACCCTTGCACCTGCAAGAATTAATCCATTGTTACAACCAAATGTAGAAATCATAATCATGACTGCAATCACATAGGTACCAATATTGCCAAAAATTACATTGGATGCAGCTACTGCCACACGATCCGCTGGTGCATTGGCAATCTCATTTAAAGGAAGGACACTTAAGTACATCAGGTTCGCCGAAATATAAATCACTGTGACAATTAATGTGCCTAAAAAAAGACTCAAGCCAATATTGCGTTTTGGATTTTTTATTTCTCCTGCAATAAATGTAACATTGTTCCAAGCATCACTACTAAAAATAGAACCTACCATCGAAGCTGCTATAGCGCCTAAGATGGCTACGCCAAAAATAGGCGCAGTACTATTATCTGATGCGATTGTTTTCATCTCCCATGCATTGGCCCAATTAGCATCCCAAATACTTGCTTTTGATGCTAATAAAAAACCAAACCCAATCAATCCAAATAAGGAAGCTAATTTAGTAATGGTAAAAGTAGATTGGATCATCTTCCCCCCCTGCACACCCTTGGTATTGATATAGGTCAGCAGGATAATCGTTGCAATAGATAAAATTTGTGCAGGATATATTTTTAAGAAGCCTATTTGCATTAAAATATTTGCGTCCGTCATTTCTAATGAAGGAAAAAAGTAGCCTGCAAATTTACTGAATGCCACACCCACTGCAGCAATGGTTCCTGTTTGAATCACAGAGAAGAAACTCCAGCCATATAAAAATCCTAGTAAAGGATTGTAAGACTCTTTTAAGTACACATACTGTCCGCCTGCTTTTGGAAACATTGCACTCAATTCGCCGTAACTTAATGCCGCTGTTAAAGTCATGAATCCTGTTAACAACCATACCGCCACTAACCATCCAGCAGAACCTACGTTCCTGGTAATATCTGCGCTCACAATAAATATTCCGGAACCAATCATGCTTCCTGCAACAATCATCGTTGCATCAAATGCGGATAAACTTGGTTTAAATTCTGTTTTTGTATCTGACATTATTTTTTGTATTCCGCGTTAAGCCCTTTTACAATATCAGAAGTGATATCAAATGTGGTGTCTTTGTAATACATTAAGTCTGCATTGCTAGAAAATACATATGCAAATTGCTTATCCTTATTGTACTTTAAAATAAAAGCTTCTATTTTCTTTTTTACTTCCTGTAATTTTTTATAACTCTCCTCTTGTAATACTTGACTCAATTGTTGCTCTGTATTGGCATAGTTCTTTTCTAGTTGCTGTAACTCTTGTTGTCTTGCAACAACTTCTCCTTGAGATAAATACTGACCATTCTTTTGAAGATCTTGGTACTTAGCAGAAAAGGCATTTTTAAGGGCTGTCAATTGCTTTGCATTTTCCATATCTTTTAATTGCAATGCATCTTTCACATCTTTAAAAAAGATATAGTTATTTTGAATAGAGTCTATTTCAAAATAAGCAACTTTGGTTCCACCTGCTGCTTGCATAGTTGCTTTGTTGCTTGTAGCAGCATCACCACTAAAATGCAATACATACAAGATAATTATTGCCAAAGCTAATACACCATTAATCACCCAATTAGTCGACTTCATTTTGAATTATAATTTATTTGATTGTAGGCAGGTCGCCCTACCCTATAAAAATAAGTAAAATATATAAAACCTTGTATTTAAAGCA
>Ga0114967_10000763_pt1 | contig 27307 bp, 20 predicted proteins | sample M_130628_MF_Meta_FD_92639 | JGI IMG/M metagenome (GOLD analysis project Ga0114967, IMG submission 92639) | Freshwater microbial communities from Lake Montjoie, Canada to study carbon cycling - M_130628_MF_MetaG | ecosystem: Environmental > Aquatic > Freshwater > Lake | place: Lake Montjoie...
AAGGCGTTCCTGCGATATAGAAGCCATACATTTCGTAATCGGGACAAGAGATATGGGCTTCGTACCAAGTTCCTGGTTGTGAGTACATGATGTGTGGGTCATTGGCTAAGATTACTTTACCATTTTTTGTTTTGGCTCCTCCAATTACCCAACTGTTGCTTCCAATGAACGCGGGAACAGGTGCCTTTTCTAATAAAGCAGCCACGCTCTTACTTATCGTCACATATTCTTTAAGCTCCCCTTTGAACGACTTTAATTGTTTAGTCCCGGTTTCTCCTTCAATTCCAAAATCTTTTAAATATTCCATTCCATATTTGTCACGAATGTCTGTTAGTAAAGGATCTGTTTTTTGTCCCATCGCAAAACTGAACGACATAAATCCGAATATATTATAGACATCTTTGAGGGTGAATTTTTCAGGTTTCACTCCTAATAATGAAAATTCGATGGGAGTATTCCCTGCTTCTTGATACTGATTAATGCCGTCTAAATAAGCCATTGCTAATTTGTACGATTGCGTATTTTTATCGAGTTTGGCCACCGCAGTGGCAGAATGTTCATCAATTCCTACACCTTTAAAGAACTTATCTGTTTTCAGCGCTTTGGTTCCAAAAAGCTCTGAAAGTCTCCCTGGTGCTATACGCCTCATTAATTCCATTTGCCAAAGGCGATCTTGCGCATGAACGTAGCCCAGGGCAGTCATTGCGTCTTTTTGATTGGCTGCATAGATGTGAGGCACACCGTATTCATCAAAAAATACGGTCGTTTCTTTATTGCTGTTTTTAAGGACTATTTCTCCTTCATATGTGGGTTTAGTATAGTGCAGATAGCCCAAAATAAAAAGCAAGAGGACTGCTAAAATGGCGAAGAACACAAGACTTATTTTTTTGATTTTTCTCATAATCGGACGATTTACTTTCAAATGTAATTAAAAAACCTTCAACCGTATTAAGGATTGAAGGTTTGCTATCAAATTTATCACCTCACTTAGTGTCTTTTAAAACTAATTTTTTGGCCGACGTTCAACCCATTATTTTTAGCTAAGACTCCGCACATATGGAAGAGCATGCGGGCGCCAACGTTTCCATCCCAATCGGTTTCACCCGGAGCAACTTCTACTAAATCAAAGCCTATTATTTCTTTACCGCTTTCTGCCAATTTATTAAACAAATAGGTCGCTTGTTCAAAGGAGAATCCTCCAGGCACTGGAGTACCTGTATTGGGTGCGTACCATTGGTACATGCCGTCAATATCAAAACTGATGCAAACTTTTTGTGGCAGCGACGCTATAATTGCATCGCATTGTTGCGCCCACGTTTTTCCTTCAAAAGCTTCTTTTTGCAAATCGGCGCTCGTATTTACTAACACTCTTCCGTTTTCTTTTTTTACCACACTTACTTCTTGTTCGCAAAAATCGCGAATACCGACTTGGGTTATTTTTGTTATTTGAGGAATTTGCAAAGCATTGTACATGATTGAAGCATGCGAATAGGTAAAACCTTCATAAGCAATACGCAAATCCATGTGAGCATCTAGATGTAATATTCCGAATTCGCTATGCATTGTTGCTAAGGCTTCGTAATACCCAAGCGGTGTTGAATGATCTCCTCCAAGTAGTACCACTTTTTTACCTTGTTGCATCCAATACAACACTTTTTCTTTTACTTCGCTATGCAATTCACGGCATACTTTATTGATTTTATCCAAATCAGCTTGCAACGCGGGATAGGTTTCGATTGCCTCACCGCTTTCGAGCATTTCGATTATGGGTTGGGCCAATTCTTTATATTTAGCTGAATTAGTTGTCCAATGTGCGGGCGCTTCCTCCATATAAATTCCCAATTTCCATAATTCGGGAAAATCTTGATGGTTTAAATCGACCTGAAATGAGGCATCGAGTACTGTCGTAGGTCCTTCAGAAGCTCCTGCTCCGTAACTTACCGTTACTTCCCAAGGCACTGGAATTACAATTATTTCCGATTGTTCTGCCGAAAAAGGTAATCCAAAAACCGTTGCATCGGCTAAACCCGGTTGGCTTGGGTCAAAATTGTCAATGATTTGTTGTTTGTTCATTTCTTTTACTATTGCTTCGTCCGTATGTTGACGTTTCTATGAATGGGGCAAAGTTACAAAGTTGCTTCCTTATTTTTGGGTTGGCGCACAAAAAAACCACAATGATTTCTCATTGTGGTTTTGTTTTATGTTCTAAGAATCAATTAATTTTTTACAAATTTGTACGCCACTTTTGCAGTATTGAAATAGAGGTTGTATACCCCAGCTGCAAGTGAAGAAATATCAATTGCTTCTTCGTTATTCTTTATTGGTTTGCTACCCACCGCTTGTCCAAGCATGTTGTAAATGGTAACATTTTCGGTTGCGTCGAATTCCCCTTTAAGATTTAAAACGTTTGTTGCAGGGTTTGGATATAAAACAAATTTATTTTTAACCGACTCGGAAAGACCTAAGAAATCCGTAACGGTAAGTTGGAATGTTCTAGTTACCGTTGAAGCCCCACTAGTCGCCGTCATCGTGATTGTATATACTCCTGGTGCTACTACCGTCCCGACCGTTGGGGTTTGCGTTAGCGTTGCATTACAATTCGCTACTATAGGATTCGCTAAAGTAGCGTAACTAGGTAACGTGTAGGTATTGTTTGCATCAGCTTGCACAGTTTGATTTGCTATTGGAGCCATCGTTAACGGCAGCGCTGGTAATGTATAACCCGCTGCATTAAATTTAGTCGTCATCGTTTGAATATCGGCACACGGATAATTCATGTTGATAGCGGCTTGACGAACTGCTGTCGCTGCCGTTTTTTGATTTGAAGTTCCGTTTGTCAAAGCTAATCCTTCTAAAAATGCAGTATCTGTTTTCGCTTTTCCTATTACATCGTAAATTTTCATTAGTGCCGTAGACCAGATTTGGCCATACGTATGTATTTGAGTATTTGCACCCGTTTGCGGATAGGTGAACGTTACATTGGTAAGTCTTCCATCCCACCATTCATTATGACCGTCCCAACTGAACATCCAATTATAAGCAGCATCGCTGGTGGTCCATTGGTTTAAACTTCTGCTGTAAGACATCGCCCAGTAATCGCCGCTACCTTCCCCTAGTCCGGTGGCACTTGACGAATTCCCACCTGTCATCCAATCGTGTAAACCATGTCCTAATTCGTGTAAAATCACGTCTGCATCCTCAGCATCATCTACTCCCCCTTCACCAAAAGTTAGCGTTCCACTAGTGTAATACGAGTTATCATCTCCATTTACTCCTGATGGATCGAACCACAATACACCACCGTTTGTTAACGGAACACAAGTAATTCCTAATGTTTCATTGATGTATCTCAAACTCTTGTCGATATGATAAAAAGCATTTACTGCTTCGAAACCATCTGCCGATCTATTGAATAAAAAATCGGGTGTTGCCTGCGTAAAAAGTCCTTTGCTAGGTGCTTCTAATTCTTTGATTTCGGCATAAGTACTTTTAAGTTTGTACACATTTGATGCAAATGTAATTTCGGGTAAAGTCACTAAAGTTCTTGCTGCATCTAAAGAAGCATTGGTAGCATCAGTATCATTAGGGTAAGCACCTGAGGCAGGTGAGGAGTAATTACCAGCGTAAGCAGCATGAGCTTGCGATAATGGGTCGGGATTAAATACATAGCCCGTACCAGAAACATAATTAGTATTCAGTACTGATTTGTTTGCTTTATTACTTTGCTTATTTTCTATTTTTTCTTTATGATCTGATTTATCATGATGATACACTGCAATATCTTTTTTACTCAGTATTGCACTAGTTTTTGCATCCACGATCACTTCCCAGCTCCCCGTTAAGTCATGAGCATTGGTCACAACGCGATAAACTAGCTTAGTAACCCCATCGATGTTTTTTACTCCAAGTTTTGCTTCTTGAAAGGTGATAAAGTCTTTAAATTTCAATTCGCTATCTGAAATGGAGATTGCTTCATTTTTAGAAATATTTGGCGAAGTATTGATATTAGCACTATTTTCGTCATAACTATTTGACGAAAAGGCCACTTGATTTTCATTTGAAAAGTTAACTACTATTTCAGAGCCTAAAACGGGCACATCATTTAACATTTGTTGGAACCGAAGTGTTTCCCCTGCTAGTCCTTTTCTGGTGAAATAAAGTTTAAAGGTGTGAAATGGTTTTATGTTTAATTCTTTAGCATTATTTTTGATCCATTCTCTAGCAGCCTCCTCGTTTTTAGAACTTTGGGCGGTACCTAGTAAAGAAAATGCCATTGAAAATACAAAAGCAGAAAGTACTTTAAATTTCATATTTATTTTTTTTTGGTTTGTGGTTTAATAATCTATTGCAAATCAACAAATTGTTTTTTAAAAAACAAATTATTTAAGCGTTAAAATTCCTTGTTTGAGTATTTGCCCAAATTCATACATGTCTTGATATGAACAATAGAAAGGTGCTGGTGCTAAACGAATTACATTTGGTTCGCGCCAGTCGGTGATGACTCCATTTTTCATTAAGTAATCGAAAAGACTTCTTCCTTGACCGTGCAAAAATACGGACAATTGGCAAGCTCTTTCTTCCTGATTGCTTGGTGTTATGATTTCGAACTCAGCTGAGGGAATCTCTTGGTCAATTTCATGCAATATGAATTCTAAGTACGCGGTAATTTGGTTTCTTTTCGCTATTAATTTTTTCATTCCCACTTCCGCAAACATTTCGACGGAGGCCAAGTATGGCGCTAGGGTTAGAATTGGCAAATTACTTACTTGCCAACCATCCGCACCAACAATTGGATCGTACTGCGGTTCCATTTTAAAACGACGTTCTTTATTATGACCCCACCAACCGCCGAATCTCGCTAGTTCTTTATTAGCATGGTGTTTTTCATGAATAAAACAGCCCGAGGCATTTCCTGGCCCTGAATTCATGTATTTGTAACTGCACCACGCTGCGAAATCAACATTCCAATCATGCAATTGCATTTCGATATTTCCGGCGGCGTGCGCTAAATCGAATCCGACTCTTGCTCCTACTTTGTGTCCGGCTGCGGTAATGGCGGCCATATCAAAAACTTGCCCGGTATAATAATTTACACCCCCCAATAACACTAATGCTAATTCATCACCTACTTCATCAATCTTTGCTACTATATCTTCTAATCGGATATTGTGTTCCCCTTCTCTTCTTTTGATTTCAACAATTGCTTCTTCTGGTTTATAGCCATGAAAGCCAACTTGACCTTGAAACATATATTGGTCTGAAGGAAATGCTTTCTCTTCGCAGATAATTTTGTAGCGTGTTTTTGTTGGATGGTAGAACGAAACCATTAACAAATGAAGGTTTACGGTCAACGTATTCATCACCGTTACTTCTGAGGGCTTTGCCCCTACTAATGCGCTTAAAGGAGTGGCAAATCTTTCATGATAATCCCACCAAGGCTTATCGGCATAAAAATGACCTTCCACTGCGAGATCTGCCCAATCGTTCATTACTTCATCTACGTAAGCCTTTGTCTTTTTGGGTTGCAATCCAAGAGAGTTTCCGGTAAAGTAAATTACATTTTTCCCATTATGCTGTGGAAAAATGAACTCATTTCGGTAATGATTCAACTCATCTTGAGCATCGAGTTGTCTTGCAAAATCAAGGGTATTTTGAAAATTCATGATTTGTTTCGTTTGTTGAGCCGTAAAAGTATTGAAAAGTGTCTAAGTTGCAAAACACGATAGACTCAAAGTTTGTTTTCATTTGTAAACGAAAAAACCCGAGAGGTCACTCGGGCTTTTATATTTCGAATACTAAATTGTCATTATAATATTAGCATCGCGTCTCCATAGGAGTAGAAACGGTATTTTTCTTTTATTGCTTCCTCGTAGGCTTTTTTCATTAAATCATGTCCACAAAAAGCGGAAATCATCATTAACAAGGTCGATTTTGGTGTATGGAAATTAGTTACCATACAATCTGCAATACTAAAATCGTATGGAGGAAAAATGAATTTATTAGTCCACCCTTCATACGGATTTAAGGTTCTTGCTGAAGAAACTGAACTTTCAATGGCGCGCATTGAAGTAGTTCCGATACAACATATTTTTTTCTTTTTGACTTTAGCGTTATTGACTATATCACAAGCTTGTTGTGAGATGATCAATTCTTCTGAGTCCATTTTATGCTTTGATAAGTCTTCGACCTCTACTGGATTGAAGGTTCCTAAACCCACGTGAAGAGTAACCTCAGCAAAGTTAACACCTTTAATTTCTAAACGTTTTAACAGGTGCTTTGAAAAATGGAGACCCGCTGTTGGTGCCGCAACTGCACCTTCTTCTTTTGCATAAATGGTTTGGTACCGTTCTGCGTCCTCCTCGGTTACTTCGCGGTTGATGTATTTTGGAATTGGAGTTTCTCCAAGTTCGGTTAATTTTCTTCGGAATTCGTTATAGGAACCGTCGTATAAGAAACGTAACGTTCTTCCTCTTGAAGTGGTATTATCAATTACTTCAGCTACTAATGAATCATCATCACCGAAATATAACTTGTTTCCGATTCTAATTTTACGAGCGGGGTCTACTAGAACATCCCAAAGACGTTGTTCCGCATTTAATTCTCGTAATAAGAAAACTTCGATTCGAGCCCCTGTTTTTTCTTTATTTCCATACATACGAGCGGGAAACACCTTCGTGTTGTTTAAAATCATTACGTCGCCATCATCAAAATAATTGATAATATCTTTGAATAATTTATGCTCGATGGTTTTGTTTTTTCTATCAACGACCATCAATCTTGATTCGTCTCTGTTTTCTGCGGGAAACTCTGCCAATAATTCATTTGGAAGATTAAACTGGAAATGAGATAATTTCATTTGAAAAAGTTATAAGTTAGGCACTAGATTTTAGGAGTGATTCCTCTAAAATTTAATAGCTTGCAAATATACTATCGCGAGATAGGCGTTGTCAAGTAAAAAGCCTTTTATTTTTGCAGTTTGTTCCTTAAGCACTGCTTTTGTTAGTGCTATTCAAATTTACATCTCAGACATATGAAATCCGATGCTCTTTAAATCGGTCCAAAAAGCGGGGTATGATTTTGAGACTACCTCAGCCTCCTCAACATATAGCGATGTTTTTAGCGCTAAAGGGGCAAAAGCCATGGCCATGCGATGATCTTGATAAGTTCTTATGGCAACATTTTTTTCAATATTTGTACTCGGCTCTAATGACAAGCTATCGTCCGTAATCGCTACTATTGCTCCAAGTTTCTGCAATTCTATTTGCAATGCTGCGAGTCGGTCTGTTTCTTTTATTTTAAGGGTATGCAGACCTGTTAACTGACATCCCATCCCTAGTCCAAAACAAGTAACGGCTATGGTTTGCGCGATATCGGGCGCCTTGTTTAGATTAAGTAGCACTACATTTGGATTGTGATTTTGAATCTTTTTTAAACGAATGCTATTTTCGGAAAAAAAGGTCTCTACGCCAAAAGCTTTATAGATTGAGGCTAGGATACTGTCTCCTTGAAGACTATTTTCCTTATAGTATGATAGCGTGATTTCGGTTCCTAAGTCGGACAACGCGATAATTGAATAAAAATAGGATGCCGACGACCAATCTGATTCAATGGTAAATTGCCTGTTGGGCAATGTTGATTGCGGTATCACTTTGATTATATTTTTACTAAAAGATGTCTCAACCCCTAGTTCATTGAGTATTGCTAAGGTCAAATTGATGTAGGGAGCCGAAGTGATTTCTCCCAACAAAGTTATTTCCAATCCGTTCTCTAATTTTGGCGCAATCAAAAGTAGGGCCGATATGTATTGGCTGCTAATATTGGCTGCTAAAGAAACTTTATTTTCGGTTATTTTTTTTCCTTTAATCCTGATCGGTGGATACCCTTCCTTCTCCTCGTAGGAGATAGCAGCGCCTAATTGTTTTAACGCATCCACTAAAACCGAAATGGGTCTTTCTTTCATCCTTGAGGAGCCTGTTACTACCACTTCATTATTTTCTTTGGTCGCGTAATAGGCGGTTAGAAAACGCATGGCAGTCCCTGCGTGGTGGATATCAATCACTTCTTTATTCTCGGCTAAAGCCTTTTCCATGACCGCTGAATCATCAGAATTGGAGGTGTTTTCCAAGACAAGATTGGGATACAGTGCCTTAAGCAGTAACAATCTATTGGTTTCTGATTTACTTCCTGTTACTTTGATGGAGGCATTCGATTGAATGCTAGAATGTTTTAGCTGTAAATTCATTATAATTATTTCACAGAGATGCACAGCATGGCACAAAAATACCTAGGGAAATTAACAATAGCACTATTTTAATTTCTCGTTATTGTGGTGGCGGTCGTGGTCTCTATTGGTTTTCAAGTCCATTTTCTTGTCGAAAGCGGCTTGCAGATCGATACCCGTTTGATTGGCTAAACACAATACCACAAACACTACATCGGCTAGTTCTTCACCTAAGTCTTTGTTCTTATCGCTTTCTTTTTCGGATTGTTCGCCATAACGTCTGGCAATAATTCGCGCAACTTCGCCTACTTCTTCGGTTAGTTGGGCCATATTTGTAAGTTCGTTAAAATAGCGAACCCCGTGGTTTTTAATCCAATTGTCTACTTCTAGTTGAGAGTGTTTTAAGTCCATTTTGTGTTAAAGAATAATCGTGTTATTTCCTTTCAAAGATACAACTGAAACATTGGAAAATACTATACCTTCTTGAGTACTATTTTCTCGGTTTGTTTTAAGATTATTTCTTTGTAATAATTCTTTAAAACGTCATAATATTCGGAACCTATGATTGCCCGATTAGTATCTGCTGTATAGGACAGTTGTATTTGAGTCCCGGTAGTGGTGATATTATATTTAAAGCCGGCCATATTATCAACCATTGCCACAGACTTGTTTTGGGGCAAGGTTTCCACTACATATCCCTCAGGAATAGTAATACTGATGTTGAATTTATCTTGATTTGGAAATACAAAATCGATTGGATATTCCCTCTTTTCTTGCTTGAATGGATTCTCTGTGGTTGCAAAAAACAATAAGGGCGAAAGATACATTTTGTCTCCAATAATTTCAACGGCATTATTTGTAGTAAAAGAGTAATTCTCAATAATTGGTTTGAATACCTCATCACTATTTTGCACTTCATACTCGCCCACTTCTAGCCCGCTGTGTCTTTTTTCCAATTTTTCAATATAACTGTCTTTCGCAACACCGTGGTAGTTGTTTCGAAACAAAAAAGCGTTGTAATCGAAGTATTGATCTCTTATTTTTCCGGAAATTTCACCTTTCTCATTAATACTTGCCAAGATGGTGACGATCTCTTTTGAATTTGAAGTAGGCATCAAATCTATAGTGGCTGAACTGCCATTTTTTCTGATAATTCTTCCAAACCAGTTCAAATCGCGAATCGGCAAAATTCCGGGAAGTGTGAACTTATTTGTAGCATCGAGTAAAACCACTTGATTATCCAATTCAACACCTGCTATTACTGAATTAAAGGCTTTCATGGAAGGAAATAACGAAATACCATTTGATCTTGTACTCACTAAAATTGGGTTAGCTTCAAATCCGGCATACCGCAGCATTGAAGTCAGCATCAAATTGATTTCGGCAATATTTCCTGTTTTTTCTTGATAGGCTTTTTTCACCCCTTTATCGCAGTTGTATCCATAAAAATCGTTCCAATTCATCTTTGACTTTACATAAGAAAAAATGACGGCTATTTTTTCTTGCGGAGTTGTTATGCCGGCTAACAAAGCATCGATATCCTTTTCAAAATAACCACTTTTATTCAGTTCAGTTCCAAAGTTTTCATCTTGGTATATTTCTTTTACGACAGTTTCCCAGTCGGTTGCGAAATTCTTAAAAGGTTGGTTTGGATATTGTATGGAAGATAATTCATGTTCGATACCACAAGTATAATTGGTTAGATTATTTACAAAACTCTCTTCCTTAAGAGCAGGTACATTTTCTAGTACATAAGTTGTTTTTTGTTCTGAATATGTAATGTTTTCATCCGAAAAATTTGCACTTGTTATGTGGCCGCTTTCTTGTCTGTCTTTACTTGTATAGGTAACAGTTTTACTATTTTTTTCTCTCTGGACTTTTGGCATTAAATACCCTTTATTTTGCGTATTGTAGAGGTAATATTCAGGGATTATGGTCGTGAACTCTGAATATAATTCGGGGATTTCAGATTGAAATTGCCATGGTGAAATATCTAAATACGATGAAATTACTTGAAATTTAAATTCAATGATGGAACCTACTTTGACATTCGGGAGTGTTATTTTTTTTCTAGCATAATATTTGTTTACATTTTCAGTAAATTCTCCGTCGCTCGACAGCTTTGTTTTTTCAATTTTGTTATTTTCTAAATTGTAGGTAATCGCCTTAGACACCGACACTCGTTCTTTATTATTTCCCCCTACGTAATAGGAAATGCTTTGGTTGGCATAATCATAACCTTCTTTCTTGTAAATTTTTATTTTTACACTTTTTTCAACCACTTGTTCAAACCCGTTGTTTTGTGAAAAATTGAAATAAACTTTACCGACACTAAACAAAATTGACGCTGCGGCTGAAGTGTCTTGGGGGCATACTTTTTCTTTGAGTTCTTCTATGGTGACTTTACCCAATTCATGATTTTGGGACATACAATTTAAACTCACTAGTAAAATTGAAATGGCAATTACTATCCTCATAATTTACGCTTTTGAAATGACTATTTTAGAATTATCGTTTTTGGCTACTGTTTCTCTAAACTTGCGGTATTCTTCATATTTGCTTTTATCGTAAAGTCCCTTCAAGATCATCAGTTTACGTTTGCAAAGTAATTTATTCGGACTTACGACTACGAACTCAATTTTATAACTTCCAAATTCAGACTTTTGTTCGATTCCATTGGGTTTTGCCTCAACCACGAAACCATTTGGAATTGTAATTTCGATTTCTTCCTCATTGGTGTAACCTCTTTCTATTTCAAAGGGATATTGACGAGATCTATATTTTTTGGGTATGTAAGCATTTTGATCAAATGCATTTAAAGCAAATATCAATTTATTTTCACCTGATTTTTGGGCATATCCTACTGCTTCTAATTCTAAATCTTCGGTAAACTCTATGGGATTTGGATTGTTACTAAAGTTTATTTTTTTCAGACTTAAATTATTGATGTTATCAAATTCTTCTTTGTATTCACTAATTTGATCTTCTCTACTCAACCGCTCTTTTCTAAATTCACTGTTATACAATAACCCTGTTGAGACAATTTTTAAGTTGCCTGTTAGGTTTCCTTCAGCTGAAACTTGGTAGGAACCTTTTTTGATTTTAGTATTATCAGTTTCAGTAAACGTCCTAGTTTTCACTATTTCACCTCCTTCTGGTTTTACCACTAAAACATTTCTATCATCGGTGAAGTCACCTTGGAATCCAAACGGTTGAATTTGACTAGTACATTCTAACCAAATAAATTTTTTTTCAACTGGCAACGTAAGGATTACATGGTTTCCTTGTATTGATGCAAAATCATTTTGAAGATCAGTCGTATTATCGTGACCTGCGTAAACTACCGTATAATATGAAGGAACACCTACTGATTTCAGTAAACAACGCGTATAATTTGTCAACGCTTTACAATCTCCGTACCCTAATTTATCGACATCTTTTGCAAGCATTGGTTTCCATCCTCCAATCCCTACCTGAACGCTAACATATCTCGTTTTTTCCTGTACATATTTATAAATGATTCTAGCAATCTCGATGGGATCTTTTTCATTGCCGATTAACCCTTTTATTTTTGCTTGTGTTGCCTCTGGAATTTCTTCAGTATCTGCTAGAAGTGAATTATAATACCATTTACCGAAGTCTGACCAATTCGCGGCATTTCCTTGTACATTTTCTAATTCAAAATTTTCAATTGCAAAATAGACTAGCGGAAAAATCTCAATAAAACTTGGACAAAGTTCTTCTCTTTTTTTTGCTACTAAATTTCTAACTGTATAGCTGATAGAAGACGCTGATTCCTTTTTTTCGATTTTATAATTTGACGAAAAATTAACTTCTTTTTTTCGTAATTTCAATGCCGTATCATAATTGATGGAAAACGATGAAATTTCGGTACTTACCAAATAATCAGTTACAGGAAAATAGGGGGTAATAAATGCTGTGTTTGATGTTTCTATTTCCGTTTCCAAGAGAATTGTAAAAGGATACGTAATTGGGGTATAATCTAAATACAATATTCTATTATCGTTAAATATTGAAAAACCGTCTGCTACACTTGCATCTCGAAAATCCTTTTTTTTATATTTTTTCAATTCAATTCCAGCATCATTAAAGGCAGTTGCTTCGATTTTATTTATCTTTTTATTCTTATCATACCCTTCCGTTAGATCTAAATTTCTCAATCCCAATTCATTTAAAACTGTAACCGCAATTTTAGAATTAATGGTCATTGAATTTTGAGCGGTAACTTCAATAGTAATTTGGCTTAGACGAACTACTGCATTTGCATTTTGTTTCAAACTATCTGGGATTGTCGAAACGGCATAATTTGCATGCTGAGCCCATAATGAAGATGTAATAAGGAGGAGAAAAAAAGGCAAAATACTTAGCTTCATGATTACTAAATTTTCCCAAATATATAAAAATTATATATTTATGAGTAATCTTATTCTTTATTTTTAGTATCAATCAGAATCGTTACTGGTCCGTCATTTACAAGCGCTACCTTCATATCGGCACCAAACTGTCCTGTTTTTACTTTCTTGACTAACTCGTTTTCCATTTGCTGAATGAAGGCCTCGTAGAGTGGAACAGCAACCTCTGGTTTTGCCGCTTTGATATAGGAAGGGCGGTTGCCTTTTTTGGTAGCCGCATGCAGGGTAAATTGACTGACAATAATCATATCACCCTCAATTTCTTTTAAGGATAAATTCATAACTCCTTTATCGTCTGCAAAGATTCGTAGGTTGGCTATTTTAGCCGAAAGCCAGTCTATATCCTCTTTAGTATCGGCCTCTTCAATCCCTACTAACACTACTAAGCCTTTTTCAATATTGGCGACAATTTCAGTGTTTATTGTAACCGAAGCAGAAGATACTCGTTGGATAACCGCTTTCATATTTTCTAGGATTTTCTGGTTTGATCACTAGCGACGCGATCATCGTTGTAGATGTCGGCACGATAATGTTCGTCATCTCCTTCCAGTATTTTTAGGTAACTATTATAACGAGACCATGCTATTTTATCTTGTTCTAAAGCCGATTTCACTGCGCAATGGGGTTCGTCTTTGTGAAGGCAATTATTAAACTTGCATTCGTCTTTTAATTTGAAAAACTCTGGGAAATACCCACTTACTTCTGAAGGTTCCATATCAACAATTCCAAAACCTTTTATCCCAGGCGTGTCAATGATTTTAGCATTAAAAGTCAGGTCATACATTTCAGCAAAAGTAGTAGTATGTTGACCTTGTTTACTCTGTTCTGAAATGGTTTTGGTTTTTAAGTTTAGTGTAGGCTCAAGTGCATTTACTAATGTAGATTTACCAACTCCAGAATGCCCAGAGAACATGCTTACTTTGCCTTCCATCATACTTTTTAATTGGTCAATTCCTTTGTGCTCTTTGGCTGACACTCTTAAACATTTGTACCCGATTTCACTGTAGATGTATTGTAAAAATAACTGTTCGTCTATCATGGCTTCGTCAAAGGTATCGATCTTGTTAAAAACCAATACTGCCTCAATTCCGTAAGCCTCAGCGGTCACCAAAAAACGGTCGATAAAACTGGTAGTTGTTGGCGCGTTATTGATGGTGATTAAAAGAAAAACGACATCAATATTGGAGGCAATTATATGCGTTTGTTTTGAAAGGTTGACCGACTTTCTTACGATATAATTCTTCCGATCGTGAATGTGGTGAATTTGACCTATGACTTCATCTGTGGAATTGTCTAATTCAAAATCTACCACATCACCAACTGCAATTGGATTGGTGCTTTTGATGCCTTTCATTCGGAACTTTCCTTTGATACGGCATTCAAAAACCTTTTGATCTTCGGTCTTCACCGTATAGGAACTTCCGGTAGATTTATATACTAGTCCAGTCATGGAGCAAAGATACTATTTTAGCTTTTAGATTTATAGGAATAAAAAAAAGTTGCCATTCCTGACAACTTTTTTGATCGACTAAATACAATTTATTAATATTTATATCCTATACCGGTCTTAATAGCTTGAGAGCCTCCAAGTGAATTAGAACTCGCTCCTACAGTTGTCTTGTCAGATGTTAACAAAACAAATGGGCATCCTTGTTTCGCAGCATCCATTTTAAGTTTTTTTTGTGCTTTTTTATCTCCGGTATTTCCCGTTTGAAAATTAATTAATCCTGTTTTACCACGAACTTCGCCAACTTTTTTCAATCCTGCAATATATCCTTTGTCTTCCAGAATAACTACTTTTTCCCAATCATCCTCTCCTTTGATTACGATTTTTTCAGTAATATCTTCTTGTCTTTTTGTTTTGCCGTAGATAATTTTCTCAACTGCGTATTTACCGATTGTGTTTTCTGCATCTTCACCATCATATTTAAATGTGATGGTATATTCATCAAGACGGATAACTTTTCCTTCTACCGTTTCACCATTGTGCTTGTAGATTTTGTCTAATTGAGCATTTGCAACATTAAATCCAAGTGCAAATACAATTAATAAAAAGATTTTTTTCATTTTTTTTAATTTTGAAATTAATTATCGATTATTTTTATTGTTGGTGCAATGATACAAAAAAAACCTACTGGTTCACAGTAGGTTTGTGGAAATAAAAAAACTATCCATTAATTATTTTTTCTTGATGGCTAATGCTTTCTTGGTGAATGGCTTTGAAAAGCTTTAATATAAATTCTTCGCTCAAACCTTTCTCTTCTCCATCTAGGATCATTTTACCTAGAATTTCATTCCATCGCTTATTTTGTAAAACAGCCACATTCTTAGCTTTCTTCAAAGCTCCAATCTGTTCTGCTACTTTCATTCGATTCCCTAGAATCTCCAGCAGCTTTCCATCGGCAATATCAATATTGGCACGCAGTTTAATCATTTCAGTATTGTAATCGTCTTCTTCGGTTGTTGCTTGTTTGACTTTTAAGTCTTCAAATATTTTTTTCAAAACAGTAGGAGTAACTTGCTGCGCTGCATCGCTCCATGCATTATCGGGATCTGTATGCGTTTCTATTATCAATCCGTCATAGTTAAGATCCAAAGCTTGCTGAGAAACTTCTTGAATCATATCTCGTCTTCCTGTTATATGAGAAGGGTCACAAATTAATGGTAAATCAGGAAAACGACTTTGTAATTCTATGGCTAATTGCCACTCCGGAATATTTCGGTATTTGGTTTTTTCATAGGTTGAAAAGCCTCTATGAATCACTCCAAGCTTCTTAATACCTGCATTATACAAGCGTTCTACACCACCTATCCAAAGTGCTAAATCAGGATTTACTGGATTTTTTACCAATACAATTTTATCGATTCCTGCTAATGCATCGGCTATTTCTTGCACTGCAAAAGGATTAACTGTTGTTCGTGCCCCAATCCATAATACATCAATATCATGCTCTAGAGCCAATTTCACATGTGCCGCATTAGCAACTTCGGTTGCCATTAGCAAACCTGTCTCGGCTTTGGCTTTTTGTAGCCACTTTAAACCAATGGCGCCGACCCCTTCAAATCCTCCGGGACGCGTTCTTGGTTTCCAAATACCGGCTCGATAGATACTTACATCCGAGTTTTTTAATTCATGTGCGATTTTCAAAACTTGTTCTTCCGTTTCAGCGCTGCAAGGACCCGCAATGACTAAGGGATGTGTCAATTTAAGATCGTCCAACCATTTTCTATTTTCCATCGTAATCGTCATAGCTTATTTTTTTTCGTTTAATATATCTTTTATTCTGTTGGTATTTTGCATTTCATTAAACACTGCCTCATAGTTATCTTCTTCTAATAACTTTTTAAATTGGGACAAATTGGTTATGTATTCCTCCAAACTTTTGACAACATGCTTCTTATTTTGTTTAAAAATTGGTGTCCACATCGCTGGTGAACTTTTAGCCAAACGCACCGTACTTTCAAATCCACTTCCCGCCATATCAAAAATATCGCGTTCATCTTTTTCTATTTCGACGACTGTTTTCCCTAGCATAAAGGAACTAATATGTGATAAATGCGACATATAAGCAATGTGCTTGTCATGAGCTTTTGGATCCATATACCGGATACGCATCCCTAATTTTTTAAATACCTCCATGGCTATTTCTTGCAAGGCAAAAGCAGTTTTTTCGACTTCACAAATAATATTAGTCTTGCCAACGAACAATCCTTTAATTGCTGCTGTAGGACCAGAAAACTCAGTTCCAGCGATTGGATGTGTTGCCAAAAAGTTTTTTCGCTTCGGGTGTTTTTCGAGTGCTTCACAAATTGGCAATTTGGTTGACCCTACATCGATTACTAACGTGTGTTCCCCCGCATAATCCAAAATGTTTGGCAAAATTACTAAACCTACATCAACTGGCACTGCCATTATTACTAAATCAGCTTCTGAAAAAGTGTCGAATGAACTCTTTTCATCGATGATTCCGCGCTTAAGTGCTTCTGTTAAATGATTTTCATTGCTATCCATCCCGAATATGATTGCCTTTTCATACTGGGCTTTGATATCTAAAACCATTGAACCGCCTATTAACCCCAACCCTATTACACAAACCTTTTTCATATTGCCTCTTTAAATTCTTGAAATTGCCTCAATTATTATTTCTTCAGGAACACATAATGAGAATCGAATATAACCTTCCCCCTGACTCCCAAAAATTGTTCCTGGTGTGATAAAAATATTTTTCTCAATCAAGAGGTTATTAATAAACTCCTCTGAGGATCTAATTTCATCGGGTAACTTTGCCCAAACAAATAAGCCGACGCTGTTTTTGTTAACGGTACAATTTAGCTTTTGTGCTAATTGAAAAATCAAATTTCTTCTTTTAGCATATAAACTATTTTGACCATCAAACCATTCCTTACCAAGTTTCAATGCTTCTATAGCGCCCTTTTGAATTCCATAAAACATGCCGCTATCCATATTGCTTTTCACTTTTAGGATTGCTTCAATATAGTGAGCTGCCCCCAAAACCATTCCGACACGCCAACCAGCCATATTAAATGTTTTGGATAATGAGTTCAATTCTAATGCCACCTCTTTTGCACCGTCAACATGCAAAATGGAGCTTGGATTGTCGTTCAATACAAAGCTATAGGGATTGTCGTTCACGATCAATATTTGATGCTTTCTACCGAAAGCAATTAACTTTTCGAACAACTCCAAAGTGCCATTTGCCCCTGTAGGCATGTGTGGATAGGAAACCCACATCAATTTCACCCTCGTTAAATCGAGTGATTCCAATTGCTCAAAATTTGGCTGCCAATTTGCCGCTGCAGTTAAATCATAAAACACCGCTTTGGCTTGAACTAATTCGGTTACCGAAGCATAGGTTGGATACCCTGGATTTGGGATTAAAACCTCATCTCCTTCGTTTAAAAAAGCTAATGAAATGTGCATTATTCCTTCTTTGGACCCGATTAAAGGCAATATTTCAGTAGCTGCCTCTAGATTCACCCCAAAAGATTCCTCATAAAAACGAGCCATCCCGCTTCGTAACTCTGGCAGACCTTGATAGCTTTGATATTCATGTGCTTTTTGATCCAACATAGCCCTATTCATGGCCTCAATGACTTTATTATCAGGCGTTAAATCGGGACTTCCTACACCCATATTGATCACCGGTTTCCCCTCCGAGAGCATTTGTCGCACTTCACGGAGTTTTCTGGAAAAATAATATTCTTGAACGCCGTTTAAACGGTTAGCAGTTATAATCTTGACCATAATTTTTCTGTTAATCAAAAAAAAATCCCAACTCACGTTGGGATTTATATTTTGTATGTTTTTCGTTCTATTTTTTTACATAACACCATACTAATCCCTTCTTCTGCCCGAATAAGTAATAATAGAAATTAGTATAATATGATTTGAATACGCTCATCAGTCAACCTTGTATTTTGCTAATGTATAAAATAAAAAGGTAGCTTTTACTCGGAGATACGAAAAAAGTTACGCTAACGTTTTCGAAAACCATCATAAAAATTGTATTTCTTCGTAATCGTTTCATTAATTATTACATTTGCTTCAAATACTACTTTATGTCTATAGAAGTTCAAAATATTTCGAAAAGTTATGGCACTCAAAAAGCGTTAGACAATATATCATTTTCGATTAAAAAAGGAGAAATCGTTGGTTTTCTTGGACCCAATGGTGCCGGTAAATCGACCCTAATGAAAATATTGACCACTTTTATCACTGCCGACGAAGGAACTGCCCTTGTAAATGGCAATGATGTTACTTTAGCTCAACTGAAAGTTCAGCAATCTGTTGGGTATTTACCCGAACACAACCCTTTATACCTTGACTTGTATGTTCGTGAATATTTGGCTTTTAACGCGGATGTTTACAAAGTACTCAATTCTCGAATCGAAGAAGTGATACAACTTACGGGTTTAGCTCCTGAAAGCCATAAAAAGATAGGTCAATTATCTAAAGGGTACAGGCAACGCGTGGGACTTGCCACAGCACTGCTGCACAATCCAGATGTTTTAATTTTGGACGAACCTACCACAGGTCTGGATCCCAATCAATTGGTAGAAATTAGAAACGTGATTAAGAATGTGGGAAAAGACAAAACTGTTTTTCTATCCACCCATATTATGCAGGAGGTAGAGGCCATTTGTGATCGAGTAATAATCATTGATCAGGGTAAAATTGTAACCGATAAAAAGCTGGACAAATTAGTTTCAGAAGAAAAAGAGCAAATCATCGAAGTAGAATTTGATAAAACTTTTGAAGAACAATTATTACTCAAATTACCGAACATCACAACTTACAAAAACTTAGGGGATAACCATTGGACACTTTCCTTCTCGACGGAGGAAGACATGCGTCCTATAGTATTTGACTTTGCGCATGAAAATGGATTGAAAACCCTTCAATTAGCCTTAAAAAATAAAAATCTTGAACAAATTTTCCGAGAAAAAACAAGTAAATAACAATTACTCAAAAATAAGCTGTCCGTTGTAATGTGCTGTTACTTGTGGACTGTTACTTGGATGATTTTTTGAAACCAGATATCCTGTACTATATAATTCACCGGATAAGTTCACGACAGGATAGACAATCATATCGTTAGATCCTCGATGAAATACCGTTATGTTTTGAGCAACCAAATGCTGAGCTTCAATTCTGCCATCACCAAAATAGAAATTAAAATTGGCTGTATTTGTTTGCCCTGTCAGAAAAAATCGGGATACATTATTGTTACTAACCGTGATAGACTGATTATTTATATTTAATATAAAATCTCCCGTTCCAGCACCTTTTTCCCCATCAGCATCTTTATCCAAAGAGATTAAACTTAAGTTAGGAAACGTTAAGACCCCATTGGAACTTATTTTTCGATCAGTTTTAGAATATACCTCCTCTAAAGTGGGCGTAGTGACTAAAATTTTTGTTGTTCCATAAGCCCTTACCCAATTACAGCTTGTTCTATCTTTAAAAATAAGTTGATCATCAATTTGGATAACCTCAATATTATCAATAAAATTTTCTCCGGCCTCTATTTGAACTTTTGGCACATCGCCTTGTTTGATAACAACTTCAATTCCTTTATAAACTTTTATTTTTTTAAAATTTGAAACAGCAACATCCTTCACGATTATTGCTCCAGAACTTTCTACGCATTCGCTCGGTCGCTCGCACGAATTGAATAGTAAAACCAAAACTAGTAACTCAAAAATCTTTCTCATTGTACTATTTATATTCTTACACCAACACCAAATTCCACTGCTTCTGCCAAAAACATATGTGTTTTTATTGAAAACTCCGAATAAACTCGGTTTGAAATATAATACTTCATACCAATTCTATCATAAATAGGCATGTCTTGTTTGAACTTTCGGTAGACATAACAACCCAATTGCGCTTCTAATGAAATATGATTAATAAATAATTCGTGCCCGATAAACAAACCTACTCGTTTATAATCTGTATTAGCGGCAATGTGCTTAGATGGATAAGCTTCGGAATAGTAACGAATGTATTCTTTTACTGAATTAGTTAAAAACACATCTGTTCCCAACTGCAATGCAGACTTTCTTCCTAATCGCTTATCTACATAAAATCCTAGGTGGTAAAAAACGTATTGACCACTTCTAATGATTGGGCTTTCATTAAGACCTGTTCTAAAAACAAAATTGTATTTTAATGGTTCTCGAAAATCCTTTTTGATAGAAGCAGTATCTTGTACAACTGTCTTTTGACTTTCAAAATTATAGTTCAATCCTATATTTAACAAATACGTATTAATACCACTATTTGGCGACTTAAACCTTCCATTGGAGTAATGGGTGAACATCAATCCTGCATGAAATCCAAATGGTTTTATTGCGTTCTGATTATCATAGCTTAAACCCAAATTTGTGTTGTCTAATACACGAGTTCCAAATGCTTTGTTAATACTATTTGTAACTTTATCGTAGGGATTGGTTGTGATTGCTATCCCTTGAGAGATTCGGAGTTGTAAATGACGATTTAAAAAATAAAAGTTATAGAGACCCCCTGCCGCGTAACATACACCGAGGGGCGCGCTCTTAAAATCCTGATATAAAAAATACCCGCCATAGTCTGGGCAATCATAAACCCTTTCCCATTCATTTGCGCCGTTGGTGTGTACCAGAAAACTGACCATTAATCCATCTGGATGTCCATTTACTAAATTCAAAACGTCATCGCGATGGGGCAACACATTCCCTCTTAAGATGGAAGTTTCAATAGAATAGGACCCCTTGTGTTGCCCTAAAACAACACTAGAAACCAGAACAATCAAACAAAAAAAACACCGCATGGAATAAATTAAAAACGCACAAATATAAAAGAATAACTTTATCAGAGAATGGATATGATCTAATTGTGCACTTTACCTTTTTCTGGAGGGCGAAATTCTGCTGTACCTTGGTGAACCCGAAAATAAAATCGTTTAAAAAATGGATGCTGCTATTGACTTAATATTTTCTGCTTTTCCCATGGAATAATAATGCAAAACGGGTATGCCGGCAGCCACAAGCTCTTTGCTTTGTGCGATACACCATTCAATACCGATTTGCTTTACCTCATCATTGTCTTTTGCTTTTACAACAGACATTATTAAATCATCTGGCAACTCAATACTAAAACGATGAGGAATCAAATTCAATTGTTTTTTCGTCGCTATAGGTTTTAAACCAGGAATGATTGGTACTGTTATTCCTGCAGTTCTGCATTTATCGACAAAATCAAAAAATTTCTTGTTATCAAAAAACATCTGGGTAATAATATAATCGGCGCCATTTTTTATTTTTTCCTTTAAAAAATGAATGTCACTGTCTAAACTTGGAGCTTCCATATGTTTCTCTGGATAACCTGCAACACCCACACAAAAATTAGTTTTGGCTGAATTTTTCAAATCCTCATCCAAATAAATTCCATTATTTAAATTATTGATTTGCGTTACCAACTCGCCAGCATATTCATTTCCTTCTTTATCCGGTTTAAAATACGTTTCATTTTTCAAGGCATCCCCTCTTAGCGCTACAACATTATCGATTCCTAAGAAATCTAGATCGATCAATAAATTTTCTGTGTCTTCTTTTGTAAATCCACCACATAATATATGGGGAATAGCATCGACGTTATACTTATTTTGAATACCTGCGCAGATCCCCACAGTACCTGGACGTTTTTTTACTATTTTCTTTTGCAATAGTCCATTTGGCAATTCTTTGTATTCATATTCTTCGCGATGGTACGTTACATCGATAAAGGGTGGCTTGAACTCCATTAACGGATCTATACTATCAAAAATAGACTGTATGTTTTGACCTTTCAATGGTGGCAAAATCTCAAAAGAGAATAACGGTTTACCATTGGCATTTTCTATGTGTTGCGTAACTTTCATTTTAATCTGCTATATTCGGGTTAAGCCATTTAATGGCTAATTCATTACTAATATTCCTTCTTTTGGCATAATCCTCTACTTGATCATTTTTAATTTTTCCTAATCCAAAATACTTACTTTCTGGATTAGCAAAATAATAACCGGACACTGATGAAGCGGGCCACATTGCCATACTTTCCGTTAATTTGACTCCTATCGATTCTTCCACTTTTAACAAATTCCAAATGGTAGGTTTTTCCAAATGATCTGGACAAGCGGGATATCCTGGTGCTGGGCGGATACCGATGTATTCCTCTGCAATCAAATCTTGATTGGTCAACTTTTCTTCTGCAGCGTAGCCCCAGATTTCTGTTCTAACTTTTCGATGCAAATACTCGGCAAATGCCTCGGCCATTCGGTCACCGAGTGCTTTTACTAAAATGGAATTATAATCGTCAAGTTGCTCCTCAAACTCGGCAGCTTTTTCGTCGACACCAAATCCTGTTGATACACAAAAGCATCCTATATAATCTTGTTTTCCAGAAGAAACTGGAGCAATAAAATCTGCCAATGCAATATTGGGGGCTCCTGTTGTTTTCTGGGATTGTTGTCTCAAAGTCAAAAATTTCGCCAACTCTTTTCCACTTTCATTCGTAACAAGAATATCGTCATCATTGACTTGGTTTGCCGGAAAGATTCCCAGAATACCTTTTGCAGTTAACCATTTTTCAGTAACTATTTGGTCTAACATTATTTGTGCATCAGCAAATAGTGCGGTTGCTTGTTCCCCTACCACCTCATCGGTTAAAATTGCTGGATATTTACCAAACAACTCCCAGGAACTAAAAAAGGGAGTCCAGTCAATAAATTCAACCAGCTCAGATAATTCAACTTCTATTGTTTTTATTCCAATAAAATTAGGCTTTGCTGGTGTAAAATTGTTCCAATCCAATTGCAATTTATTTCTACGTGCCTCCTCAAGTGAATGGTAATTTTTATCCCTGCTTCTGTTCAAATATCCTTCACGAAGTTTATCATATTCCGCACGCACTGTTTTCGCATATTCCCACTTGGTATCCTCTTGCAATAAATTAGTTGCTACGGTTACTGCTCGAGATGCATCATTTACATGTACCACGGTTTCCTTATATTCTGGTGCAATTTTTACAGCGGTGTGAGCGCGTGAAGTAGTTGCACCACCAATCATTATAGGAATTTTGATATTTAACTTATCCATTTCTTTTGCTAAATACACCATTTCATCTAGAGAGGGTGTTATCAATCCGCTCAATCCTATAATATCTACATTTTCATGAAGAGCAGCTTGAATGATTTTTTCCGGAGGAACCATGACACCTAAATCAATTATTTCGAAGTTATTGCAACCCAAAACAACTGATACAATATTTTTTCCGATATCGTGAACATCCCCTTTTACCGTCGCCATCAACACCTTTCCTGCGGAGCTTGACTTTCCTTGCTTAGAAGCTTCAATATATGGTAGTAAATAGGCTACGGCTTTCTTCATTACACGCGCTGATTTTACCACTTGTGGTAAAAACATTTTTCCGCTTCCGAATAAATCACCTACAACGTTCATTCCACTCATCAAATTAATCTCGATCACTTCGATGGGTTTTCCTGCTAATTGACGGGCTTCTTCTACATCTATTTCAATAAACTCATCTATCCCTTTCACTAAAGAATGGGTTAATCGATCTTGCACTGAGCCGCTTCTCCATTCTTGAATTGCTTTTTCATTGGCTTTGAAATCACCTTTAAACGTTTCAGCTAGATCTAATAATCGTTCGGTAGCGTCTTCCCTTCTATTCAACAAGACATCTTCTACATGTTCTAACAAAACGGGATCGATTTCATCATAAATCTCGAGCATTTCTGGATTTACGATTCCCATTGTCATTCCGTTTTTTATGGCATGATAAAGGAAGGCTGAATGCATCGCTTCTCGAACTTTATCGTTTCCACGAAATGAAAAAGAGACATTACTCACTCCTCCAGAAACACCAGCATAAGGCAAGTTTTCCCGTATCCACTTGGTAGCTCTAAAAAAGTCTAAAGCATTTAATTTATGTTCTTCCATTCCAGTAGCCACCGGAAAAATGTTTGGATCGAAAATGATATCTTCTGCTGGAAATTGTACTTCGTTGACTAAAATATCGTAGGAACGTTTGCATATTTCAATTCGTCGTTCATAATTATCTGCTTGACCGTCTTCATCGAAAGCCATAACAATTACTGCAGCTCCATATCGTTTAATTAAATTGGCATGATGCACAAAAGCTTCTTTACCTTCTTTCAACGATATTGAATTCACGATTCCTTTACCTTGAATCACCTTTAAACCTGCTTCAATAATTTCCCATTTCGAACTATCAATCATCACTGGTACTCGGGCAATATCGGGTTCGGCTGCGATCAAGTTAAGGAATTTAGTCATAGCATAGACCCCATCCAACATTCCTTCGTCCATGTTGACGTCAATAATTTGAGCACCGCCTTCTACCTGGTTTCGAGCAATATCGAGTGCCTCTTCGTATTGTTCCTCTTTGATCAAACGGAGAAATTTACGAGATCCGGTAACATTAGTTCGTTCTCCAACATTAATAAAATTGGATTCCGGTGTCACTATCAGTGGTTCTAATCCAGAAAGCTTTAAGTATTTATGATTTGCTTGCGCCATTATCTTGTTTCTAAAATTTGTCTAGGTTTAAACTCCTTTGCTACATCTGCTATAGCTCTAATATGCTCTGGGGTTGTACCACAACAACCTCCAATAATATTTACCAAATCATCTTTTAAATACTCTTTAATTAAGGTTTGCATTTCTGCCGGCGACTGGTCATAATGTCCAAAGGCATTTGGCAATCCTGCATTAGGATGTGCGGAGATATTCAAGGTAGTATTTTGTGCCAATCGTTTTAAGTAGGGCTTTAGTTGATCGGCTCCTAAAGCACAATTGAATCCTACACTTAACAAGGGAATATGAGCTATAGAAATTAAGAATGCCTCGACCGTTTGCCCAGAAAGCGTTCTTCCCGAAGCATCGGTAATTGTGCCAGACACCATTACAGGAATGTCGATTTTACGTTCTTCTTTAACCTCTTCAATAGCGAACAGGGCTGCCTTAGCATTTAACGTATCGAAAATGGTCTCCACTAAGAGTACATCGACACCACCATCAATCAAAGCTTCTACTTGTAACTTATAGGCGATGCGTAAATCGTCAAAAGTTACTGCACGAAATCCAGGATCATTTACATCGGGTGACATTGAAGCGGTCCTGTTGGTTGGACCAATAGAACCTGCAACAAATCTCGGCCTATCCGTAAATTCATCAGCCACTTCTCTTGCGATTTTGGCAGATTCAAAGTTGAGTTCGTACACTAATTCTTCTAAGTGGTAATCTGCCATTCCAATCGTAGTTCCTGAAAAAGTATTTGTTTCTACAATATCTGCACCTGCTTGATAATATAATCGATGTACTTCCTTAACTGCTTCAGGTTGCGTTAACGAAAGCAAATCGTTATTTCCTTTTAAAGGAAAAGCGAAATCTTTGAATCGTTCCCCGCGAAAGTCTTCCTCGGAGAAATTATTGCGTTGCAACATGGTTCCCATTGCCCCATCTAACACCAAAATTTTCTCTTTAATTGCGTCTTGAATTTTTGACATTTATTTTTCTTTACAAAATTAGATAACATAGTAGCCCCGTTGACACCACGATCATGTAGTATTTTAAGAAGGGACAATGCTTGCCTCAACAGGCAAAACTTTTGGACTTAAATTATTAGATGTTATCTTGAAATGGAGAAAAAATCTCGAGGTTATCTGTTCTCGAATAAACGAGATAGAATGTAGCACCTTCTTTTGGCAAAGGGTTGCTAAGCTTTCAACGGGTCTAGTCCCTCCAGCTTTCGTGATAACAAACAATACGATTATGAACAATGCAAAGTAAGAACATAGAATTGGGAATTGCAAACAAAATATAAAAATAAAAATCGATAACGATATAGTTATAATTTTAAAAAATAACAAAGATTAATTTGCAATTAAAATTGATTTCATACATTTGCACTCGAAAATAAGAGGAAAAATTTGAACTGATTGCAACCTCATTAAAAAATGCTAAAGCAGAAACTCTCCTTTAGCATCCGCTGTAATCTTTTTTCTTTCGAATTTAATTAATATTAACTAAAGTATAATTATGGCTTATTTATTTACGTCGGAGTCGGTGAGTGAAGGACATCCAGACAAGGTCGCAGACCAAATTAGTGATGCATTAATCGACAACTTTTTAGCTTTTGATGCTGATTCAAAAGTAGCTTGCGAAACATTGGTAACAACGGGTCAGGTAATTTTGGCTGGAGAAGTAAAATCTAGCACTTATCTTGATGTTCAGCAAATTGCAAGAGAAGTGATTCGTAAAATTGGATATACCAAAAGCGAGTATATGTTTGAAGCGGATTCTTGTGGTGTTTTATCAGCAATTCATGAACAATCGGCCGACATCAATCAAGGAGTTGATCGCGCTAGTAAGGAAGAACAAGGAGCTGGAGACCAAGGTATGATGTTTGGCTATGCTACCAATGAGACGGAAAACTATATGCCTTTGGCTTTAGATTTGTCTCATGCTTTGCTAATTGAATTAGCAAATCTTAGAAGAGAAAATAATGAGATTAACTATTTGCGCCCTGATGCGAAATCACAAGTAACCTTAGAATATTCTGACGATAACAAACCCGTACGTATTGATGCCATTGTAATTTCTACTCAACATGATGACTTTGCAGATGAAGCTTCAATGTTGGCAAAAATTAAAAGCGACTTGATTTCAATATTAATTCCTCGAATTAAAGCCAAATATCCTCAATATGCTCATTTATTCAACGATAACATTACCTATCATATCAATCCAACGGGTAAATTTGTTATTGGAGGACCGCATGGAGATACTGGACTAACGGGAAGAAAAATCATTGTAGACACCTATGGTGGTAAAGGAGCTCATGGTGGAGGAGCTTTTTCAGGAAAAGATCCTTCAAAAGTAGACCGTTCTGCTGCTTATGCGACTCGTCATATTGCTAAAAATCTAGTAGCCGCAGGATTATGTGACGAAATATTAGTACAAGTTTCCTATGCCATTGGTGTTGCTAAGCCAACATCTATCAACGTTAATACCTATGGTACTGCAAAGGTTAATTTGACTGATGGCGAAATTAGTAAAGTAGTAGAAG
>Ga0114967_10000764_pt1 | contig 27296 bp, 41 predicted proteins | sample M_130628_MF_Meta_FD_92639 | JGI IMG/M metagenome (GOLD analysis project Ga0114967, IMG submission 92639) | Freshwater microbial communities from Lake Montjoie, Canada to study carbon cycling - M_130628_MF_MetaG | ecosystem: Environmental > Aquatic > Freshwater > Lake | place: Lake Montjoie...
ACATCTGTACAATCAACAACAGTAGTATTAGCAGGTACAGTTTTAGAGAAAAGTAATCGGTAATCACCACTACCTGGAATAGGTACTGTGGTTCCACGGGTTTGATAGAAGGCTAATGTAACCGCTGGTTGCTGTCCATAAGAAATATTATTATAACTAAATCCCAGTGCAATTCCACCTGAATAAACAAGGGTCGTATTAACTCCTGTTAAAGTTGTTGCTCCTGTGTAGGTATAGTAACCAATACCACTTGCTGAGGTTCCTGGTCCTGTGAAGCTACCTGTTGTTGTTAAATAGACAATTTGTCCACTTGTAAGGGCAATTGGTGTGCCAGAAGTTGCTGCGGTTACACTAAAATCTGCTGCTTTATAAAAATCGTTACGCGCAATTGAAATACAATCTATAACACCACCGTTGTTTGTGTCTTCACTAAGTGCTGCATCCATATCAATAAGAATGGAAGGAGCCTGTCCACCTTGTACAAACAGTGTATTACTACTAGCACTGCCAACAGTTTGTGTTGTTACACGGACTGCATCAAATAAAGGACGATCAACAAACAGGGGTTGTTTATTTGTGGAAGTAGATGACAAGTTTCTTACCTTAATTCTTCGTATTTAAATTCTAGCTTATTCAACTGTAATATGGTCTAGTTTGATTTAAAAGTTGAGCAAATAAATTGGTTTTATCTTCTTCAGGTTGAATCAAGCCAGTTAAAAGTTCTTCTTGTAAACCTTGTTTCATAAGATTTTCTAATGTTATCCCTCCGAATAAATTACCAGCCAGTACTTTTGATTGTACATCAGCTGGATTTACACCTATCGCTGTCTGAACCGGAGGTGCTGAAGTAGGAGCTGCTGATTGATCTCTGTATGTTTCCCACCACTTTGATGGAGCAGGTCTTTTAGTTTCATTGAAAAAAGTATTTTCACTATAATCTGGTTTAGCACCTGTACTTTGTAATTCTTTAGGGGTTAAATATTTACGCGTCCCTCCAACTATTGCAGGAATTAAGTTATCTTGATACTTAAACAAATTACCAGTCTTATTCAAGTAAGACGTAGATCTAAAATCAGTTGCTCCACGGAGTGCTTGTCCTGTCTTTAAAAGTTCTTGTTGTCCAGTAGGAGAATTGTAATAAGAAACGGCACGTGAGGGATCTGTTCTACTGAAATCTGGCTTTTCCATTACTGCGTATTGCCCTGGAATTAACCAATTATTTACATTACTTCCATAACTAGGACTGTGGTAACGATTGATCATCGATGCCACAGTGCCGGGACTAGCTCCTTTTGCTGGATCTCTTGCTTCTAGTGTTGCTACCCGGAGTATGTTTTTAAAAACATCTCTTGGGATACCAAATTGATTATTAATGTTAGGTGCCATTTTAGTTTCTTTGTCCTTGACTTAGTAAACGTACAGCAAGTCCTGGATTAGCTTTAGCCCAGGCTGCAAAGTTTTCAGGTGTCATACCAGCGCCTGCTCCTGCTTCTTGTAACTGGGGTACTAAGGTTCCAGCTTGTTTTAATTCTTGTCCGTAGGATTGCTCTAATCCATACTGAGCAGCTAATTCATTTGGATATCCTTGAAAGTCTGAAGACATAGGATCAGGTGTGGCATATTGTTGTTTAGCATTACTTAATTGTGTTTGATAATTACGTTCTTCTATTACACGTCGTTGATCTGGTGTTCCTGCGCCAGTATTTAGAGCACCTGCTTGCGTAGATCCTGAATTAACAGGAGGAGTAGTAACGGGAGGTGCTGGATCAAATTGTTTTGTAAAAATAGTTTTTTGTTGGTCGCCAGGGATGTAACGTCCTGTATCTAATGTCCCTTTTTTTGTTTGTGTACCTGAAGTTCGTGGTATTTCTATATCCATTATTTCAGGTAACAGCGAAAAGGGACCTCCTGTAAGCATACGTGCTGCACCGTAGGCAGCTCCTGTAGGAGAAAGAAGTCCTCCTAATTCGTTTTGCTGTACAGATCCTTTGTATCCTGTCAGTATTACATCCCCTATTCCTGTGATAGTACCTCCAAGTTTAAGTCCTAGCTTTACTGCACCTGCTGGTGTTAATTTATTTAAATTTTGAATTAAACCACCAACGCCTCCAACCTGTGTTGAGGTTGGCTTTAATGAAGCTGCAGTATCAGTAACACCAGGGGGAAGTTTATTCCCATATTCTTGGAAGAATCGTTGCACGGGATCCTCAAAGTTAGTTTTTATAACTAAAGGACTTAGACTACGGGAAAAATTTATAGGTCTTTCTGTTAACTTTGAGAACTGTTGTTGACCTTTAGAGTTAGGGCGAGCTTTCTCAAGGATATCCCTAATGTTTCCTACGGACCTTTGTATAGGTGCACCTAAGGTGTCAATGAGTCCTGCAGCACGTTGAATACCTGATCCTGAAATACTTTGCAATAACTTTTGAAATGGATTCATGATACTACCTATGGTTTACGTGAAGATAAAGATTACTACCTACAGCAGTATCAGCGGGTCCAGGTAATGCTTGGATATATTCAGCACCTGAACGTTCATAACGATAACGTGCTTGGAATGGATCTTTATAATTTGCTACATAAAGAATCATTGCTAGCCGATTTGTTTCATACAAGTATATTTCATCCCATACTTTAAGGGCTTCTTTTGCATTAGAAGATCGGATAGTACGGTCTACGTCTCCAAGGATGCTTTCAATCCTTGTGGAAGGAGATGTTGCAACTTCAGTTTTCTTTTCAGCTGTATCACAACGCCCAATCTGAATAGTGATCTTATTGTAGAAATAAGAATCTGGTACAGTATTCATTGCTTCTTCTAGACGAGCGTAGTCTCCCGCTGGAATAGAAACAGTAAAATACCCTAAATGATACCTTACTCTACTTTTATCAAAATCAGATAGCTGCACTTCTTGTTACCATCATTCTTTTATTATAGGTGTAATAAATCAACCTTATACTTCATAAGGATTATTCATCATATAGTTCATCAAGAAATCAGTAGTTGTATTTTGTTCAGGTTTTAATAAAGATCCTATTAAACTACTATACAAACCACTAGAACTACTCCTACTGCTTTTTGCATCCCCTAATAATTTACTCATAAAACTTAATGTTGCTAAGGCACCTAACCCTTGTCCTGCTTGTTGTCCCTGATTATAAACAGCAAAATCAGATGCTGGTAATACAGGTGCAGTTGGCTTTGTATTTAAATTTGATGGGTATACTTGGGCTTCTGGTCCCAGTTTACTCATGTGTCCAAAACCTACTTCATATTTATTATCTGCTGTTTTAAACGTCATTAAATTACCATATCCACCTGCTGATGGTATTGGTAACGCTTTGCCATATCCTTGATAATAGACAGGAGTTCCAGTTGGACCCCCGAAATCAAGCCCTTGGTGGTACGTTGATGCTCCTGCAGTAGGTGCGTCCCTTTTTCCAAACACTGAAGTAACTTTTAAACCTGTATCGGGATTCCACTCAAGACCACCAGTAGAAGTGCGTCTAACTAAAGGTGTTCTTTTCTCTCCTATCTGAACACCTGTTAAAGCACTTTTAATTGTCGATGGATCAATATAAGAACCTGTCCTTAAATCTTTGACGTATTTATGTATATGCGGACCAGTAGCTGTACCTGTGCTACCGATATTCCCTATAAAAAACTTACCGCCTGAATTTGTCATTTTACTACTTTATTTTAATTCTAAAATGAAGAAGCCCCACCGAAGCAGGGCTTACATCATACTCTTACCAAATCAGCAGCAAATACAGAGTCCCAATCAACACGTTTAATCTGTTTTAACTGATCTAGATTACTGAACTTTTCACCAGAAAGACTCATCTGTATGTCTTTAATCTCACGTGCTGTCTTGAGACCAATCCCTTTAATATGATCAGCAATCATTTGAGCGGTTGCTGAATTAAGATTCAAGCGATGATCTGGGGGAAACGCACGGGGTGCTTCCTTTGCTGCTTTATCTTTTACCTGTAGAGTCTTAACCGTTTTATTGGCTGACTCATCTGGCTTGATCTCAGTCTTGTAAACGGTATAAAGGCGACCGTCCTGGTCTTCGACCATAAACCATTCGCCGTTATCCCATTCACTAATGACTTTGACTCTCGCGCCGGTCTTGGTGTGTTGGTAAAGCATAGATACCAGAAGTTCTGGTATTAGTTTAACCTATTTAGCTTATTGTGCGATTGGGCAAATAAGCTTCAATATCAGAGTAATCAGGAGCATTATCTGGAACGATGTAGCAAATTTCTACTAAGATGTAACCACTTAATCCAGCACTTACGTCGCTATCAGAAATGTATACACCACCAGAAACGGAAGTAGCATCGCTACTACCCTTAGCATAAACCTTAAAGGTTGTGCCAGTGGTTAGTTGTTTGTGAACAAGACCGCTATTTACTAGGCCAGAAGCAGCATTGATTTGTGTTGCAGCGGACGTAAACAGAGGAACTGAACCAAAACCTTGACTCCCTCCTGCAAAATAAACAGTAGTAGCACTGGTACCTGACGTGGTTGATGTCAAGAATGCAGCAGCAATTGGTTCACCAGAAGCGGCTACGGGACTACCAGAATTATCTCGTCCGAAAGCAATTACGTTACCTGTAGAAGCATATACACCAGAGGCTACGCGATTGTCGCCCCAACCTGATGCAATGGAAATAGCACTACGGTAAACGTAAGCAGCTTGTGTTGCACTACCACTGATTACCATTCCTGTTATATCAGGACGAGTGTCGTCTTGACGATAAGGGGAAGGGATAATTACACTCATGGCTTGACCATAAGTCGTTGCAGTACCAGAAGCCCAGGTTACAGGAACGTATCCACGTCGTTGAAAATAACGCCAGCCGGGAACAGCAAGAACAGACGTAGGACCGTCTTTAGAGGCATCAACTGTTGTGCCTCCAGTGGTATCAATGTTTTTGTACCAGCCGTTAAGGGCTTCTACCCAGTTGCCGGGGTAGATTTTTTTAGTTGTCAAGTAGGTCATTTATCTTTCCTTGTTGGTTTACGTATTGTTATTAAAGAACGCCATCATCACTGACGAAGCTGTAAGCAGTGGTGACAAAGTCCTTATTCAGGATTTCAAAACCAGCATACAGTTGCCAGATAAGAATGATGAAACGACTAAAGTCATCATTGTTGTTAATGAGAACTTGAGCGTTAGGACCACCTACACCGACGCCTACTGCTTGAGGACCAAAGAAGAAACCTTGTGCTGCTTCTTGGCTAGCATAGGTAGAACCTGTGTCAAAGCTAGCTGTAATTGTCTTGGTTGGGAAGTTGGTAGATTCGTAGAATTTAACACCTTCAAACTGAACACCAGTTGGCATTACAGGTTCGCCAGCTAAGAAATAACCTTGGCCTGCTTGAGGACCTTGGTAGAAACTAGCATTATTAGGCATCATGGGATTGCCAGACATATACATGCCTTGACCAGGATTACCTGAATAACGTGCAATTTCACGGAAGTCAGCATCACGACGCAAGTGCATCATGAATGTAGGATCGCAAATACAACGATACAAACCATCTGAGAAGGTAGGTACGTTACGCTTGCGCATATCTTTAACAACAGTCAACAAATCCGTAGATACATGGAATTGCTGAGCATTAGCTGTATATTGTGCAGTAGTGTAAGAAACACGACCACTAGAATCTTTGGTTAGGCTAGCAGGGAAGTAGTAACCACCTTGTGATGTTGATGCTTTACCATTAGCTTCTGCTTTGGCTAGCTCATCAATAAACACACGATCACGCCAACGGCGATAATCATCAAGAAGTGTAAGGGAACCAATAGACTGGTGGAACATATTCAGATTACCTGTGTCCAGCAACATGCGCTGAGCAGTAATCAGAGTTTCACGAGCAATTTTAAAGGTACTAGGCTGAGTAGGATCAGAAGGATCCGCAGGGCCAGTGTATTCCTTAAGCACCACAAGGACTTTTTCCTTGGTGATGTTACGGCTGTTGGCAGTACCAATGGTTTGATCGGAAATACGTTCGCGGCTATCCTTAGTACCAGGAGTGCCCCAGAATTTGTAGCGATCAAGTTGAACGGTTTGACCAGGCTGACGAGTAAAGTCATGAACCACAACGGGTTCTACGGCCATCTCGCAGATGTAAGCAGGGTGAGGACGGTAAAGTTCTGCACCTAAGATCTTTGGAAAATCGGTATCAATAAACACTTTAGTTTATCCTCCTATATTGCAGGATGTATGGTGAAAAGATTCAGACGTACAACTGTCTTTATCTATGAAAATTTTAGCAGGTACTAATTTAACTATCGTTGATAGTTACTAATACCTGCAGTGCCTGTTGTTTGTTTGTACCGGGCACCTGGCGAATTGCTAGATCCGTAAGATTCGGGATCAATGGGTTGATCGGCAAATCCTGGAATCCCCATAGAACTAGGTATAGCACCAAGGGCAATTCCACCTAATCCAGCTAAACCTGCACCAGCAGGTACTCCAAGCCCTGCTGTTATTTTACCAGTTGTTCGCTCAGCTCTTGGGCCAATTGTTGCTTGTTCTGCCGCAGCAAGAACATCTGCAATTTGCCCTACTGCTTTATTGCGAAATTTAGATTCTTTAGGGACATTAGCGCCGATGTTGCCAACAACATTAGCCATTGGCGTTATAGCTTTTTCTTGCACTTGTTGTGCTATTACTGGAGCATATTTACCCGCTAAACGTGACCCTACTAAGCTAGCGGCACCGCCAAGGGCGCCTGCTGTTCCAGCAAGAATAGACGTTCCTGGATCTTCACCTTGTGAATAGGCATAACCGCCGGTAGCTAAACCAGCGGCTGCAGGGATTCCGTATTTAAGAAGTGGACGCATGGCCTCACTCCATTACAAATAGCTTGTTAGCTACAGTATTAGGTTGAGCTTGGTTGAGAACACGCCAGGCATTTTGAGGATCTCGTGCCATGATCTCATTGAATCCACCCCAGAAGTTTTGGGGTTGTTGTGGAGCAGCAGCATCAGGAGGTGCAGGGAAATTCCCATAACCAGGTACTACTTGCTCTGTGCGATAACCAGGTGTTTCCAATTCGCCCTCACTTTCATATACAGGATAAGGACCTTCAGGACCGAAGAACTTCAAAGTGTAGTCACTCAGTACATCAGGGTTAGTCAGAATTTCGTTATAAGCGAGATTCTCTTGGTGCTCATTCACAGCAAAGTTTGCATAGCCATGCAGTAAACCATTAGCTTTTTGGCCCCATGCAACAGCATTGTCCAACATTGTCTCCAGTTGGAGCGCATAGTTATTTAGGACGGCTGGTGCTTCTACCCCGAACGCGTCGATCACCTCGCGGCTTTCGTTGCTCAGGCCCAGGTAGTCCGCTATTTCGGGCAGTGAGGGACTCGAGGAAGTTTGGGAATAATTGGCTGAGGATTCCTGGTTGGGATACGAGGTCTGCGTCCCCAAGTTGGGCGTAGCTTGGCCGTTGTACGTCTGACCGTAATTGGCCGGGGCGTATGTTGGCGTCGGAGCCGAGGGTTGACCCTGGAACGGGGATTGGACTGGTGCGCTCAGCAGCCCCACCACCTTGTTGAACGCCGATTCCCATGGGCTGTTCTGGGGTGCCGCCGATTGGGATTGGGGGGCGTATTGAGTAGGGCTTGATTGGTAGCTGATAGGCGCTTGTGGCACCGCTTGGGGGTAACTGGTACCCACCTGGTAATTGACCGGTCCCTGGTAGCTCGGTGCTTGAGCTTGAGGCGCTGGTACTGCCACGTAGCTGCTTGGAGCTACTGCGGTTGGTACTTGGCTCATCTGTGGGATCGATTGGACGGTAACGTCCTGCATAACTCATCTCCTTTTGTAATGCTTCTAATGTGCGATACAGATAAGGTGTAAGGTCAAGACGTGGGTCTGCAGCCATCGGTAAATCTGGTGACTGCGGGTGAGGGGTCTGCATCATGCCCCCCACTAATTTTGCAAAGGCTGAGTAAGCACCTTGCAATTCGTTGACCATCCTGAACGGGAATCCCGATAACATCGAGGCCCGCTCCTCATCCGTTTTTGACGGAAAGAGGTACTTCAGTGCTTCAATACTATCAACACCTAATTCTTGGAGGTTACGTACCACGATAGAATTATTTAAAATATCTTGCGTGGAGTCTTCGTAAACAGGACCTAACCACCTCCAAAGCATGGTTAGATCCCCGTCTGGTATTAAGCCCATGACGCCTGTTGGTATGTATTGAGTTTCTACACAAGCCTTCATTATTTGTTTAACTTTCTCTTCAAATCCTTTTAAACTAGCTTCATATAAATCAATTTCTTCTTTAGATGCATTCTCTGATGGTTCTATTGGCTTTTCAATTCCACTAGAAGCAGCTAGTGTATCACGGAATAAACGTTCTTCTTGATAGATAATTAATTCTAGACACCTACAAATACCGTATGTGTAAATAGCATTTGCTTTCTTCTTAGATGTTGCTGATACACGACCAAATAATGATTTATATTCTGTTGCTGTGATACCAGCGGAGATAGAAAGATCGTCTACACCACCTAAAGCTGTTCGTATTTCTTCTCGATACTGACGTGCAAAGTTATTCTGATCTCCAGTGATAGCATCTGGAACAATATAACCAACACGATCATTCGGTTCCAGGTTGGCAATCACCCTAGGTACTCTGATCTGTCCATCCATTCCTCTAGAAAGAGGATCTGATTTAAATCGTGATTGACTTAATGAACCTAATCCAGTAAAACCAGAGTTTGCTGCAATAGAAGGACGTTGAACAGTAGAATCAGACCCTGATTCCATAAGATCTGTCTTAGGTCTTGATGAAAGAAGGGTTGGATTACCAAAGAACTGTACATTCTTACGCATGGTACGTACCATTTCGTCATGCGTAACAATATGATTGGCTAATGCATCAAATTCTCCTACCCCTTCGTTAGAAAAACCTTTGGGACTATTGAAGATTTCTACACAAGGAATGAATCCGAGTGTATTTTTAAATGTTTGAGTACGTCCGGGGACATTATAACTAGGCAAGTCAAAGGACATCTCTCCTTCACTATGCGTTTCTTCGATTACCTTATCTTTAATAGATAATTTGATATATCGCTTGGCTCCCTGTGGACCAGTAATAGCATTACCTGAAATATTAGTAACGTTAATACCATCGCTAAAACCTGATCCTTGTCTTACTTTATAGCTATAGATAATAATTACTTCTTCCAGTTCACCATTAATGCCGTAATAAGAACGGTATTCATGCTGGCGGAAAAAGTAAAGTCGGTAATTAGATTCAGTAGGTCTAATATAAAATAAACCTTGTCCATCACACAAGAAATACTCCCAGATTGAATCTAGGCGTGTATCCATCCTGTTGTATTTGAGTACCCTATCGACAAAATCTTTGCGTTGATTACCAAAATTATCTTGAGAAGGAAAAAATTCTACCCCTTGGCGGATACCAAAGAGTTTCATTTGTGCTACATGGGACGCAACAATACCTGTGTCAATATTTGCTCCGCCATCTTTCTCGATGTAGGAATCAATAATTTCTTTTAGGCGAGAGTTAGCGTCCACAGCTTATTTATTAAAGTTTGGTTTTGTAAAGCTTAGCATCTTTATTAAAGGTTTGCTTGCCTCTCATCGTTTGTTTACGTAGTCTTCAAGAGATGTATTTATTAATAAATCCATTTGGTAAAGAAAATTGATTTAACATTTGTTCGTTGTCCTCAACGTTATCGGGATCCCCTTGAGCAAGAAGCTGCTGGCCTTTAGGGCGCACATTTGCGGGATAGCCTGCACCACGATTAGGAAGATATCCTCCTTGTCCTTTATTTGCATCAGGATAGTATTTAACAGGTGTACTAGGTCCTTGATTTTCTGCTAGTAAAGGATTAGAAAAAGGAGTTTGGAAAGCATTAATATTTTGCCCTCCAAAGAATCCTGCATTACCAAGAGGGGAAGGACCTCCTTGAACTAAAGGAAGATTCACACCTCGTGGCATGATGCCTCTGTTTCTTAACTCTTCGTTCAGTTGTTGATTCTGTTGTGTACCACCTTCGTAAATACCTTTAAGCTGTTCTCCTGCACGTCCTCCTAGTGTTCCCGGTCTTTTATTAATATCAAAACCTGACATGTTAATGCCAGCTAGTAAATTACCAGGTGCCCCTGGAACATTCTGAAATCCACTTACTCGCATCTATCTATCGATCATTGTTTCTATTCTATCAACCTATTCTTCTATTACTTCATATCCTGTTGAATCGTTAAGTTTTGATAAAACTACACCAGAACCTTTAAGTTTCCATTCCAAGGTATCTCCTTCTGTCCAGCCAAGTGCTTCTACTATTTCAACGGGAAACTCAATAAAATAATCTCCGTTGCTGTCTTCTTGAATCTCAAGGGTGTAATTCATTTGGTTACATCTTTTCAATTAGTTTATCAAGTTTAATATTAATCTGTTTAAAATTATCCTGCATTTGTTGCATCTCTCTTAAAAAATCAACCTTAAGAACATACTCAATAGGTAAACGATGATACATGGAATTCAGATCGGCATCGGTGTTGTCCATTCGTTTTTCCACACGAAGGATGCGTTCATGAAAACGGCCTAACAATTTATTCGTCACCCACCCAACACCAGTAACAGCTGGTACCGAAAAGCCAATAATCACCAGCAGGAGTTCGGGTCCCAATGCGTTTGCCTGTTGTTTCTGTTACTATTCTAAGGTCTAGTAATCAAATTGGAGCTTTCCTTTTTTGGCCAATCCATTTACTAGCCATACCAACGCATCCACACAATCATCATGACTACTCACGCCGAAATTTGTGAGTTCCTCGAAGAGATTAGTGAAGTTCCGAAAACGATTAAAGATTATTTTTCGTTCTTCAAACATGCCTATAATCCCCCTAAACCGCGCCAGCTTATCTGCACGGAAACCCTTGACGGGGTGCCAGATCAAGTTGTGCAGACCTTCGTCATTAAGGCAAATCCTCTTAAAGTCGGCTTCGAGAGAGGCTTGATACTGGACGGCTTCTGACCAAACATCACAAGTAGAGAAGGTTGGGAAGTAATTCCCATTGTCATCCTTTCCTATGATTGACCAATCATTAAGTAATTCTTTCATTTCATCTAGCTTTTCTAGATTACCCATGGCCCGTATCCTGCGGTAATCAATAATATGGATACGATCATCAATGCGTCCACCTAGAACCATTACGGTGTAGTCATTCTTTTCTTTAATACCAGCGGATAAATCAACCCCTATTCCAAGTGAATCAAATTCTGTTGCTATCTCGGCTTTTACAATTAGTTCTGGTGCCAAGGATAATTCACCTTGTCTGACTATTTGATTCATGTACTGAAAAGAAAATGCAATAGGTGCCGTTCGTTTTTTTTCCTTTAGGTATTCAAGTGACCACATTTCAGGCCAATAGGAAAGTTCATCTCCTGTTTTAGGATCTTGTTGAATTGCAGACAATACGATCTGTCGCCAATTATTTTGTTCATTAAATGTAGTGGCATGTATATCATCATGTCTAAATCTGGTGCCCAGACATATTGCTCTTCCACCTTCAAACATAGTTGGGGAAATAACTGCGTTCCAGTTATCTTGCATTGCCTTACGTATATCAGGGTTAGCTATATCTGTAGCAGATTTTATACAGTCGTCAATTAAACATAAATGGGATCGCTTGGATGTTACCGAACCTTTGAGACCTGCAGCACAGAGAGTAAACATCTCGTCTCCGATACTTTCTATGCCTGCAAATTTATGGTCCACTGACCAGTATTCATTACTTGTTACGTTCTTAAGAAGTCTTACTGCAGGAAATACTTCTTGATATTTACGACTTTCTATAATACGTTTAATTGCAGCTGACTTAGGACGTGCAATTTCAACAGTATAAGAAAGATAAAGAATTTGTAAAGGTAATTTAGCTGTGGTATGTACACCAATAGCCCATGCAGTAAACAAACCTAAGGTCGTTGACTTTGCCGAATTATGACTAACAATATAATCTTTAGTTAAGAAAGTATGACAGGTGTCAGCTACTTCAATACAACGTACTTTTTCTGTTGTTGATGGACGAATATCTTTAATGCTGCGGCAAGGAAGATACTTGGTGCAAGGAGAATATCTTTGGGCTTTACGGTGTAAGTGAAAAGGTTTAATGCTATCTGGTAATTTGATACCTAAGGTAACTGACGGTGTTGTCGTACGTACACGCTCTTGATGTTTGTTTAGGTATGTATTTAATTGTGACGCACGTTGTGTTGCTATCCCTCCAAGGGATTGAACTAGTTCTGTTACATCTTTAACAAGAGCTGTAGATGTTGTACAAAAAGACACCCCTCCTGTAGATGCAACAGTACCATCTGTGTCTAGCAGCCCTTGTAACAATGCTTCTCGATCAGGTATCGATGCTGTCAAATAAGACTTAGGAATAAACTTATCAATTGATGTTTTACCATAGACCCCAAGTGTTTTTAGGATCTCTCGCACAACACTTGGTTTTCCTCCTGCAAGAACCCCTTTAACATGTGAGATATTATATCCATATTTTGCTACTTTTTTAAAACGATAATCTTCTGGTAATCCTAAGGAACAACGTTCAACAATCTCTGGATCTGCACTACATAAGGAAAGGTTATTGGAACTAAGAGAGCCATCACCAAGCAATGCCCCTAATAAATATGGATCAAGAGGAAGCTCTGTTGCTGGATATTCAACTGGTTGTGTGACAGGAATCTGATAACGAGGATAACCTCTACTGTCTAACCAAGGTGTTTCTCCTGACTCACATGTTGCAGTAACTCTTTGGGTCAGTGCTCCAGGGCGACCATTCCCTTTAATCCCTACTGTTTTTTGTGTACGTATTTCATTAAGCGTCATGCTGCGCCAATCTCCTTTTCCGTCTGTTCCCATTCGTCGAACCTTCCATAGGTGTTGGTCATCACAACGAACAGAAGAACCATCAGTAAAGACGACTTCCCATGTAAAAGATTCTTCGTAATCTGAAATACCTACTACTTCAGTTAATTGCCCGTGTTCAGAAAAAACAATATCACCAACTTGTAGTTCGCCTATGGGTACCCATCCATTAGGAGTAGCTACCGGTGTAGATACAGCTAGTGGTCCGCGGGGACCAAGTAGATCAATATTAGGACCGGCTATACTCTTTAAACAAACGCTATCTTCACCTGTTACAAAGTGTCCGTGCCAGTCTTTGTGATGAGAGGCTGGTGGTTTGTTAGCAACATATTCACAAAAGAAACTAAAATCTTCTCTAGCTTTTTTTACTGCTTCTTGGTTATCAGCTGGTTTAACTGTGTAGTTTTTTGCAGCCGCCCTTGCGTTGCGTCGATACGCAAGATGTAAATATGAGGGCATGCCAAGAAACTAACTAGCTCAAATATAGCTTAAGATTTAGTTTTTTGTTCTTTATATCTACGAGCTTTATCTAAAGCTGCCCTACGTTTTTCTTTGTCTGTCATATTAGAGCCGTCTTCTTTTTTTGCTTCCTTATTCTTGAATATCTCAAGAACTTCAGGGGGCATTGATTTTTTAGACATGTAATTAACGACGTTGCTCTTGAGCGCGTCGCATTAATTCCTGTGCTTCTTCATCTGTATAACGACTAGATCTACCTGGTCCCATGGAGATGCCTCCTTTAACTGGTACATTAAATCCACCAGATGGATTTGCTGCTTCTACGTTAGAGCTATTTGCAAGTTCTCTTAGGCGAGATTCTGCTTCTGCGTTTTGATAATCAGGAGCTAAACCAGGACGATATCCTGCTGGTAAACCTAGTTCGGTCTCGGGAGAACTTGGTTGTGAACGCCTAACATCCTGATTAACTCGATCTTCCATTTGACGGCGCATCATTGCTTCCATCATTGCTTGTTTGCCTGCATCTGCAGTTTTGCCTCCCATTTGGGGAGATTGGTTTCCGGCACCCATAATTACCTCACTTACCCTTAAGGGCGCGTAAACGATCCATCTTGGTCTTCATATCCTCTTTCTTGTCAACAGGCTTTGCAGCGCCTTTAGCAACAGGCTTACCGCCTTTAGGAGGATTGGGTGGGATAGCTTTCTTGCCACCTTTCATCTGTTCTTTCCCCTTGGGGGGTACTTTGCCAGCCATGTCTGATACTTCAGTAATAAACTTATTTTAGTACATTATTCTTCTAATTGCATTCTTGCCCATACACTCATTGCTGCTTCTTTTAAAGGTCCTTCGATTGGATCATCTTTAAATATAAAAGCTAACTCACGTATAGCACGGTCTGCCCCAGCCATCAACAAGCCTTTCCTGTCTTTGTTAGCTGTAAATTGCTCTACTTGGTTAATGGTGCCACGGAGTTCTTTTTCCATTGCTGCAATACGTGCAACGCCTGCTTCTCTCTTTACACCCATATTTTCAATATCATCACGTAATAAACGGATGTCATCTTTCATGTACCCAATTTCATCCAGTAGTATCTGCCTGTGGTCAGGTTTTTGATACTTTTCTTTTATCCATTCTTCACATGCAGTGATGCTACTTAGGTAACCAAGAAAACGTGCATAAAGAAAACATTCAATTGTTGAATAGTTTTCTGAACAAAAAGAACAGAATGACTCATGAGTACCAGGATCTAATCCCTCTACCCACGCATCAAAGACTTCAGTATTTGTAGGCTCCACGGGCCTGGGCAGCGTCCCTGGCTTCGTCGGCTTCACTAAATTTCTGCCTTTGCTCAGCTCCTGTACGCTCTTCACCTGCTTGTTTTCCAATAGTTTCTCTTCCTTCTTTAGCTGTATCTTCTAGTTTCTTTTTAGAAAACTCATAAGCAACACCAGCTGCTTGGCGATATTTGTCAATATCAAACCAATCATCAGTATAAGCTGAATCCAGAGGATCAGTTGTGGTTGTGGTGGTTGCCATGGAACTTATTAGAAATTACTCATCATGCTAGCGAGGCCTTGACTAAAGACATCTCTGCGTCCTTCAACAGATTTTTGACGTTGCTGACGCATTTTAGAACTTTCTAATTTACCTAAAAGAGTTTCAAATTGAGTAAGATCTGCTTTAGGTGTGTACTCACCTTCTGCAAGTTGCTTACGCAATTCTTCATATGTTGTTTGATCAATATCACCTGCGGCAAGAGACTGCTTTAAGCTTGTTAACTGATCTGCGTAAGCCATTTTTTCTGTTTGTACTGAATTAATTATAGCAACTTAATCTTGAAAAGGTATATCAGCTTCTTGTCTAGCTTTTAATGCTTTTAATAATGACTTAAAAGCATTAACATCAAAGTTACTTTGAGGTTTTTCTTGAGTGTCTTTTGGTTGTTCCCTTTCAGTGTTTTCCATAATTAAAAGTTAAATGATCCAACAACACCTTGGAGTAACCCATACGCTTGTTGCTCTCTATTCCTTCTAATATCTCCTTTAATAGTTTGTTCAGTTATTTCTTTTTGTCCCCTAACTCTTATATCTTCTACGTCTTTTTGTCCCGCTACAACTTTTTCAGTTCTTTTTGTTTCTTCTAACTGCGCAAAATCGCTTATTAACTTTTGACCTTTTTGCCTTATGTCTTCTACGTCTATTTGACCTTTTACAGTTTTTCCTGTTCTTTCTGTTTCTTGATCTTGTGCGTATTTACTGATTTCTTTATCAAGATTTCCTTTTAAAGCCGTTAATCCTGAGTTATATAAAAAAGTTTCATAATTATTTTTAGCTTGTTTAGCGCCTTCGATTTCTTCTGCTGAACCAATAAACTCTTTACCAGTAAAAGAAGGTGCTGTAACGCCTATTTGTTTTACGAGATCCTCAGAAAGACCAGGTAAATTCGTAGCTCCAAAATTATATTTATATGTTCCCGTTCTTGTACCAGTGGTGTCTAATACTGGCCCACCATAACGAGCCTCCTGTTCAGCTTCAAAAGCACTGCCAGGGCGTTGTTTTTTGTATTCTGTACTAGCTTGTATGTCTTGTTCTATATCACCAATGGTGCGCCCCAGGGCCATCTGTGATTGTTTTTCTGTTAGTTCATCTGCTGTTGCAGGGCGTCCCACGGTGCGTTGGTAAAGCGCACTTAGTTCTGCTGCACGTTTCTTTGGTGCAAACTGCTGGTATGCGTCAGTTATACCTGTTAATTCATCTGTTGCTGGTGTAAGATCATAGTTAGTGTAATAATCTTGTATTAATTTTTGTGCTGATTCTTCTCCTATTAGACCACTAGATACACGTTGTTTAACATTTGAAATATAAGCTCCCCGTCCGGCTTCTCCGGTAGCTTTACGAGCTGCTTCTTTTTGCGTAATTCTATCTTGTTCAGCTTTTTTCTCAGCTCGTGTTTCAGCTAGGATGTTATTTTGAAAGTCTAATGCACGTTGGTTTTCTGCTCTAGTTTGTGCTGCCTGGTCATTCATCATCATCATCATGACGATGCTACCCATATCCATTCCCATAATTTATCTCCTATACATTTGGTAAGTTAAATTGACCCCACTGGGTCATGGCAGGTAATGCTGCTGCATATCTCCCTGCTAATCTATCCATTCTAGCGGTATCTTCCCTACCTTTTTTAAATAAAGGAGTTTGTTCTTGTTCTTCTCCTAAACGACTCTCTTCTCTTGCCATTGCAAATTGCATTGGCATAAATCGTTGTAAGTCCTCTTCTTTACCTCTACGTTGCAACGCAAAATCCATAGGTGCGTTATATAATGATCCAGCAAGTTGTCCAAATACATTCATTGCCCCTGCAGTAGATCTAGCTGCCCGTGCATCATTAGCTGCTTGCATTGTGCCAAGCATGCCATACATGGCTTGTTCTTTTGCAGACTTACGTTGCTGATTTGCTGATTCTCTATTGGCTTGACCTGTTAAAAAACTACCGCCCAGATTACCTAGAGCGGATATACCCATTGTAATTGGATCAAACATACTACTTCCTCTTGCAGTTGTTCCTGAACTTAATTTACTCCAGTCTCCTAAACCAGAATCTATTATTGAACTACCCCAATCATAAGCCATAGTTAACTAAAATATCTTCGATCAGGTGTGGGTCGTGCAGCAAATACTGGTACATCTTGACGAGGCATAGATGTTATACCTCGTTGATAGGCTTCTGCTGCTCTTACTGGGCCTTGTGCCAGGTAAGCAAGCATCTCTGGACTACCACCAGCAATGCTTGTTTGTACTCCTCTTCCTAATGCACCTATTCCTGCACCTAACATTTCTTGTCCAAATTTACGTTGCGCATTTTTATTAGCTATATCAGCTTGAAATGTACTCATTTCTTTCAGTAATGGAACCAGAGTTTTAAATTCTTCTGCTTGACTTGGTTTACCTTGATTTGCTACATACAACGCCTGTGCTAGCTCACCCATTTTTGAAGGATCAAAAGAACCTTGTCCAAAAGTTCTAGTACCAAACTGTGTTTCAGGTCCAAAAGCAGTTAATAAATCTTTGGCTCCTAATCCCATAGAAGAACCAGCAAGCGGAAAATAATTACTATTGTTTGCCATGATTAACCAAATTGAATATTAGGTGATTGACGATTAGCAAATTGTGCATACGGATTAGTACCTGCAAAAGTACGGGCTAATGCTCCAGCTTCTGCTTGGGCTCCTTTTGCTAAGGCTCCTTGTGTAGCTAACATGCCAAGACGTGCATCTATGTTACCTCCTGTATTCATTAAAGCTTGGGTACGCACCATATCTTTATCTTTAGATTGTTGAATAATTGGATCTAGCCGTTTAGAAAGTTGTATTTGTGTTTCCATACTATGTTGAATGATGTCTTTCATTCCTGCTCTATCTGCCGCACTGTATCCTTTATATAAATCAAGTTGTTGATTACCTATAGCTTTTTGACTCTCAAGATATCGTGCTGTTTCATTTAATGGAATATTAGTACCGGGAATATAAGCAGGGGGTTCAGTTCCTTTTGTCTCTGGTTTATTTCCAGTTTGTTGCCCAGTGATTGCATTTTTAATTCCTTCTGCTCCTCTAGCAAAAACTTCTCCTCCTCCGTATGCTCCTAGTACAGGTGCTACAACCCTAGCTACCTTTCCAAGGGGACCTGGGATATTTTTAACTAATTGTGACATTCCAGCACCACCTAACATGGCTCCTGGGACAGAAGCAATAGCGCCAGTAAGTTGATCTTGCTGAAGTTGATTTATAGTTGAAAAAGCACCTGCCCCTACTGCTCCAGTTCCTCCTATGTTTCTAGTATTAAATCCTCGGTTACGAAGATCTGCTCCAGCGTTGGCAACTGCGCTATAACCTCGCCTTACTTTTTCTTGTCCTAAGACACTGGCAGCTGCCGCTTCAGGCGAAAGTCTGCCTATGTCTGTACCCATTCTATTAGCTAAATAAGCTTGTGCAAATTGTTCTGGAGATACAAGAGCCATTTATTGTTCAGCCTTTTATTTATATAGTTAAATTCTATCAGATATTATCTTGTTGTTGATAATCTGAAAGTCTAGATAACTGTGGTCTATTAGCCGCAGCTATTGTTTCATTTACTACTTGCCCCATAGCAACACCTACGGCTGATCCTATAGCACCTCCCATAATACTGCGGCCTGCAATCTTAGTTATACCAGGGGCGGTTTTAGCACCTATGATTGCACCTGCTGTGCCTGCAGCAAATCCACCAACCATTGGAATAGAAGCAGGAAAACCTAATAAGCGGACTTCAGGAACACCTTGTAAATTTTCTGTTGTTCCTTTAACAATACCAAGATTAAGAAAACCTTTATCATTGTAAAGATGATTTAAATAATTACCATACCGTTCGGGTGTTAGATCAGGAATATCTTGTTTTGCTGTTTCATATTTAAGAGGACGTCCTGTTCTACCTAAGAAAAAACGTTCAAATAACTCTTGTGCTGGTTGAGTTGATTCACGACGATCTTCTGCACCTTCTTCTGCATAAGCTTGCGAATAACCTTTTGGTCTAAATTGTTGTTCTGGATTAGTAATATCATATGTACCAGCGGCAGCAATTGATGGTAAACCTATTCCTAAACCAATAAGAGATCTTGTTACTGGACTTTGTGGCATCCCTGCTTTATCTAAAACTAAATCAGATACACGTTGTGCAATAGCCAAAGGATGATTATAACGCCACCAATATGTACGTGTTCCATCATTTGCTGCATCTACAATGACACGAGAAGTATAAGCACCAAGGAATTGCATTGGTGTTTCACGCGCCGTTATTCCTTCTGTTGCTAAGTTTTTTTTAAATAATGGTGATAAAACACTTTGTCCATAATATCCTGGAGCACGACCACCTTGCGTTCCCCCCATCCCTGCCATACTGGCTTGCACCTGTGAACCTACTCGGTACCCTTTTCGTCCCGCTGTTCCTAAATCTTTTAATTGTGAAATAAGGTTCATGACTAATATTGCAATTGTTTCATTTGTTCTGCTAAATAAGCTTGTTGCTCAGGAAGTAAGTTAATACCTGGGACAGGTGCTAACGTAACTCTTTCTGGTAATCCTTGTAATTGAAATCTTGTTCCTTGTGCAATAGATTGTGTTGCACCATTATTTAAAGTTTGGAATTGTAATCCTTGATGATATAACTGTTGTTCTTGTGAAATTACAGTAGGCGTTACTTGTGGGTATAAACTTCCTCCTGTCACCATATCAACAGCTAAAGGCGACAACATAGAAGCGCCTAGATTAACACCTTGCTCTATAGCAGATGGTGCCATGTAAGGTTTACTTATAAGTTTACCTGTCGCATCTTTTACTTGTAATGTTCCTTTTACACCAGGGGCAAATTTTCTTGCTGCCATTACCAAAGGTAAATTTGTAAGAAAATCACCTGCACCGTAAGCAACTCCAGCCACTGGTCCTCCAGTAACCAATCCTAATAATCCTGATATACCAGATTGTATACCTACGTCTTTTGCTACTTCTCTTCCTAAGCCACCTTTACTAAAATATTTACCTGCTAATTTTGCTATTCCACCTAACATTTTATTTATCCTATACTATCTTTATTTTATACGCATTATTTCTGATTAGGTTCCAAGGGGAGTTTATTTTCTTCTTGTGCAGTTTTGCTTCCTTCTTGTTGTTCTTTACGTATTTGTGGACTTGTTTGTTTTGATGGTAACAAATCAGCAACACTCATTTTTCCTTCTGCTTCATCTTCTGCGCGTTGTTCAGCTATATCCATCAAGAAACCTCTTGGATCAGGATTAGACATTGTAGGCATTGGATTCTTAGCTCGTTTAGCAGGATTTAAAGTAGGACTAAGTTTATATGCATCTAACCAAAGGGGTTGATAATCTGGTTGATCTTGTGGACGTTGTTTAGTAAGAGCGCGTCCTTCTTGAAAATCATAATCTTCTTTGCGTTTGAATCGTCCTAAACCTTTAAATAATTCATAATCACTATTAACTTTTTCATTAGTATCAAAGAAAGGTGAATTAGAAATAAAGTTAAGATCTGAGTTTAAAGTAAGTTGTTTTGTTTTAACACGATTTAGTAAATCTTCTTCTGTAAAACGAGACGGTGTCCATGGTGCTCTGTTACTACTTGCTTTTGTACGAAACAAATCATCAAAAGAAAGTTTTTTATGATCATAGTTTCCCCTGTTGAAAGGGTTAGTAATATAACGACCTAGATCAAGGCGGGCATCCTTTGACATCAGCTAGCCTTTTCCTTTTTACGGTTATTTAACTTTACCAAAGTTTTACGCAAGTTGGCTTGCTTAACAGTTTTTTCGTCATACTTGTCTGGTGCCGCAAGCACGTTCTCTTGCAGTTGAGAAGAAGTAATACCTTTCCGTTTAGCTTTTGCTGTAAAGGTTCCTTCTTTAATCTCAGCTTTTTGAATCCACTTTTTGGATTTTTCTTTTTTTTCTTTTGTCATAATTAAATACCTATACCTAATTGTTTAAGAATCATTTGTGGATCACGTCCTTCAATCTTAGCTCTACGTAATGCCTCACTTACTATTAAACTTTTATTTCTTTTTTCGCGTCGTTCTATTTCTTTAGTAATAGAACGTGCTCCCGTTGAACCTGATTTTTCCAATGCTCGTTGAAGCCCTTCATTAGAAACATTAGAAAAAGGAGTTTCCTCTCGCCTTAAAAGCCAACCAGGAACATAACTAGGTCTTTGACTTGCTTTTTCAGAATACTCTCCTGTAACTTTACTCATTGCACCAGGAACATATCTAGGCTCTATTCCATATAATCCTATACCAGCGCTTCCTCCTTTAGGTGTTGCAATAGGAGTTTCATTTAAAAAACCATATTGAATTTCTTGTTTAGAAAGTTCTTCTGCAGGAATATCAGCAGACAACGCACTAGATAACCGCTGTCTACCTGGTATATCAGAAGTTAATTCATCAGGCGCTCCCGGCACTAAAACATCAGGTGTTCCAAAAATCTGTCGCTGACTTTGTTTAGGTAACGCTTCATGATAAAGCGGCGATGCACCACGTATTGCACCTCCCATTGCTGTTGTAGTAATTTCTGCTAGTGGACCAACGTTCAATACGGCGCGTAATTTCTTTGGTTCAAGAGCTTCTTCTGGACCTGTCTCTTCAACAATATCAACTGCTCTACGTATCGTGGAAGGTAATGAAATATCAATTTTATTTAAGTCTTGCAAATTTCTAAAATTAACAGTTCCTGGTTCTGCTCCTGGTATAGATTTAGTTACAAAAGATTGTGCAAGAGCACGTTCAAATCTTTCTGTACCTGGACGTAACCCACTTGCTTGAACTGCTTGCCTTCTATTAATCATTTCTTGTTTTGCTAAATCTGCAAATTCTTGTGACGAAACAGCTCGAGGTAATGTTGGATCTTCTTGTTCCATACCAATACGATATTGTTCCTCTGCCATCCCTTCCATTACTTCTATTTGACTTGTATCTAAATCTTCGTTTTGTTGTAGGCGATGTTTTATTCGACCTGTTATTTGATCTTCTCCTGATTCAATAGCAGCTCTTTGCTGTGCAGAAATCACAGGTAATTGAGATTGCTGTATTGATGTAAGATCTGGTGCTTTTGCTCCAGTTGTTTCAATATAGGTTAAATTAAATGGTTTGGATTCAATAGTCCTTTCTAATTCAGTTAATGCACCAACTTCTGCATCTGCTTTTTCTAATACTTCATCCAAATAATTTTTAGTAAATGATTTAGGTTCTACTACAACTTTGGAAGGTTGTACTACAGGAAGATCTATTTTACTAATTGTTGTAACTGGTTGAGATGCTCTTGTAGCAAGATCTATATTACTTTGAGCAGTAGCTCGAGGAGCACTTTTTCTAAATAAACGAGATAAACCTAGTCCTCCAGCAGCAAGACCTAATCCTGCAGCAGTAAGTCCTGCAATAGCGCCATAATTAGGACCTTGTTCTGGTGCTTTAAGCTGATTACGCTTGAATTCAAGCACCTCAGGTGCCATCTGTGCCCTCTCTTCTGGATCTTCTGGGAATGGTGTTCCAGTAGCACGACTATATGCGTAGAAATCAGTTGGAGAAAGAGCCATTTAGATTTATTGTCTTTATTTTTGTTCTGTAAATATTCTAATGTTGATAATCTAGGTTATAGTAAAATAATAAAACAAGTTTAACCATAAATGAACCCAGAAGCCAGGCTAGCAAGAATCAAAGGGTTGCAAAGCATCCAAAAAAAAGCATTAAATATTGCTAGTACCGGTGCTGATGCATTTGAAGTACGTGATTTTGTAACAGAAGCGAAAAAAGGGCTTGCTTATGCGATACCAGAAGAAGATCAATTTAGAAAATCTAAGGCTCTTGCGTTAGAATATAAAAGACAACAGGCGACAGATCCTATTGTTGACTGATTTCAAATAAAAGTTAAACCACCGGGCTTAAACCCGGTTTTTTTGTCTGTATTTTTGGGCTAATTAGGGATTTTACATACTAAAAACACTATAAAAGGGTCTAATTAGGGTAAAAATTTCGTTACTGTTCTCCACCCACCCACGCGAAGTGCAATGTGGGAAGAAAAAAAAAGAATACGTGATGTATATATAAATTTTGTGTGAGATGCGCCATGTAGCGAGCGTGTTGGTGAGGTGAGTTGTCCCTTAACTACGTTAGGAGGTTTGTATAGCTGAGTACGTTGATAGGTATATTAACCCTTGACTACGTTGTTGAGAGTAAGGGAAGGTTAACTCCGTTAGTAAGTTAAGAGATCTGACTACGTTAAGTGGTTAAGAGAGCTTACTACGTTGGAAAGTTACCTTAGTTTACTACGTTAATAGGCATAAGTAACCGTAAGGGCCCGCGCCTACCTAGTATAACCTATGATCTTAACGTTTTCTTAACGTTTATAGATTAGGTCGTGCTAGAATCGCATGCTTTCGTTCTCAAACGAATGTTGGGTTGTAAGTTGATTCGTACAAGCGGGTGGCTAGGTGCAAACCCTAGCCCAGTCATTACCCTTAGCGGAGATGGGTACCGCACAACCAAAGGGTATCCATGGACTTAGCAACAGGCTGGCAAAAGCATCTTGGTGTAACAGGTGGTTATCAACTGTTATACCAAGATATTTACATTGGCGAAGTTTCTATTGTTACTGGACCGAAAGGTTCAGGACTAATGGGAAATAACGATCCAGGTCAAGAACCTACTTACGAAGTATGGTTTCCAGGGGCAGCTAATCCAATTGGCTACCTTAAACTTGATGAGATCAAAGGGATCATCAAATATCTACATCGACTCCAGCAAGAACGAAAGATTTATTCCAACAAAGACTAACTGATCCGTACAAGCGGGTCCGGTGGTGCAAACCCACCGGCAGTCATTACCCTTAGCGGAGATGGGTACCGCACAGCATCAACTCAATGAACAACTCACTATTAAGTCCTGTACTAGCCGTTATCATAGGCACTGGTCTTGGCATGGCACTATCAGTGGTAGGCCAGAAAATGATTAATGCACAGGCTATTGATAACTGCTGGCGTACACCTAATCGTCAACTGGTATATCTTCACCTGTTCCAGGGTGATGCATGGTACTGCGTTGATAAGAAGTACCTTAACTAACAGGACGAAACTAAGTTATAACATTATAACGATGTTGTAACTTAGTCGGCAGTTAATTACTGCCCTGATGAGTCCACATCAGAAACCTATTGCATCATTACCATGAAGAACACTCACAAGATCTGCGGCAGGTACGTGGAACTAGACACGTATCGTCGCAGTAAAGATATTAAACAGTTAAAGCTAACTATATTAAATATCATTACATTCATTGGAGCCGCTGCTGTGATGGCTATTGTCATAACAGCAGGGTTAGGCTCTGATATAACCACACCCTTGACTCCAACACAACATGAACAACTCAAGAGAAGATGACGTAATAGTCATCAGCATTACCATCGTCTCAATCCTATTCACACTACTATTCCAACTCATCCTAGAAACATGGCATTACTTCCAGAGCAACAGCAAATCGCAACAGCAATCGGTTACGTCGCCCTTGACGGTGACGAAGGTACTGCTCAGTACCCAACCGATGTTGACTTCCCGACCCCTCCTCCTAAAGGAGCAATCCCCTGTACAGGAAACGTCCGTAAAGATAAGCACGGTACCCTCCGCTGCTACTGGATTCCAGCAGGAGACAACTACACCTCCGAAGAGAAAGACGAGCTCCAAGGGTGGTACGACGTGCCAACGCTTGAAGACATCGAAGAGTACACGTTCGACGACACCTGCTATACCCCAGCAGGTGACGAAGTAGAACCTGATCATCCTGATAGCTGGCTAAAGATACTTAGCCTGGTATAACTAAACCTGGGCACCCATCACCATGGGGTAAGTCCCAGGTACTTAATCAAACCTTAATCTCTTCCTAACATGACTACCACTCCAAGACGCATCAATGAGTACACAGTACTTAAACGAATCCTCAAAGAACTAAACGAAGTTGTAGCAAGGGAGAACAAGCGCCCAATGGAATGCGCTGACCTAACTCTCTCCTTCCTTGCACTACTAGAAGAAGAGATCATTCCTTCGCTAGAGAATGAGATCGACTATGATCCAACTCCTCAATATCTATATGACAATACTGGGGGTGAACCACCGGTAACAGCTAATGAAATGTATGAGATAGCAAGAGCTCACTCAAAGCTATTGCATTCTTAAATCACATGTCCTAAGCATGACATTAAACTGCTTACATCCCATCGCAATCAACTAATGGTCATCGCATCTACAACAAGTCTCGAGAAGACTACTAAGACAATAGAAGATCGTATCGACGGTCTTATCTCCAAGCTAATCCGTAGCTTTGAGAAAGCCTATCCTAAAAGATACGGTTACATGTCCTTTGAACTTAACAAAGGTACTAAATACTATAAGATCATGCAAGTAACCTATTCAATCGGATTGGTTACCGGTAAATCAGTCCATGCTTTTGTCTGCAGGCAGACAGGTGCTATCTACAAACCAGCAGGTTATCGAGCACCTGCTAAACATGTAAGATACAACTTACTAGACGATGCATCTTATGCAGAATGTCTAGAGCAAGCTGATTGGGCAGGCGGCTACCTATATATAAGGTAGTCCGTCATTTACTGCACTGATCACTCGCCATCTACTACATTACTACTATCCCCTCCCTTCCCACCATGACTACTGCAAACGTAGGCGGTACCCTCTTCGGTGCCGTCATCGAGTACAGGATCAAGATCAATGAGATCTGGCAAGATCGATCAGTCTTTCTGATCAACAAACAACACGCACTCACGTGGTTGTCAGAAGACTGGGTCAAGATGACTAAGAAGTATGACGCTATGCTTATGGATATTCGTATCGATTATCCTGTCTACTATCCAGACATCGATCCAATAGATGTCTCCGGCTATGAGGATCCAACGAATGCAGACATGATCTACAGTGTAGATTTCAAGTCTGAAAAGATAAACTATTCAGAAGTATAGAAGTAAGTGTCCTGGGCATGACATTAAACTACCCTATACACTTAATCAATTCTTAACCTCCTCATCCATGACTGACTCCAACATTCAAGTGCCTGATGCTTTAAGCATTCAACGATTACAAGCTATGGAATTTGTTGCCAAGATGAGAGCAGCAGCTGACCGTGTCGGAGCTGGTTTCATCGGTGGCTTTATTGATCCAAACACTGGTGAACAATTCACCATGACTAATATAGATCCTTCTACTATTCCTAACATTACCAAATTATTAGAAGGCTAATTAACAAAGGGCTGGATCGCATTAGATCCTAAGTCTGGTGCGGCCAGATACCCCTTATTAACTGGGTCAGTCCCAGTGATGGCCTTCAACATCACAAGGTCCCATTCTAATTAAGCAAATGTTAATCAGAAGAATATACCAGATCAAACTCTGGATTTTAAATCACCGGCCAGTGAGGTCTCGAGAACCACACCAATTGTACACAACAATTGTCCATGCCGTGTCTACTATCCCTATCCCTAATTCAAATGACTAAACCTAAGGCTGCTTTTAATTTTGATAAGACTATTGCTGGATTCAATATCACAGAGAATGGCATCAAGTCATTCACGAAAACAATCCAGCTTGGTCCACTGCAACTTACGCTTAATACCCGTGAGTCAGGCGTCCATGCATCCATTGCTTTACCAGGTACTGGCTTAAGCAAACGTAACATAAAGATATTGTAAGCACTTAACTACGTTCTGGGCATGACGTTAAACTGTCTATGTCCCATCTCAATTCAACTCATGACTCCTACTGAAACCTACCAACTTACTACCCGTATGGAAACCTACGGCGGTAAGTTTGTCGCATCACTTGCTGTAGCAATCCGCTACGCTGATCCCATCAACAAGAACAAGATTCTAGCTGCGTTCCCCGAGATCGTAGCTAAGTACGGACCTAAGTCTGTATTCAATTCAACTGATCGCCAACTTGCGGAGGTACTCTGATGTCATCTATCTGGGCTATAAGACATGTTGATGTCTATCCCACAGGCGTCAACGAATATCAAGTCTATGCGGAAGCATGGATAGAAGATCGTATTCAAGTTAGTCCTGCCACATGGGAAGAACCAGCAGAGCATAGGCCAGGCTTATGTTCTGCTTTCACCTATGTAGAGGACAAACCACCTAGCAACACAGAAGATCTAGAAGAGTATATCCACGAATTAAATCGTGGTGATTCTCTTGAATGGATCGACGTTGATTCCACTGACATCTAACTATCATGATTGGATTTAGTATCGAGTTCAAACCTTGGTTCATAGTATTGCGTGGTCCCAGGGGCAGAATCTATCTTGCTACTGGGTGGTGTA
>Ga0114967_10000766_pt1 | contig 27280 bp, 21 predicted proteins | sample M_130628_MF_Meta_FD_92639 | JGI IMG/M metagenome (GOLD analysis project Ga0114967, IMG submission 92639) | Freshwater microbial communities from Lake Montjoie, Canada to study carbon cycling - M_130628_MF_MetaG | ecosystem: Environmental > Aquatic > Freshwater > Lake | place: Lake Montjoie...
CCGCTGGGTTTGATAAAACCGAAAGTGGTTTGCGTTACCAATTCATCCAGAGAGGTAATGGTAAACAAGCCGAGAACGGCAAGACAGTATCCGTTCATTACCAAGGTTCACTAGAAAACGGTAAAGTATTCGATAGCTCGTATACTCGTAAAAAACCTATTGAATTTCCCTTGGGGAAAGGGCACGTAATCGAAGGATGGGATGAAGGGATTGCTTTGCTGAAAGTAGGAGACAAAGCCCGTTTTGTTATTCCTTCCTATTTAGGATACGGTTCAAGTGGTGCCGGAGGAGTTATTCCACCGGATGCGACCCTAATCTTTGATGTCGAATTAATGGATGTAAAATAATGCTAATTAAAATAAGCAAAAACCCAACAAGTAATTGTTGGTTTTTTTTATTTTAGATCAATAATAAAATAGAATTTCTTCCTTACTATTAAACGGTAAAGCCATCCGGTAAAATAGCACCTTTCTTTATAACGATGATACCATCTTTTACGGTATACAAAGGAGTATTAACGTCTTCTAAATGCGTTCCGCCATTTAGGTGTACATCATTTCCTATTCTACAATTTTTATCGACTATGGTATGGCTGATAAAACAACGCTCGCCAATACCAATATTAATAATCCCCTGTAAACTATTAGTCCTAATTTCATCTAAGTTCTGATAAAAATCATTACCCATCAGATAGGAATCCTTTATTGTAGTGCCTTTGCCTACCCGACTTCTAATCCCAATAACCGAGTGGTTGATGACTACTCCGTTAATAATACAACCTTCAGCAACTACCGATTTATCAATCGTAGAAGCTCCCGTTATTTTGGAAGGGGGTAATACCCGAGCTCTTGTATATATTTTACTAGAATTGTCAAATAAATTGAACTTCGGAATATCATCCGTCAAACCTAAATTAGCTTCAAAAAAAGAATCAATATTTCCAATATCCGTCCAGTACCCCTCATATTGATAGCTTAATATTTTTTGATGTCCGATCGCTTGCGGAATGATTTCTTTACCAAAATCTTTAGTCTCGTTATTTGACATAATTTCAACCAACAAATCGCGATTGAAGATATAAATCCCCATTGAGGCTAAATAATGTTTTCCTTCTCCTTTGGATTCTTCACTAACCTCCGATGTCCATTCCGGAAGTAAACTAGCATTAGGCTTTTCGATAAAAGAAGTAATGAAATTCTCTGAATCGGTTTTTAAGATGCCAAACTCGGGGGCTTCTTTTGCCGTTACAGGCAAGGTTGCAATGGATATTGTAGCTCCGCTCATTTCATGGGCCTTAATCATTTCATTAAAATCCATTTGATATAACTGATCCCCAGAAAGAATTAAAGCATAATCAAATTCATGATTCATAAAGTGATTCATACATTGCCGCACAGCATCAGCAGTTCCTTGAAACCATGTTGGATTGTCTGGCGTTTGTTCTGCGGCAAGTATGTCCACAAAAGCAGTGCTAAAATGACTAAAATGATACGTGTTTTTTATGTGTTGATTTAAGGAAGCCGAATTAAATTGGGTCAATACAAACATTCGTTTAATGTCAGAATTAATACAATTTGAAATCGGAATATCAACTAATCGATATTTTCCAGCAATAGGAACCGCAGGTTTTGACCGACTTTCTGTCAAGGGCGCTAATCGGGAGCCTTGTCCGCCTCCTAAAATAATAGCTAATGTTGTTTTGTTCATCTTTTGGTAAAGTATATAATGTTATGCTTTTTCTTTTTCGAATTGAGCAATAACGGTTTCATAATAGGTATAGGTGGTCTTTGCTATGGATGCCCAACTGAATTTTTCTAAAACTCTTTTCCGTCCTGCTTTTCCCATCGCAATTGCTAAATTTTCATCTTCCAATAAAAGGTTAAGTTTTGCTGCAAAGTCTTTTTGAAAGGCTTCTGAGTGTTTTGGATTGAAATCCGTACGAGATATGCTTTCTAATGGAATTAGATACCCAGTTTTTCCATTTTCGATAATTTCTGGTATACCTCCTACCGCACTGCCTACAACAGGTGTTTCGCAAGACAAAGCTTCAAGGTTTATAATGCCGAAAGGTTCATAAAGTGAGGGACAAGCAAATACTCGTGCATGGCTATACAGCACTCGAACCTTCTCTCTCGGCAGCATTTCAGAGAGTAAAATGACCCCGCCTCTAATGGCTCTTAATTCGGTAATTAATTCTTCGGTTTCTTTGGCAATTTCTGGGGTATCAGGGGCTCCTGCGCAAAGTACAAGTTGGCAATCCTGCGTGAGATACTTCGCTGCCGAAATCAATTGGGAGATCCCTTTTTGTCTAGTTATGCGTCCCACAAATAACACAAATGGAATGTCGGGGTCAATACCATAGTCAGCTAATAAATTGCGGTCAAAGGTAGGTTGGTAAAAATCAGGGTCAATACCATTATGTATAACTGTTACTTTCTCGGGTGCTACGCCATAGGCCTCCATAACATCCGTCTTCATTTGTTCACTCACGGCAATGATGCCATCGGCTGTATTGTAGGCATGCTGCTCTATCCAACGGGATAGAAAATAACCATTGCCCAATTGCTCTACTTTCCACGGGCGGTGGGTTTCTAAACTGTGCGTCGTAAGTATTAAAGGGGATTGCAGTAGCTCTCTCGAGAAAATTCCAGCTAAATGTGTATACCAAGTATGGCAATGAATCACATCTGCTTGCAAGGTATACTGCGCTAAGGCTACATTTTTATTCAGATTGTTAAACATATTATGATGCGGGTTTTCCCCATCTGCTACTTTACCTAATGAGGATTGGATTCCCAATACATTCATATTTTCTGAGGACTCATTTTGGTCCCCGAAACAGCGAACATCCACTTGTCCTAACTTTGCTAACTCCCGACTCAAAAAATCAACATGTACTCCTGCACCACCATAAATATTAGGTGGAAATTCATTAGTAAAAAGGGCTATTTTCATAAAGTAAACATTATGTGGTTCTTTTGTATTAATTTTAGTTCTAAATGTAGAAAATATATTCCTGGTTTTGCGGGGTGCATCCTATATAAAAACTATACATTTCAGTAAAATGATTATTATTTAATACTTTATTAACCAAGATGGTAAAAAACATAGATAAGCCACTAGATTGGCTTGATTTTGAAAAAATAGAAATGCGGGTAGGGACTATTTTAGCAGTTAGAGATTTTCCACAAGCGAGAAAGCCGGCTTACCAACTCCTAATAGATTTTGGAAATGAAGTTGGTATCAAAAAATCTTCAGCACAAATCACAAAATGCTATGAAAAAGAAAATCTGCCAGGGAAGCAAATTATAGCCGTAGTGAATTTCCCTAAAAAGCAAATTGGAACGTTTATGAGCGAGTGCTTAGTTTTAGGATCGGTAGGGGACGACCAAAATATAGTATTGCTAACCTCCGATATGCCTGTTCCAAACGGATTGCGCATTGGATAATAAAAAAGGCCTAAACAAACTGTTCAGACCTTTTTTTACTTTAGTGAGTTTTTTACTAAATATCATCAAAATCAATATCAGTAAAGCTTTTGTCAATTTTTGCAGGTTCAATACTCTCCGTTTCTGTAGTGTATTCTCTTTTGAAATCCCGTTGGTGTCTTTCAGAAATCACCTCTTCACCCTTGTGGTTTAATACGTAGGCTGTCATTTCTTCTAATATCTCAGTAAAGGCAGCAAAATCTTCTTTGTATAAATAAATTTTGTGCTTTTTGAAATGGAAAGAACCATCTTCTTCTGTAAACTTTTTACTTTCGGTAATAGTGATGTAATAATCATCCGCTTTGGTAGCTCTCACATCAAAGAAATAAGTTCTTCTCCCGGCTCTTAAAACTTTAGAAAAAATCTCATCTTTTTCTAACATATCATTTTCTCTCATATTCTTTCGTTCGATTAATAGTGTTTCAATACAGTTCAAAAATGGTAAAATTTTTGTTACGAAACAAACAATTAATTTAATTCTTTTTCTGAAAGTTGTTTTACGTATAAGTCGGCATAATACCCTTGCTTGTTTAGTAATTGATTATGAGTACCTTCTTCAATTATCCGACCCTCGTCCAGCACAATAATTTTATCTGCATTCTTAGCTGAAGAGACTCTGTGACTCACAATAATGGTAGTTTTGTTCGCAGCAATCTCCAATAAATTATTCAAAATCTGCTCCTCAGTTTCCGTATCCACAGCCGATAAACAGTCGTCAAACAACAGTATTTGGGGGTCTTTTATAATTGCTCTGGCAATCGAAACTCGCTGCTTTTGTCCTCCAGATAAAGTAATGCCTCGTTCCCCTAATATCGTTTCATATTGATTGTTGAAGCCCATTATGTTATCGTGTACAACGGCTTTTTTAGCGGCATTAATAACCTCTTCATCACGGGCGTCTTGTTTCCCAAATTTAATGTTGTTCTTAATGGTGTCGGAAAACAAAAAGGAATCTTGTGGTACAATACCGATACTACGTCTTAAATCATTAAGATTGAATGTGCTAAGTTCTTTGCCATCTATCAAAATTTGACCCTGCTTACTATCATACAAGCGGGTGATTAATGATAGTATACTAGATTTTCCTGATCCAGTCTTTCCTAAAATTGCCAGGGTTTCTCCCTGATTGACTGTAAAGGAAATGTTTTGTAACGCCGTTATATTGGTATCTTCATAGGTATAACTAACGTTCTGGAATGCAATAGAGCCTTGAATGCTACTGTGCGCACTATTGTTGTTTTTAATTTCAGGTTCAATTTTTAAAAACTCATTTATTCTTTTTTGGGAAGCTTCTGCTTCTTGTAACAAGGAAGAGACCCAGCCTATTGAAGCAACTGGCCAAGTCAACATATTGACATACAAGATAAACTCCGCTATAGTGCCAATGCTTTTAATACTGCCATTGATGTACATCATACCACCAAAATAGATTACAACCAAATTGCTAATGCCAATCAAGGCGATCATTAAGGGACCGAATAAGGATTGTACTTTGGCAAGGCTCATACTTTTTTCTTTGCTTTCTTGGGCCAAATCAAACATGTTATTTTGGTATTTTTCTTCTAAAGAATAGGCTTTGACCACTCGTATTCCGGAAAAAATTTCTTGCGAAAAACTGGATACTTTAGATAAATATTGCTGAAATATCGTACTGCGCTTGTTGATTTCTGAACTTAATTTATAAATAATGAAAGCAAGTAGTGGTAATGGTATGATAGTGTATAATGTAAGTAATGGAGAAACATTGCACATGTAAATTATGACAACCGTAAAACTAATAAAGGTGTTAATAGAGTACATTACCGCTGGGCCAACATACATTCTTACTTTTGCCACATCTTCACTAATGCGATTCATTAGGTCACCAGTACGATTACGCTTGTAAAAGTCTTGATCTAGTACCTCATATTGTCGAAAGACTTCATTTTTTAAATCAAACTCAACGTGTCGAGACATTACTATTAAGGTTTGGCGCATCAAAAACCGCAATAACCCGGCTATAAGGGTTGTAACAAGTATCCAAATAATATTGTAGATGAGTTCTGATTGAACTATTTCGCCACTTAATTTATTGCCATGGAAATCTTCAATTATCTTAAATGATTTACTTATCAGCTTAGGCGTATACAAAGAGAATATTTGGGAGGCAACAGTCATTATAATTCCCAACAAAAAATGGAATTTGTATTTGATAAAATATTTGTTTAAATATTGAAGTTCTTTCATTTTATACTTAAAAAATTAGATTCAAATACCTTTTTTATGTTAAAATTATTGAATATTATTAAATTATATTATTCTCTGTTTATGTTGAATTTATTAACAAATAACTAATTAATTCGCAATAGAGTGAGTTTTATTGAATAAAGTTATAATTTTGCGCAGACTTTTTAAAAAAGTCTTAAATTAATTTATTACAAAATGACTTCAGAAATCACAACCCCAGCAGAGTTGCAAAAGATGGATCCGGTTTTCGGACAATTATCTTTTGATAACCACGAACAAATTGTTTTTTGTAACGACAAAGATACAGGATTAAAAGCAATTATTGGTATTCATAACACTGCTATGGGACCTGCGCTTGGTGGAACTCGAATGTGGAAATATAATAATGAATGGGAAGCCTTGAATGATGTACTGCGTCTTTCACGTGGGATGACTTACAAATCGGCAATTACAGGATTAAATCTTGGTGGTGGTAAAGCCGTTATTATTGGCGATGCTAAATTTGACAAAACACCAGAAATGATTACGCGTTTTGGCCAATATGTAAATTCATTGAGCGGAAAATACATTACTGCTGAGGATGTGGGGACAACTACCGAAGATATGGATAGAATACACGAACAAACTAAATTTGTTACAGGTATCTCTATCGAAAAAGGAGGTTCAGGAAATCCATCACCTGTAACGGCGTACGGTGTTTTTATGGGAATGAAAGCTGCTGCTAAATACAAATTTGGGTCTGATAATTTAGCCGGTAAAAAAGTATTAGTACAAGGTACGGGTCACGTAGGTGAAACGCTAATCAGTCATTTGACAAAAGAAGGTGCTATCGTGTTTGTATCCGATATTCACCATGATAAAATGGAGAACATGGTAGCAAAATACGGTGCTCATATCTTTACCGGAGCTGATTTGTATGCCGCTGATGTAGACATTTATTCCCCTTGTGCTTTAGGTGCTACGATTAACGATGAAACCATTTATAAAATTAACGCCAAAGTGATTGCGGGTGCTGCCAACAATCAATTGGCTGTAGAAGCAGTACATGGACAAATTCTAAGAGAAAGAGGAATTGCTTATGCTCCTGATTTCTTGATCAATGCTGGCGGAATTATCAATGTGTATGCCGAGATTGTGAAATACGAACCAGGAGAAGCCATTCGAAGAACTGAGAATATTTACAATACTACTTTAGAGATTTTTAACTTTGCCGATACCAATAACATAACGACGCAACAAGCCGCTATGCAAATTGCTCAAAATAGAATTGATCAAAGAAAAAAAGAAAACGCTACTAAATAAGCGCTTCTAAAATAAAATAATTAGTATTTTTGCAACGCGAAAGAGCTTCTTTCGCGTTGTAATTTTAAAAAAGTTCTTACAGGTGTTAAACAGAAGACATATCCGAGTGAAAGTGATGCAATCCATTTATGCAATGCATCAAAAAAATTCTGATGAATTAGAAAAAGAAGAAAAGTTTTTAATTCATAGTATCGATACTATTCAGGATTTATATTTAATCATGTTGTCTTCACTGATTGAAATTCGAAATAAAGAAGTTGTTTTTTTGGAGACCTCCAGTAAAAAGCACTTAGCCACCCCTGAAGAGAAAAATCCCAATACTAAGTTTGTTAACAATCAAGTGCTGCAGCAATTAGCTAATAGTAATGAACTAAGCATTGCGTTAAAGAAAAGGAAAATTGATAACTGGTCGCTTAATGACGATTACATTTTAATTTTACTGAACGAAATTAAGAAAAGTAGCTTGTACCAACAGTACATGACAACCAAGAAAACTTCGTTTGATGATGACAAGCAGTTTGTTGTAGACATGTTTACGGAAGTATTAGCTCCCAATGAAAAGTTATATGAGTATTTAGAGGATAATAAACTAACATGGATTGATGATATCCCGTTGGTTAATACTCAAATTCAAAAACAATTAAAGCAAATTAAACAAGGCGACGATTTTAAAGTTGTTAAGCTATACAAGGATGATGAAGATAAGGAATATGTAAGCTTGCTCTTCCGAAAAACGGTTTTAAACGAAGTAACCTTAGCAAAAGAGTATATCGATAAAACTCCTAATTGGGATGCGGACAGGATCGCCGAAATAGATACGATTATTTTAAAGATGGCCATTTGCGAGTTTCTGAAATTTCCATCAATTCCTGTAAAAGTTACCATAAATGAATATTTGGAGATTGCAAAGGAATACTCCACTCCAAAAAGTAGTATTTTTATCAACGGAATTCTTGATAACCTTGTAAAAGAATTTGAAAAAGAACAGAAAATTAATAAAACCGGAAGAGGTTTATTATAAATAAATTAATAAATAATATGATTAAGAAAATTAGCCTATTGGTTTTCGTTGCTGCCCTTGCGATGACAACCTCTTGTAAAAAAGAAGTGAAAGGAACGACCGAAATTACCTTTGAAAACTCGGAGCATGATTTTGGTACGATTACACAAGGAGATAAAGTTACTTATGATTTCAAATTTAAAAATACAGGTAAATCAGATTTACTTATTCAGAAAGCTAAAGGATCTTGTGGTTGCACCGTTCCAGAATATCCGAAAGACCCAATTGGCCCGGGGGAGGAAGACATCATTAAAGTGTCCTTTAATTCAGCTGGTAAAATTGGAGATCAAATTAAATCGGTTACGCTTTTCTGTAATATCCCGGAAGGAGTTAAAGTATTGCATATTAAATCTAACATAGTTTCTAAAGAAACAAAATAATCAAGTTTATGGGACAAATAACACAGTTTTTACCGTTTTTATTAATGTTTGTAGTCATCTATTTCTTCATGATTAGACCGCAACAAAAGAAAATAAAACAAGAAAAAGAATTCGAATCAGGCTTAAAAGTAGGGGATAAGATCATCACCAAAAGTGGTATTCACGGGAAGATTGCTGAACTAAGCGAAACGACCGTAATCATTGAAACCATGTCGGGTAAATTGAAATTAGAGCGTTCTGCGATTTCATTAGAGTTAACAGCTTCCTTAAATAAGAAAGTGTAATTCATGTACATATAAATAAAAAAGCCCCATCCTTGGGGCTTTTTTATTTCTTATATTTATCATTTAGTCCTCGTTGTTCCATAATCAGGGGTTTAATTTTCTCGAATCGACTAAATTTTGTTTTCTCTTGCTTGGCAGTAGCCATATATTCCCAAAATTCTTTTTGCTTATATGGTGCAAATTGCAAAAAGGCGTTTGATAGCTCTTCGTCTTGCTCTAATTGAGCCGCAAAAAAATCACAATGCATTGCTTCTTTCTTCACGGGTTTTATAGCGAGTCCAGCCTTTTCATTAGCAATAGCCTCGAGTAGGTATTCCAACAGCAATTTTTCGTTTATTTCAGTAGCCGAAGTAAAGCGCCATTGCCGAAGTCCGCGAGTAACTCCTTCATTTGCACTGACCAAAACATTAGCTTCGTCTTTAAGGAATACGCCATTCATAAACCAAAGGCCAAAATAACTTTTAAATCCTCCTATCCCCACAACATTTTTATGGTTGATGGTATATATTTCACCGCCCCATTTTTTGGTTGCAACCAATTCGGTTTTTTGAATGATAGCACGCAATAGGCTTAATTCTTCCGCCCATTGGTTGACTTTATTCCAAACGTACTTTTCTTCCATAACTTGAGGTTTAATCGGAGCAGCAGCATTGAATTTATTGGAGTGAGTATCTATTGTGCATTCCAGCTTTACGTTATTTCTTCTTGTGGGCTTTCTTTTCTTTCTTATCTTTCTTTTTCGAAAAGTCCTTAGTAGCGGTAAGCTCCGCAATTTTAACGATAACATCTACTGCTTTTTGCATGCTCTCTACGGGAACGTATTCATATTTACCATGGAAGTTGTGTCCTCCAGCAAAGATGTTCGGGCAAGGTAATCCCATATAAGACAAGCGACAACCGTCTGTTCCACCGCGAATAGGTTTAATCAACGGTTTGATGCCTAACGATTTCATCGCTTTTTCGGCCAAATCAACGATGTGCATTACGGGAACTACCTTTTCTTTCATATTATAGTATTGGTCGGTAATCGTAGTAATTACAATGTCTTCGCCAAATTGCTTGGCAAACTTTTTATTGAATTTAGCCGTGATTTTTTCTACTAGCGCTTTACGTTGTTTAAACAACTTCATGTCGTGATCACGGATGATTAATTCCAATTTTGTTTCTTCAATACTTCCTTGCAATTGGGTCACATGGAAAAACCCTTCGTATCCTTTCGTTTCTTGCGGTGTTTCACCTTTTGGTAACTCGTTGATGAAGTCATTGGCAATTAACATGGAGTTGATCATTTTACCTTTGGCATAACCCGGATGTACACTTTTACCTTTGAAAGTAATTTTTACGCCAGCCGCATTAAAGTTTTCATATTCTAATTCGCCTATTTGACTGCCGTCCATAGTGTAAGCCCATTCGGCGCCAAATTGCTCCACATCAAATAAATCCGCTCCACGACCAATCTCTTCGTCAGGTGTAAAACACACCCGTATTTTCCCGTGTTTAATCTCCGGATGCTGAATCAAATATTCCATCGCGGTCATGATCTCGGTAATTCCCGCTTTATCATCAGCACCTAAAAGTGTTAAACCATTAGTTGTAATTAAGGTTTGTCCCTTATATAACAACAAGTCTTTAAAATAACTTGGTGACAAAACGATGTTGTGTTCTTTATTTAAAACAATGTCGCCTCCATCATAGTTGGGAACAATTTGTGGTTTCACATCTTTACCTGTAAAATCAGGGGTGGTATCAAAATGCGATACAAAGCCAATGGTTGGTACTTCATGGTTCACGTTAGAAGGTAACGTCGCCATCACGTAAGAATACTGGTCAATCGTCACCTCAGTCATCCCGATGGCTTTCAATTCGTCTACAAGTTTGTTGGCTAGATCAAATTGTTTAAGAGTGCTTGGCGTTGTGCTTGAGTTGGGATCCGATTCGGTGTCAATAGTAACATAACTTACGAAGCGGTCAATAATATGTTGCATGGTGTATTAATTTTTCACAAATATAATTAATTACGAATTACGATATCGGAATTGGGTCTCCAGAATAGCAGAAAATTTGCATAGTTTGTGTTCGTTTGCTGTGTCCTTATAAGTGTTTCAATTGACCGCGGTCAATTTTATCATTCAATGGTATGCTTTACAGGCTTGCAAAGCATCGCAACATAATTATACTAGTACACAAAGAAAAAGGAGCCTACAAGGCTCCTTTTTCTCTTAGTATAAACTCGGATAGTGTTCCGGTTTGGCTTCGTGAATGATGGCATAAACTTTTTCAAAGATGTCTTCTGCGGAGGGCTTAGAGAAATAGTCTCCATCAGTTCCGTATGCTGGGCGGTGGGCTTTGGATGCCAACGTTTGCGGTTGGCTGTCCAAATGGTTATATCCTTTTTGTTCGTCTATAATTTGTTGTAATAAATAGGCTGAAGCTCCTCCTGGTACGTCTTCATCTACTACTAATAAGCGATTGGTTTTTGCGATACTCTTCGCACAGTCATGATTCACATCAAAGGGTAGTAAGGTTTGAGCATCAATGATTTCGCAATCTATACCTACCTCGAGTAATTCTTTGGCCGCTTGTTCCACAATGCGAAGGGTAGAACCATATGATACGATAGTGATGTCAGTTCCTTCTTTTATGGTTTCTACCACGCCTATTGGGGTTTTGAAAGATCCTAAATTGGTAGGCATTTTCTCTTTCAAACGGTAACCGTTTAAACATTCAATCACTAAGGCTGGTTCGTCAGTCTCTAGCAACGTATTGTAAAATCCAGCAGCTTTGGTCATGTTTCTCGGAACCAAAACGTGTATGCCTCTAATGGCATTGATGATCATGCCCATGGGCGAACCTGAATGCCATACCCCTTCTAAACGGTGTCCGCGGGTACGGATGATCAACGGCGCCTTTTGACGACCGTGGGTTCTGTATTGTAAGGTCGCTAAGTCATCACTCATAATTTGGATGGCATAGAGTAAATAGTCCAAGTATTGGATCTCAGCGATCGGGCGTAAGCCGCGCATGGCCATCCCAATTCCCTGTCCCAAGATGGTTGCTTCTCGAATTCCGGCATCAGATACTCTCAGCTCACCGTATTTTTCTTGCATGCCCTCAAGTCCTTGGTTTACATCTCCAATGTTTCCACTGTCTTCTCCAAAAATAAGTGCTTCCGGATACTTGCTGAAGATGGCGTCAAAATTATCGCGCAATACCAATCGGGCATCTACTTCTTCGGCTGCGGCATCATACGTTGGCGCTACTGCGCTGGTTTGCAATACGTTTTTATCCGATTGCGAGAACAGATGCGAACTAAATTTGGGTTGAATCTTATTCGTGTACATCGTAATCCAAGCTGCTAAATCAGCTTTACCACTTTCTGCTACTACTAAGCGCAACACTTTGCGAGCAGCAGTGATAATTTCTTTACGAATTGGCTCTTTGATGGAAGCTAATTCGGTCGCATGTTTTTCAATAAACACTTTATTAGCACTAGAAGCTGCCACGGAATTCAAAAGAGAAACCAATTCGTTTTGCTCTGCTTTAATAGGAGCCACAAAGGCATTCCAGGCTGCTTTCTTTCCCTCTAATACGTCTTTTTTTGCCTGTTCGTCTATAGCGTCCAATTCTTCAGCGGTGGCCAAATTGTTGTCGAGTAACCAACTACGCATTTGGGCCAAACAATCATATTCCGCTTCCCAAGCTAAACGGTCGGCATTTTTATAACGTTCGTGCGAACCCGAAGTAGAGTGTCCTTGGGGTTGGGTTAATTCCAATACGTGGATTAACACGGGTACATGTTCTTCCCTGGCAATTGCCGCTGCTTTTTGATAAGTTGCAACTAAGGCAGGGTAGTCCCAGCCTTTGACAGTCATGATTTCATAACCATTAGTACCTGCTTCTCTTTGGAAACCTTTTAAAATCTCGGAAATACTTTCTTTAGTGGTTTGGTAACGGGCATGCACTGAGATACCGTATTCGTCATCCCAAACACTCATTACCATCGGGACTTGTAAAACACCTGCCGCATTGATGGTTTCAAAAAATAATCCTTCAGAGGTAGAGGCATTTCCAATGGTGCCCCAAGCCACTTCATTGCCTTCTATTGAAAAGTTGGTGAAGTCTTCTAGACCGCGGACGTTGCGGTATATTTTAGAGGCCTGAGCTAATCCCAGCAAACGTGGCATTTGTCCTGCAGTAGGAGAAATATCGGCACTCGAGTTCTTTTGTTTAGTTAAGTTGTTCCAATTCCCCTTTTCGTCTAAGGAATGGGTCGCAAAGTGCCCGCCCATTTGACGACCTGCACTCATAGGATCGTAAGCTAAATCAGTATGACCGTACAATCCCGCAAAGAATTGCTGAATCGATAATTGCCCAATAGCCATCATAAACGTTTGGTCGCGGTAATATCCAGAACGGAAATCCCCGTTTTGAAAGGCTTTCGCTAAGGCTAATTGAGGTACTTCTTTACCATCACCGAAAATACCAAATTTGGCTTTTCCAGTTAATACTTCTTTACGGCCTAGCAAGCTGCATTCACGGCTTATCTTCGCCAACGTATAATCGTTAAGTACTTCTGCTTTAAAATCGTCGAAAGTAATTTCGGTCTTGGTTTGTGCTTCCGTCATAATAGAAATAGTTCATGAAGTAACAAATTTAAATAAAAAGAAGTTACTTTTCCTAATTCCGACCAAAAATATAATTTAAGTATGTGTAATTTTAGACTGGATTAACAGGGAATAATTGTTAAATATTCAAAGATGTTTAAGTATTGTCAAGAATAATACAATATTAATTCTTTTTTATAGCATTCTAAAACCATTTTCGGGTAAAAAGGTTGATCAAGGTATCGGGACGGAATGTAATGATAAAACGGATGCGTTCCCCGTAGTTTTTTTGTCCTACTTCCCAGCCAAGGCTCGAATAGACAGGTAAATACAATTCGAAATAATCAGTTACCAGGTTCAATCTAATGCCACTATCGTATACAAATCGGCTGCAAGTTTCCTTGTTTTTGATGGCTCCGATATCACCATAAGCTTCCACCCAATTCCAAATACCATAACAGGCATTGGCAGTAATCATCCAGCGGTTTGCTGTTCGGGTTTGTAGTTTCGATTTGAAAAAACCATCCATAATAATCGATTGCTGGCTGAATATTCCGGTTTTCTCCGATCGGCCGATATACTCGCTTTCAAATAAATAATCCGTTGGTCGGTCCAACCCAAAATCAAAGTAATCTGTCGTCGTCTTATTGTGCAAAAAGGTTCCTGCAAAAACCCTCAAGTTCAACTGACGGTTATCATCGAAGAGTTTACGGTATTGGATTTCAGAAGCTAACTTACCAAAGGTAGCGGAGTATTGAAAATCACCCAAGAAATGAAAATGATGGGCTACTTCGGTTTTGTTATCAATATATTTAGCATTAAAGACTTGGTAGGTCTCCATATCGGTAGAGGTCGTGTAAGCCGATTTCTGTTTGTCAAGCATCACTTCTTTAATGATAATCGTTGATTTGTGGTTGTCACGATAATCATCCGGACGGAAATTCAAATAGACGGTAGGGGCTATTTTAGAATAATAGGCATCAGGAGCATAGTGTAAATAATGACCACCCAACATGTATTTAATATTGTATAAGTGACTGTCGCGGTTGTATTGGTTTACATAAAAAAGCGCCTTGCCAGAAAAGTTTCGTGTTCGGGTAGAAATCGTGGGATTCACATCAAAAATAAAGGGTTTTTCCAATATAGTTTTGTTGTGGAACCTAAATCCAGGCAAAAAACCATCGTATAAGTTGTATTCTAAGGTTGGTACATAAAGAATCTGGTTGTAATTAGGATCTTCCAAATCTTTCATGAAATTAAACTTTATTGGTCGGTTGTTCAAGCGAAACCCTTTAAGGGAACGCCAATTATTTCGCAAATTAAACTCTGGTACTTCATTCTTATAGTTGATCACAATCTTATCGGCCTCTAATCGGGGGACAGTGAAAACACTGTCTTTTGAAAAAGTATCAATCCATTTTTTAAATACGATGTTTCGATCTTTAATGCCATATACCGGAATAGGAACATTAGTCTCGGTTTTATTGTTCAATTTGAAACTTATACTGTCTTGGGTGCGGGACACCGATTCAAATTTATAATCTATAAGGTCCCTTGAAGCAATGATTTTGTCAAAAAACCAATTGATTTTTTTAGGTGAATTATTTGTTAAGAGGGTCTCAAAATCTTTACTACTGGTTTGTTTAGTCCTATTCAACAAAATAAATTGCTTGATGCTGCCGGGCACTACCTCGTTTCCTAGGTAACTGTCGAGATAGCGTAAACTCAACCCTGCACGATACTTTGATGCAATTTTATCATTGAATCGGATTAAAGTATTTTTGCTGTTGTTTAAGGGCTGGTCCAAATTTTTACGGGCCATAAGCATATAAAAATAACTGTATTGGCCATTAAAATCTAAACTCACCATATGGTACCCTCGCACTAATCGAAGTTTGGCCACGCTGCCCATCATTTTGGCATCTGGATGAAATTCTTGGATGTAGTTCATCATTACATACACTTGGATTGCGTCAAATACCCAATTGTCTGTACGAGGGTCTAATCGTTGGGTAGTATGCAAATAATTGTTTAAATAGGTTTTCAAAAACTTAATTTCGAAGAGAAATTCATCCGAAAACGGACTAATGAATACCGGTAATTGGTTCAATCCGTAAAACGGATTACGTTCATAATCTGCTTGCGCTACCGTAATCTTTTGATGGGGATAACTTCCAAGTTGCTCCGAAACATAGGTGACAATTTTGTCGATGACCAAGGCTTTTTGGATATCGTTTAAACGGGTATCGTTTAGATCGGATACCACTTCTAATTCGCCATTTTTGTAAACTGAAAAGACCGACTTTTCATCCAAAAACAAATTGAAATCCAAGCGATTTCTTCCAGTGAGCACGTACCGTATTTGATTGTTTTCTTCCGTTTTGCTAACAACATCTAAATCAGTACTCAAGACCTTATTTTGAGGAATGGTTACCGTCACATCAAAATCGGTTAGGTCATTTGCACTATCGTCCAAATTCAAGTTGTTGTACTTCACAAACTCATGATTCTCATATCGGCTTGGAGCTAAAAAACAGTTTTTTAAGTACAAGTTTCCTCGTTCGCCAAATCCGTAATTCGTGAATTTTGCATTAGGGATTTTTACCTGATAGGTGAGGGTGATGGTCGTTTTTTCATCTGGTAACAAGGGTTTTCGTAATCGTATTTGCACCACATCAGGATGGTTGCCATCTCGTTCCCACGTCAAGAGGGAGTTGGTAGCGTCGATCATCGTCAGGTTTGAAGTGCGTCCACGGTCTTTTTCTTTGGCTAAGAGAAAACTTCGCTCAAACTCATCCGAAAAGCGTTCTCCCATGGGGGTGTTTTTGGAAGTATACCCATTCATCCAATCGTTTAAGACTAGATGGTTCAGGGTGTCATGGGACTGATTGAAATAGGTTAATTCTTGGCTGACGGTTAGGGATTTTGTTTCATTGTTTACAGCCACAGTCAATTGAGAATGGTGTTGGGCAACACTGAAGTAACCCAGTAATAATAATATGTACCCTAGTGGCTTCAAGATTTAGTTTTAGGTTTGAAGAAGGCGTTAAATACAACTTTGGTAAAGAATTCGGCTCCGGCTTGGTTCATATGCCCGCAAGTGGCAAAGTACTTATCCTCCGTCACCGCATTTTCAAAGTTATAAATTTCTGGGTACACTTCGCGTATGTGTTTAAAATAGTCTCTATTTATGGTACTCATACACATGGGTGTGGTTAAAGCGATCAAATTGATATGTTGCTTTTTGCATATCGCTCTAATTTCTTCATAAGCCACGTTGCGTTTAGGATAATATTTGGATAAATCCGCCGGTACCATTTTACCCTCTATCGACTGTAAAGGATAAAAGCCATCGTTGTCCAAAACATTAGTTTTCTTGTGCAGCAGGGATAAGAACATTTCTCTAAAGCCTACTCTTGCATCATAATGCATATAGCGATAGAAGGGCACGTAAAGTAATTCATGGTATTCTGGAATGTCTTTATAATGTGCCCTGATGATTTCGGATTGATGTAAATAAGGCATAAATAACGAACGAATATCTTCTGAATGGTCGTTTGTATTGATGTTTAAATCCACTTGAAGGATCAAATTTTTGATTTTATAATTTCGCTCAACCATTAGTTTAAGCATCAAAGCCGATTCTTCAAGGCGGGAGCGCGTAATCCCAAAGTTAAAAGTTTTATATCCTTGCTCCTTAAATAGTTTGGGTACAAAATGATTGTTGACACGAGAGGATCCTAAAAAAACTACATCGTAATTTTGGTTTTTGGAATTATAGAGGTAATCTATTTTACTTCTTCGATTCGATTGCAAATAAACAGCAGTATAGGCCACATCAAGCAGGATCATAGTGAGTACCAATACAGCTGCTATTTTCAGCAAGAATAGGATAAACTGTTTCATTAGAATTGAAAATAGATAAATTCTTTATAATCAGAAAACACGCCCAAGGCCAAGAGAGCAGCAAGGCACAAACTAAGTTTTAGCCAACTGTACTTTCCAGATATCGGTTCGATTTTAGTGCGGCTATTCCATTCCACTATGGCAAAAAGCACAACCAACATGATTAACTCATAATTGTATCGGCCGATGGTGAAATATTGTTGGGTAAATTCGCCATTCGTGAACATGCGCTTGCAATACTCCAAAGCATCGGTAATGGTTTTGGATCGGAAGAAGATCCAGGCCAAACAAGTAATAGCAAAGGTTGTCAGGATGTTGAAAAGCGTTTGAAGAGACTTTAGATTGAATCCTAAGGTAAAGTCGCCTACATGGTTACGGTTACGGTTCAAGAGTAATAAAGGTAGAAAATAAAGTGCGTTGATAAGCCCCCAGGCGATGTAGGTCCAATTGGCGCCATGCCAAAACCCACTCACTAAAAAGATGATAAAGGTATTGCGCACTATCGAGGCTTTTGAACCTTTACTTCCACCAAGGGGAATATAGAGATAATCCCTAAACCAAGTGGTTAAAGAAATATGCCATTTGCGCCAAAACTCGGCTATGTCTCGCGAGAAGTACGGGTAATTGAAGTTTCGCAACAGGTCAATTCCAAAAAGCTTAGAGGTTCCCAAAGCGATATCAGAGTAGCCTGAAAAGTCTCCATAGATTTGAAAAGCAAAATACACAGCGCCCAAAAGCAACGAATAAGAGTTCATTACGTTGTAATGATCAAAGATGTCGTTGGCATAATTGGCGCAGGAATCAGCTATCACTACCTTTTTGACAAGGCCCCAAATGATTTGGTAGATTCCTTCTTTCGCTTTGTTAAAGTTGAATTTGCGTCTTTTTTTTACTTGAGGTAAAAGGTGGGTAGCTCGTTCGATTGGACCGGCTACGAGCAAAGGGAAATAGCAGACGAATAAGGAGTAATCGACAAAGTTTTTTTCCGATTTAATGCGCCCATAGTAGATGTCAATGATATAGGATAATCCATGGAAGGTATAAAACGAAATTCCTACAGGCAAGATAACATCCAAAAGAAGTGGATTAGTATGCAAGCCCATCGAGCCCAGTAATGCGGTAAAGGATTCGGCAAAAAAATTGTAATATTTGAAAACACCCAAGAAACCCACATTGACCGTAAGGCAAAGCCAAAGCCAAAGCTTCCGGGCCGCGGGAGTGTTACTTTGTTCAATTTTTATGGCACAGCTAAAATCCAAAAGGGTGGAGAAGATGAGTAAAAACAGGAAACGCCAATCCCAACAAGAATAAAAATAGTAACTCGCTACGATTAAAATATAGTTCTGGTTGATTTTTGATTTATGCCCAACGAACCAATACAGTATAAATACTATAGGCAGAAAAATAGCAAAATGTAAAGAGTTAAAAAACATAAAAACGTAACTTGCTTAAGGTAAATTCCGCACGAGATGAAGGCTATAGGCGTAAAGCTAAAAGTGATCCAGGCAGCAAATGAAATTTGACTTTAAACGATGATTTAGTGTTAAAAGTTCGGACTTAAGTTGTATTTTTTGTAGAAATTATCTAAGGCTTCCACCACTTCATCTTCCGTGTCCACAATCTTAATCAAGTTCATGTCTTCGGCATTCGCATTGTGCTCTTTTTCAATCATCACGTTTTTAATCCAATCGATTAATCCCGCCCAGAATTCTCGACCCACCAAAATAATAGGGAACTTCCCAATTTTTTTCGTTTGAATTAAAGTGATTGCCTCAAACAATTCGTCCAAGGTTCCGAAGCCACCGGGCATTACGACAAAGCCTTGAGAATATTTGACAAACATTACTTTGCGTACAAAGAAATAGTCAAAATTTAAGTTTTTGTCCTTGTCAATGTACGGATTATAATGCTGTTCAAAAGGCAATTCGATATTCAAGCCTACTGATGTTCCCCCGCCATTATGAGCGCCTTTGTTTCCAGCTTCCATAATTCCGGGACCACCACCGGTAATCACTCCATATCCTGCTTTACTGATTTTATAAGCAATCTTTTCGGCAAGTAAATAATATTTAGTATCGGGCTTGGTTCGGGCCGACCCAAAAATTGAAACACAAGGTCCGATTCGAGCCATGCTTTCATATCCGTTAACAAACTCCGACATGATTTTAAAAATTGCCCAAGAGTCATTGGTTCGTATCTCATTCCAAGTTTTTTGCTTCAGCTTTTCTTGGATTCTATCATCTTCATTTTGAAAATCGTCTTTCATCAGTTGTAATCTATAGTTAGTGTAATTTTTCTCTTTTAAGCAAACGTGCTAAAGTAATTCTTTTTTCAAAAATTCGGCTGTGTAGCTTTTTTTATTTTTTACCACTTCCTCGGGAGTGCCTTGAGCTACTAAGGTGCCGCCGCCTTTCCCTCCTTCAGGACCAATATCAATGATATAATCAGCGAGTTTTATTACGTCCATATTGTGCTCAATAATCAAGATGGTATTCCCCTTGTCTACCAGTTTGTTGATCACTTCCATCAACACACGAATGTCTTCAAAATGCAATCCTGTGGTAGGTTCGTCCATGATGTAGAATGTATTTCCAGTATCTTTTTTAGACAGTTCGCTGGCCAGTTTGATGCGTTGCGCTTCTCCTCCTGATAAGGTCGTGCTTTGCTGACCTAAAGTGATGTAGCCTAAACCAACATCCTGTATCGTTTTTACTTTACGATATATTTTGGGTATGTTTTCAAAGAAAGGTACCGCTTCATCCACCGTCATGTTTAATACATCAGAGATAGATTTGCCTTTATATCGAATCTCAAGGGTCTCTCGGTTAAATCGCTTCCCTTGACAAGTTTCGCATTCTACATAAACATCAGGTAAAAAGCTCATTTCGATGGTGCGCACTCCTGAGCCTTCGCAAGTTTCACAGCGTCCGCCCGATACATTAAAACTAAAACGCCCTGCTTTATAACCACGAATCATCGCTTCCGGTGTTTGGGTGTACAAACTTCTAATTTCCGAAAATACATCGGTATAGGTTGCGGGATTACTTCTAGGTGTTCTTCCTATCGGACTTTGATCAATATCAATTACTTTGTCAATATGCTCTAAGCCTTCTATTTTTTTATAAGGTTGTGGTTTTTTTACTCCGTTAAAATAATAAGCATTTAGTATCGGGTATAAGGTCTCATTGATTAAAGTCGATTTTCCACTTCCCGATACTCCTGTGACACAAATTAATTTACCCAACGGCAATTCAATAGAAACATTCTTGAGATTATTCCCTGTCGCTCCTGTCAATTTTAGAAATTTACCGTTGCCTGCTCTTCGAGTCGTAGGGACTTCAATTTTCATTTCTCCATTCAAATACATGGCAGTCATAGTGTGTTCCTTATGCAATTCAGCTGGAGTACCTTTGCTAATGATTTCTCCTCCAAACTTGCCTGCCTTTGGCCCAATATCAATGACATAATCGGCACGTTCAATCATATCTTTATCGTGCTCAACTACGAGAACTGAATTGCCAATATCACGCAATTGTTCCAACGAATGAATTAATTTCTCATTGTCTCTTTGATGCAAACCAATACTCGGTTCGTCCAAGATGTAGAGGACTCCAACCAACTGTGAGCCGATTTGCGTGGCCAAACGGATGCGTTGTGCTTCGCCTCCTGAAAGGGATTTCGAACTACGATTAATTGATAAATAACTCAAACCAACATTAACCAAAAAGCGCAAACGGTCTTTAATCTCTTTAACGATTTCGGAGGCAATAATGGTTTGTTTATCAGTTAAATGCTGGTCTAATGCTTCAAACCAAGCACTCAAATCTGAAATGTCCATCGTGGATAAATCGAAAATATTTTTCTCATGAATGCGGAAATACATCGCTTCTTTTTTCAAACGAGATCCATGACAGTCTGGACATTCGATTTCGTCCATGAATTCTTTGGCCCAGCGCTTAATAGAGGTGGAATTGCTTTCGTCGTACTGGTTTTTAATGAAATGGGAGATGCCTTCAAATTCGATTTTATATTCCTTAGTGATGCCCAAGGTTTTAGATTCAACGGAGAACTTGTCTTTACCGCCGTGCAAGATGATTTGCATAGCTTCTGAAGATAAGGACTCAATTGGATCCGTAATCTTAAACCCAAATTTCTCGCCTATGATTTCTAATTGCTTGAAGATCCACGAACTCTTGTATTCGCCAAGTGGGGCAAATCCGCCACTTTTAATGGATAGTTTCAGATTCGGAATGATTTTCTTTAGGTTTATTTCGTGCACAGTCCCCAATCCCTTGCAGTGCTCACAAGCTCCTTTAGGCGAGTTGAATGAAAACAAGTTGGGTTCCGGATTTTGATAGGAGATTCCTGAACTTGGGCACATCAAATTTCTACTGAAATAGCGCAACTCATTGGTGTCTTGATCTAAGATCATTAATACGTTTTCACCGTGATACATGGCCGTCTTGATGCTTTCGGCTAACCGTTTTTCATTTTCTACAGTAGGTTCAATCACCATGCGGTCAATGACAATTTCAATGTCATGCGTCTTGTAGCGGTCAAGTTTCATGCCGGGCAGTAAATCTTGCACTGCACCATTGACCCTAACTTTTAAGAAGCCTTGCTTAGTGATTTGTTGGAATAATTCGGCATAATGACCTTTACGTGCCCTGATAATGGGCGCCAGTATGTTAATGCGCTTTCCTTTAAAATTTGTAACAATCAATTCTTTGATTTGGTCGTCCGAATAAGACACCATCTTTTCGCCCGTAACATAACTGTAGGCTTCTCCGCCGCGGGCGTATAGTAATCGAAGGAAGTCATATATTTCTGTGATGGTGCCTACGGTGGAACGCGGACTCTTACTCGTCGTTTTTTGTTCAATGGCAATTACCGGGGAAAGGCCGTCAATCTTATCGACATCGGGCCGCTCTAAGCCTCCTAGGAATTGCCTAGCATAAGCAGAAAAGGTTTCGATGTAACGGCGTTGCCCTTCTGCATAAATAGTATCAAATGCCAAAGACGATTTTCCCGAACCCGAAAGGCCGGTAATAACGACCAATTTTTCACGAGGAATGGTAATGTCTATATTCTTTAAATTGTGGACTCGAGCACCGAGCACTTCAATCGTGTTTTCTGTATCTAGCATAGCAATTTTGGCAAAGCGCAAAGGTAGTGTTTTAGATAGAATTTTTGAATAGACGCTTGAGAAGTTATTGTTAATAAAGATTACTCAATAATCATCTCTTTCAAACGATGACGGTAGCTTTCAAGCACATCAATTTTAGAGAGGAAACCAAAGTACTTTCCTTTTTGAATGACCGGTAATATGGTCACTTTCGACGATTCAAACAGCTTCATAATTTTCTCAGGTTTGTCTTCAAAAAGAATGAGTTCTTTGGGTTGTCTAATAATTTCGTTAAGGGTCGTGAATTTGACCCGATACGGATTGAAGATGATGGCTTTTACGTCTTCAAAATCAATTAGCCCAACAAGTGCTCGATGTTGGTCAATAACCGGAATGATTTTTTGTTCCGTGGTAGAGAAAATCTCAACGACCTGCTCCACCGTGTTCTCTAAGCTAAGGGTCTTGTAATTTTGTTGCACCAAATTGTAAAAATCAATGCTTTGCACGATATTTTTGTCTTTGTCACTCGTAAAGACATCCCCTTTGGCAGCCAATCCTTTGACATCCATCGAATGTTTTTCAAACTGTTTAGAAACCGCGAAACTCACTGAGGAAACGATCATCAAGGGTACCATTAAATCGTAGCCCCCAGTAATCTCGCCGATAAGAAATATTGCAGTTAGGGGCGCATGAAACAAACCACTCAATATTCCGGCCATCCCCACAATGGTAAAGTTGGCTATGGGTAAATGATGCGTAAAGTTTAATAAGTTGACCGTCTTTGCGACAAAGAAACCAAGATACGAACCCACAAATAGGGAAGGGGCAAAGTTACCTCCATTTCCGCCACTACCCAGTGTTAACCCAGTAGCTACTGCTTTTAATAAAAGCGTCAAGCCCACAAATAATAACAATATCCATTCATTGCTTTTGAAAGGTTCCAGCATGGTGTTGTCTAGCAAAACACTTGGGTTTTTAGAAGTCAAGGTTTTGATGCTTTCGTATCCTTCCCCAAATAAGGTAGGGAAAAAGAAAATCAACAAGGCTAATAATACGGCACCAAAAAGGGCTCTTCGGTACCCCTTGTTTTTAAAAGTGCTAAAGAAATGTTCGATTTTTTGAAAATTACGGGCATGATATATGGAGGCTAAACCCGCCAAAATCCCCAGTAAGATGTAAAAAGGGGTGTTGTGGTAATCAAACTTTAGGGTTTGCTCAAAATTCAAAATAACATCATGACTCAAGACTACAGTTGAAATCAAGGCTCCTGTGGCGGCCGAAATAATGATCGGGATAAATGCTGCAATCGAAATATCAGTTAGAACTACTTCGATGGCAAATAATACTCCTGCAATGGGGGCATTAAAAGCCGCACCAATTCCTGCCGCAACGCCACAAGCCAAAAGTAAAATACGGTCTTTTTGTGATAAATGGTATTTCTGCGCAAAGTTGGAACCAAACGCCGCACCCGTGATGACAATCGGACTCTCCAATCCTGCCGAACCACCCAAACCTACGGTTAACGAACTGGTCACGATTTGAGCATACATCTGCTTTTTGGGAAGGATGCCGCCCTTTTTGGCTACGGCATACAATACTTTCGAACTCCCTTTTTCCAATTGGTTGTCCAAGAAATTCCGAACAACGAATACCGTAAGTAATATTCCTGCAATAGGCAGTAAACTGTTGATGTAGGGTAGTTTTAAAAAGTGATTGATATCATTGGCCCATAGAAAGATATTATGCGCAAAACTTTTTAAAAGAATTACCGCAAACGAACAAGTAATGGCTACCAATACACTAGCCAAGTAGATAAAATTGCGATCACTCAACTTGTCTTTCAACAAGAAAATGAGGTGTTCCGCTCTCCTAAAAATACTTCGGATTAAGATCTTAAAAAAGGAAGCTTTTGCAGTTTGCATCTATTCTAAATTCTTTAGAGAGGCTAAAATACTTCTTAAATCAAGGATTTCATAAAAATAATTTACAATTCAGCTAATTTTTCGGCGCTATGTTGTTGCAAGGCCTCAAAGAAGAGGGTGAATTCGGCTTCAAACAATTCGTAGTACTGTTTTAATTCCACAATCGATTCGTGCATGGCGACCCTATTCTTAGTGCGATGGTCCATTTGAAATAAGATTTTTTCTAAGCCTTCGATCGTCGCATAGCTTACCAACCAATTGCGCCCGATCATGTAAGGCAGCATTCCTTTCACTCGATCGGTCAAAGAATCCAGATGGTCTGTTAAAAGGGTATAAAAAGTTTCCGCATACCGCTCCAAAGGAGTAGCTGAATAACAACTCCAATTTTTCGCCAAAAAATGGTCGTAAAAAATATCCATAATCACCCCCGAGTAATGACCGTATTTAGAGTGAAGTCGGTGCTTGCTTTGCCGGTAGACCGGATGGGCATCCGTAAAACTATCAATCGAACGGTGCAATAATATCCCTTTTCGGATGTCGGATGGATAGTCATCGTACTTTTGCCCACGAATACTATCCGCCATGAAATTGCCTATTTTGACTCCCTGATTCGTTCCCGATAAATAAATGTGTGCTAAGAAATTCATAGACTAGTACTCTTCTTCTCAAAGATAAAAAAACTACATTATCTTTTACAATAAAAAAAGCCGCACTAGATTATTTCGTAGGGCGGCTGGAATAATGGTGCTGAAGAAGCTTTTGATAGGCTTCGCGAAATTTTTTGGAAGGCTCGTTTTCTGACGAATAAGAATGGATTACAATAGGTTTTTTTAACTTTTGAATAGAGCGTATTAGCGCTATTACTTGCCCTTCGGTTGGCGACTCGCTCATCGGAAGGTTAAAAAAAGGTTGGTTGTACTGTTCCATAATTTTTGATTCTAAATCAATTCTATTTTTTGCCTCCTTGACCTTAGGATCCATTAAAGTAACTACCGTGGAGATTTTTCCATTTAAAATATAACTAAAGAACTCTTCATCAGTAGGGTATGGGGTGTAATAAACATTTTTTTCTAAAGCGAATATTGTACCTCGTTCAAAGGACTTAAGTGTTTTGAGGTCACGAGTCCGTAATTCACTCGAAGATTGAATATTTTTATTCTCTTTTTCAATGATGTTTTTAAATACATTTGCTCGGTCCTTTCCTAGATAGCAATGGACATAGTACTTTCCTTTAAAGGTGCGTGCGATCTCCTTAATTTTTGCAACAGACGAATCATTTTTAACAATCCAAGGCAACATTGGAATAGAAATCAATTTCATACCGGTCTTGTCGGCATTGTCTTTTTCTTTTTCCATCAGTATAGGCTCTGCAGGCACGACCATATGGTGAAGTAAGGAAATTACGGCGGTATAATTTTCTTTCTTGAGCTCTTCCATTTTAGCTTCGTCCGGATACCCTCCAAAATGAAACTCGGCTCGACCATTAGTATCAATACCACTCATAGCTTCGTTATTGATTAATAATTCTGGTTTAAAACTAAAGAAATATACTGAAATCAATAAGAGTATCCCCAATAGTCCCAGAACGGTTAACTTCAAGTTATGGTTTTTACTACGAGCCAATTTATGGGTTACATAATAGGAAAGCAATACTATGAATAGGAAGAAGAATACCAAAATAATCTTGGCAACGCTGCTTTCATGCTCTTGCGTCCAGTGACGTTCTTTAGCTAGATTTGAAACCATTCGTATAGGCCCAACCGTCAAGGTTAATAAACCGAGAGGAAATACTAAACTCAGCCCTACAAAAAGGTAGAGCATTGTATTCGGTATCGTGAATTTTATAAATTTTTCTCTCATTCTGTTGATTTTGGTTGGCTGATACTTAAAGGAGACTCTGTGGATCGGTTAAGCCGCAAAGAACGTACTAAGTTTTGTCTTTAATTCTATTGGATTAAAGGGTTTGGCAAGAATATCATTGGCACCCAATTTAAAGGCTTCTATCACAGTTAAGTCTTCTTTTCCTAAGGAAGAAATTACAATAATAGGGGTAAGAGGATTGTTGATTTTAGAATAGGAAATGACCTCTAAGCCTGATTTATAAGGCAATAATACATCCGTGATGACAAGGTCTGGCTGATAAGATTTTATTTTTGCTAAACCGTCCAATCCATCGAAGGCAAATGCTACATCATAGCCCTCTTTTTTTACGATAAATTCAATGATGTTTTTGATAATTCGATCATCTTCAATGATTAAGATTTTTTTCATAGCAATCAGTATTTGGGGGTTAAAGATTCTAAAATAAGTACTGCAATTGCAGCGAAGCGCTTACTTCGTTTTGGTATTTTTGGGGTAAATATTCTTGTCTATTAAAATTTGCTTGTAATCCGATAATAAATCTTTTATAGACTACTCTTGAATAGCCAGCTCCCAATCGATAGGAACTCAATGAAATGCGCTGCGTATATTGGGATAAAGTCTCTCGCTCGTCTGGAGAAGTACCGTACCCAAAGGAGGCCGAGTAGTAATCATATCTGGAATTGAAGTAGTAACGATAATTAGCAACAAAGCTCGGGTATTTTTTTGCCGTATCGACATTCAAATAGGATTTTAGGTTCAACCATCCTGCGCCGATATAAGTCCCAAGTCCAAGAACTGTGGAATAATTTTCGGAGGCTTTATTCCTATTGTATCGCAATCCCGCTTCCAATTCCCATTTTGAAGCTATTCGTACAAAAGAGGAATAGTTTAAACGCAATTCGGGAAACAATGGGACGCTACCAATCCCGATATTACCAAAAGAATAATGCTTCGTCGACCATTTTACATAGCTTTCAACTTCGGTCAAGCTTCCATTGCCTACACTAGTGCCATAGGATTGACGGTCGGCATAGTTATACCGACCAATAAGTGTTACTTTTTTTCGTTGTCGTAGGTACTGAATAGATGTTAAAGTCCAAGGCCCTATTCCAGCCCGGTC
>Ga0114967_10000767_pt1 | contig 27277 bp, 25 predicted proteins | sample M_130628_MF_Meta_FD_92639 | JGI IMG/M metagenome (GOLD analysis project Ga0114967, IMG submission 92639) | Freshwater microbial communities from Lake Montjoie, Canada to study carbon cycling - M_130628_MF_MetaG | ecosystem: Environmental > Aquatic > Freshwater > Lake | place: Lake Montjoie...
AATAATTAGCCTCTTATTCATGAATGAACTTATATCATTAAGAAATAAAATTGATGAAATTGATGATTCTATCTTAGAATTATTAAAGCATCGTATGGATATTGTTGATTTAGTAGGTCAACTTAAACGTCAAAATAACGCTGTTATTTATCATCCTGATCGTGAAAAAGAAATTATTGAGCGCTTAATACATAAAGATCTAGGTAAATTAACAAAGTCTGCCGTTGAAGCGATATACTTAGAGATATTTGGTGTCTCTCGAAATTTAGAGTTGCCAGAATTAATTTCATTTTTAGGCCCAGAAGGTAGTTTTACTCATCAAGCGGCTGAAAATCGTTTTGGTGCTATCGCTGAATACGTTTCTTTGCCAAACATTAAATCTGTTTTCGAATCTGTTGAAACTGGTAGAGCGAAATATGGTATAGTGCCCATTGAAAATAATCAAGAGGGTATGGTAAAAGAAACCATGGATCTATTAAATGAAAAGAATCTTTTTATAATTGCTGAAATTGTAATTCCTGTTAATTTTTGTATTGCTACGAAGGTCAATCATTTTAGTGATATAACTAAAATATATTCCAAAGATATTGCTTTCAATCAGTGTAAAGGTTTCTTAAATGATTATTTTGGTAGTAAGCAAGTAGACTTTTTTACCCAGGTAGACTCTACGTCGCAAGCCGCTAAATTAGCCAATGAGGAAATGGGTGCCGCAGCCTTATGCTCTCATATTGCTGCAAAGATTTATAATGTTCCTATCTTATTTGATAATATTCAAGACAATGAATCAAATCAAACACGTTTTTACATACTCTCAAAGGTTGATAATTTAAAGTTGTCAACCAAAGATAAAACAACATTAGCGGTTAAATTGAAAAATGATGACAAGCCAGGAGCTTTATTAAGTCTTTTGCAAGATTTTCAATTATATGGTATTAATCTATTGAAAATTGAATCTAGGCCATTTAAAGACACAAAAGATTTCAAGTTTTGGTTCTTTATTGACATTGAAGGAAATATACTTGAAGACCGTATAAAGGAAGTTATTTCTAAGAGAGGGGATGAGATTAAGTTTCTAGGTAGTTATTTGCAAACTATTTAGTGAACGTACAATTTCTATGTCTTTAGATATTTGATCAATTAAATCGTTTAAATAGTTGAATTTCTTTTCATCTCTAATACGATCAATGAATATGATAGTAATATGTTGATCGTAAATGGATTGATTATAGTCTAATATATGCGTTTCAACGGACACAACATTTGATTCTTGAACACTTGGTTTAATGCCTATATTAGTAACACTAACGTATTCCTTATCTTCCACCTTTGTTAAAGTATAATATACCCCATTTTGAGGTAGTATTTTCTCTGATGCGTCATATGCAATATTTGCAGTCGGGAAACCTAATTTCCTTCCCATTTTCATCCCTTGAACAACTTTTCCACTAAGACTAAATTTGTGACCTAGTAAATTATTTGCTTGTAGGATATTTCCATTTTGAATTTCTTCTTTTATTCGAGTTGAACTAATCGTTATTTTGTCTTTTTTCGACGCAATAATTAATTCTGCTTGTATGTCTTTGAAGTTTTGAGTCGTATATTCAAAAGTTCCCTCTCTATTTTTGCCAAAATGATTATCGTATCCAAAAACCATATATTTGACGTTAAATAATGAGATTAGAATGTCATTTATAAAATCAAATGGTATCAAATTGGCTATATACTCATTGAATTCAATAATAAATAAATAGTCTAATTGGGTTTTATTGAATAAATCTATTTTCTCCTGACTATTTGTTATCTGTAAATCAATCTTATTTTTTGAAAAATAGGAGGCAGGAGAATTTGAAAAAGTTATAATGATGGACTTACTTTTTTTTTCTTTGGCTATTTCAATCACTCGATTAATTACGGATAAATGTCCTAAATGAACTCCGTCGAACATTCCTATCGATACAACTGAATTCTTAATGGCACTTAATTTTTTTAAATTTCTATATAATTTCATAATTAGCTACTTGGAAATCTTCAATTGACATCGAATTATCAACTGAATATTCACCTATTTTTGTTCTTATTAAAGAATTCAAATATGCACCAGAATTCAATTTTTTACCAAAATCTCTAACAATACTTCTAATATAGGTTCCTTTTGAACAAACGATTTTAAATTTTACTTCAGGAATTGATATGTCAGTAATTTCAAATTGATAAACATCAATTTCTCTCCATTTTATTTCTAATTCTGCCTCTTTAATACCTGCTCTGGCATGTTTATACAATCTTTCTCCATTGAGTTTTACTGCCGAATAAATGGGGGGGAGTTGCTTTGAATGACCCATAAAAGAAAGTGCACAATCATGTATGTTTTCTTTAGTGATATGATCAATTGGATATTCTTGGTCTATTTCGGTTTCTAAGTCAATAGAAGGTGTAGATTTACCTAAAATAAATGACCCTTCATAGGTTTTTTGTAATTCTTGAAAGTAATCAATTTTTTTTGTGAATTTACCCACACATAAAATTAATAAGCCAGTCGCTAGAGGATCTAACGTACCCGCATGGCCTATTTTTTTGAATTGACCTAGGTTTTTTACCTTTTTTACCACATCGAATGATGTCCAAAATTTGGGTTTGTTAATTAAGTAAAATTTATCCTCGACAGGTGCTATTTCCAAGATAAATATATAATTAGACTGATTCCTACAATAACTCTATAATATCCAAAATACTTAAAACCATATTTTTGTACTACTCCTACCATCCATTTTATAGAGAATAAGGCGACAATAAAGCTTATGATAAAGCCTAAATATAATTGATAGGAATAGTCGCCAAATAAGTACTCATTAACATGATTTTTATAATCTAACATTTTCTTAGCACTTGCGCCTAAAATGGTCGGTATACCAAGTAAAAAAGAATATTCAATAGCTGATTTTGAATTGAGGCCACTTAACCGCCCCCCTATAATAGTTGCCCCGGATCTAGAAACTCCCGGAATCATAGCTAAACACTGATATAAACCAATTTTAAAAGATTGTATATATGAGATCGTAGAAATTTCATTATCTGTTGCATTAACTTTTACCCAATCTTCAAACTTAATTAAGATAATACCTCCTAAAACCCATGAAGCAGCAATAAAATAATATCCTTCAAATATTGATTCTAGCCAATCATCCAATAATAAACCGAAAATAATCGCAGGTATAAAGGAAGTGATTAAGTATAAGTAAATATTTATTCCAGAAATTAATCTTTTAAAATAAAGAATTGGGACCGAACAAATTGCTCCTAATTGAATGAAAATGATGAAAAAATTTAAAAATTCAGAGGTATTAATGCCTAATAAATACCTGCCCATGATCAAGTGAGCTGTAGACGAAATGGGTAAGAATTCAGTAATACCTTCTATTATTCCTAAAATAATTGTTTGAAAAGTTTCTAACATTATTTTTTAAAATTAAATAAAGAATATATGGGAATAAATACCCCAATAAGCACAATGATGGGGCCTATGGTGATACCTAATAAACCAAAACCAAAGGGCTCTTTATCCAACGTCATGATGAAAAATCCAATGACCATTATGATAATACCTGTAATTAAAATATAAACACTTTTAGAATTTAATGGGATTTTTTTTGAATTTTCCATGGCTATATAAGATTTGAAATACTTGTTTTTAATTTCAAATTAAGTGAAAATACGGTTGCAATTAAACTAAATAAACAACAGAATAAAGTACATATGAAAAATGATAGAATCTGCATATTACTTTCATTCACTAGTTCTTTTAATTCAGGAATTGAATTTGAAAAATAATAGATTAGTAGATATGAGATTAGTGTACCTATCGTTCCGCCCAATAACCCATGTATTAATGAATCGATTAAATAAGGCTTTCTGATGTAATTATTGGTTGATCCTAATAATTGCATCGATTTAATTAGAATGCGGTTTGAATGTATATTAATTTTCACAAAATTGGATATTTGTAAGTACACAAATACACTTACACTAAACATAATAAATAACAGAAATGAAGAAATTTGATTGATTTTTTCAATTAATATAGAAACATACCTATTGGGAAATGTAACCTCATATACTCCATTGATTTTAGAAATATCTTTAGCTAATACATTAAACTTAGCTTCATTTTTAAATTCATTTGATATACCAACAATCAATAAATTTTTAAATGGATTATTTTCACCTAATAAATCTTCGTAATTCTCTTTATTTTTTATAATAAATTCGCTGGCTGTTTTGTTTTTACTTTTAAATTCAATGTCTGATTTACCATTTACTTTATTCAAATAAGGTGCTCTTTTAAATTTATATACAAGTTCGTTTATTTGATTAACGTTCAATGAATCTTCTAAATAAATATATATTTTCATTTGAGAAGTTATATCATTTTTCCATTTGGAAGCTCCAAGAATTATCTGAAAAAATAAACTTATAATAAAAGCTAGACTAGCAATTGAAACAATAAGCGTTGAGTTTTTTCTAATAGTTGTTTGTTTATTTGATTTCATTTGTATTTTTTAGTCTAGAAATGTCATCTCTTAATTTTGCAGCCAACTCATAATTTTCATTGACTAAGGCATCATTCAGTAGATTATTTAAATCATCGTAACTCAATGAAGCATTGGGAATTTCCTTGTCCTGTGAACTGTTAGCTTCCGTAATTATTTGTGTATCGTGAATAGATAAAGTAGCGAGTAGGTTTGAATCGATCTGAATCGGTACTTTTGACCTTAATGAAATTGCTACAGCATCTGATGGTCTGGAATCGATATCAATGGACGCATTATTAGTATTAACTGTAATAATTGCGTAAAAAATACCATCCACAAATTTTGTTATCGTGATTGATTCAATCTTAATTGATAAATCATTTAACATATTAACAAACAGATCATGTGTTAGCGGTCTACTTGGTTTAATGCCTTCCATTTCTATCGTAATGGCTTGAGCTTCATTGTAACCAATAACAATAGGGAATTTAAGATCTGAATTATCTTTTGACTCTAGCAAAAGAATAAAAGAACTTGATCCAACGCTGCTTGGAAGTAAGTTAGCAATAATTAAATGGTGGATATTTTTCAATTGTTAAATAAAACCTAAATGTACGAAAAATGGCCTAAATTTAAGCCTCATCAAATAATTTTGTTAATTCAGGTACAATTTCAAATAAATCCCCCAATATTATATAATCGGCATGCTTTATAAATGGGGCTTCTGCATCATTATTTATGACCACGATAGTCCCAGATCCATTCACGCCTGCTAAATGTTGGATAGCACCGGAAATACCACAAGCAATATAAAGTTTGGGATTAATTTTTATTCCAGTTTGCCCCACATGTTCATGATGTGGCCTCCAATTTAAATCTGATACAGGTTTGGAACAGGCAGTGGCAGCCTTTAGTTTTTTAGCAAAATTTTCAATTATGCCCCAGTTTTCTGGACCCTTTAAGCCTCTGCCAGCGCCCACAACAATTTCGGCCTCTGATAATTGAATTTCATTTTGAATCAACGAATCTTCTACAATGATACTAGATGAATTATAAGTTGATGATTTGTGGTCAATTTTTATTTCTTTGGTTTCTAGTGAATCAACTAATAAAACGTCGCCGGTAAATCCTTTAGGAAAAATGGCAATACACGGTTCATTTGTTCCATTCATTTTAGCTATGGCCTTACCTGAAAATATTGATTTGGAAAAATGAAACAATCCATTTTCTACCTCTAATGATTTTATGTTAGTGATAATATTAAAATTTAAAATCATTGATAGCTTAGCTAATATTAGATCATTTGTTGTTGATTTAGTACAAAAAATATGCGTGATTTTAGTATCTATTAAATGACTTACCACATTATCCAAGCTTGCATTAGAAGAAAAATGCACATTATTATTATTCGTAAATCGAGTAATCGATTCTGTTTTTACTGTGGCTGGAACATAACATTTATTAATGTTTTGAACAGTACATAAATATAGTTGGGCTCCAGCGTTATTTTCAACTAATTTATTAGCGAAACTCAATAACGATTTTGAATTATTCGTTAGATTGTCGTGTTTGAAATCTATAAAAACGGCTATATTTATCATCTTAATTAAATTGAATATCTTTTTTTAATGCTTGGATTAATAAATCTAAATTTTCTTTTGGAATCTGTGTTTGCTTTCTATTGGTCTCATTTACAGATTCAGAATTAATTTCAAAATTTAACTCTTTAGATTTCATTTCAAATACTTTAATTTCTTTTGTTCTAGCGGTCATAATTCCTCTCATGGAAGGAATTTTCCATTCTGCAATAGGTTCTTGACATCCTAGTACAGCAGGTAGCTTGCAATGTATGGTTGATTTGCCTAAATCTGTTTCAATTTGTAATTCAAGCCCATCTTCAATCAATTCAAGCTTCATCACAGGAGAAAAATGATTATAATTTAATCCGGCGGCCACTAGGCCATGAATCATCCCACTATTATAATCGATCGCCTCTTTTCCCATTAAGATTAAATCAAAATTATTTTCTTTGGCGTAATGACAAATTTCATTCGCAATTTGAAGTGAACTTTTTGGCTCACCATTAATTCTAAATGCATAATCAGCCCCCAAGGCTAACATTTTCTAATTAGAGGCTCAGATGTTTCCAAACCTACATGAAAAACAGCTACCTCAACATTATCATTGGACTCTTTGATTTCAATTGCCCTAGATAAAGCATAATCATCATATGGACCTACAATAAATGTTAGATCATTTTTAGTAAGAAAATTATTTGATTCTTCTTTTGTAATTTTAGATGTCGTATCGGGTACGATTGAAATGCATACTAATATTTTCATAATTTTAATTTGTTATGCAAGCATACTATATTTTTTTATTTTATACAATATGAATCGAAAAGAATTTATAATTTCAGAATTAAAAGATAATCCCCAAGACCCATTTAATCAATATTTAATGGCACTCGAATATTTAAAAGAAAATAATAGGGTAGAGGCAATTTCATTATTTGACAACATTTATACTACTTCACCAAATTATTTGCCTGTATACTACATGTATGCGTTAAATTTAATTGAGTTGAAAAGATTTAAAGAAGCCCAATTCATTATAGAAAAAGGAATTCAAGTAGCTAATAATACGAATAAAGAAAAAGTAAAAAACGAATTATCGCAATTATTGGATTTGTATTTTGATTAAGAGTACATGATTTCTTCTAAATCTTTTTCGATAATTAGGTTTTCAATGATAAATTTTTGTCTTTCTGGGGTATTCTTACCCATATAATAATTTAACAATTGTTGGATAGTAAAATCCTTAGCTAAGATTACAGGCTCTAATTTTATGTTTTCTCCAATAAAATTCCCAAACTCATCCGGAGAAATTTCACCCAATCCTTTAAATCGAGTTATTTCGGGCTTTGGCCCTAATTTTTCAATTGCATTTCTTCGCTCTTCCTCATTATAACAATATAGAGTTTCCTTTTTATTACGCACTCTAAAAAGAGGTGTCTCTAAAATATATATATGACCGTTACGAACTAAATCAGGAAAAAATTGTAAAAAGAAGGTAAGAATTAATAATCGGATGTGCATTCCATCCACGTCAGCATCGGTTGCTATTACTATTTTGTTATACCTTAAATTATCTAATGAATCTTCAATATCTAATGCATGTTGCAACAAATTGAATTCTTCATTTTCGTATACTATTTTTTTAGTTAGACCAAAACTATTTAAGGGTTTCCCTCGAAGGCTAAAAACTGCTTGCAATTGAACATCACGTGACTTAGTAATACTTCCACTAGCTGAATCACCTTCAGTTATAAACAAAATGGTATCATGTTTCGATTCGGACTTTTCGTCTGATAAATGAATCCGGCAATCCCTGAGCTTCTTATTATGCAAATTAGCTTTTTTGGCACGTTCGTTGGCCAACTTTTTAATTCCAGCAATATCTTTTCTTTCTCTTTCCGATTGCAATATTCGTTTTAATAAAGCATCTGCTGTACTTGGATTTTTATGCAAAAAATTGTCTAATTCCGTTTTAATAAAATCTCCGATGAATGATCGAATGGATGTAGAATTAGAATCAGGTGAAATAGTCGTTGACCCTAATTTAGTTTTTGTTTGTGATTCAAAAACAGGCTCTTGCACTCTTATGGCTATAGCACCTACAATACTTGCTCGAATGTCTGAAGGGTCAAATTCTTTTTTGTAAAATTCTCTACATGTTTTAACAAGCGCTTCTCTAAAGGAAGCTAAGTGGGTACCTCCTTGAGTAGTATTTTGGCCATTGACAAATGAATAATATTCCTCGCCGTATTGATTATTATGAGTAATGGCCATTTCAATATCATTTCCTTTTAAATGAATTACTGGATATCGATTTTCCTCTGAATTTGTTTTTTTATTCAATAAATCAAGTAAGCCATTTTGAGAGAAATATTTTTCTCCATTAAAATTAATAGTAAGTCCGGCATTTAAATAGGCGTAATTCCAAAATAATGAATCGAGATATTGAGGAATGAAATGATAATTTTTAAATATGCTGTTATCCGGCTCAAATATTACATGCGTACCACTTTTTGAATTTGACGTTTCAATACCCTTTGACTCATTAATAAGCTCTCCTTTAGAAAATTCGGCCCATTTTGTAGATCCATCACGAAAAGATTGTACTTTAAAATATTGAGAGAGAGCATTTGTCGCTTTAGTACCAACCCCATTTAATCCAACTGACTTTTGGAACGCCCCAGAATCATATTTACCACCCGTGTTAATTTTTGATACACAATCAATTACTTTGCCTAAAGGAATTCCTCTTCCGAAGTCACGAACTTCAACTTTATGATCCGATATTTTTACATCAATTGATTTTCCATTTCCCATCATGTGTTCATCAATTGAATTATCCATGATTTCTTTGACCAAAACATAAATTCCATCATCAACGGACGAACCATCACCTAATTTTCCGATATACATACCGGGTCTTAAACGGATATGTTCTTTCCAGTCTAATGACCTAATACTATCATCATTGTAAACTACTTTTGGGGTTTCTTCTATTTCTTCCACTTGATAATTTTTACTTATTATTTATTTCCAGGTATTTATAATTAGTATAAAATTAAAGAATTATGAGCTTTTTTTATAATTTTGTACTTTAATAAAAATATATAAAATGTTTAAATTAAAATTTTTATCCTTAACATTTATTTTAGTTATAAATTTTGCTGCTCTTGGACAAATTCTACCTTTTGGAATTCAGTCACCTTCTTTAATGCGGCCATCAAACTTATACAATTATACTCCTGCACAATCGAACGTTTCTAGAAGAAGTCAAATTCTTTCTAGTAGGGAAAAGTCATATAATGATAGTTTGGTCAGAAGTCGTTCACAAAAAAATGCAGATAATGATATTGATACAGCAATTGTTAGTTTAAGAAAAAAGATTTTTGGCTTCAATATATTTAGTAATAAGGTTGGAACTTTTGAACCTAACTTAAAAATAGCTACTCCTAAATCTTATATATTAGGACCTGATGATGAGCTTATTATTGACATTAATGGTTATTCAGATGATCATTACAATTTGACTGTTAATGCAGATGGTTATATTAAAATCAATAGAATTGGTAATGTTTATGTGGCTGGTTTAACTATTGAAGAGGCTAAACAAAGGATTATTTCAAAACTTTCACAAATATTTGTAGGTTTGAAACGTGAGGGTTCTGGGCCTAGCAAAACCAATTTATATGCAAGTCTTTCTTTAGGTAATATACGGACTGTAAGCGTTTTAGTTCAGGGTGAAGTAATGTTTCCAGGTACATATTCCGTCTCCTCTTTATCCAGGGTTATGAATGTTTTATATTTGGCTGGAGGACCAAATGAAAAGGGGACATTTAGGGAAATCCAGGTGATTAGAGATAAAAAAGTCTTTGCTACGATTGATCTGTATGATTTTTTAACATCAGGAATTCAAAAGAATGATATTTCATTACAAGATCAAGATGTCATTAAAGTTGGAGTTTACAAAAAACGAATTGAGGTTAAAGGTAAAGTTAAAAGACCAGCAATATTTGAATTAAAAGAAAGTGAAAATTTAAAAACAGTTTTAGATGAATTTTCAGGTGGTTTTTCTGAAGATGCGTTTAAAGATTTAGTCAAAATTACGCGTTACACGAACAGAGACCGTAAACTAATTGATTTGAGTGCTGATTTTTTTACTTCTTTTTACCCAATTTCAGGCGATTTAATTCAAATTGAGTCTATCGATGAAAAAAGATTTGATAATAAAGTTACCATTATTGGTGAGGTTTTTCGTCCGGGCGATTTTTCTTTAGATAGTAATCCTACTTTATTGAAATTGATTGAAAGATCAGGAGGAGTAAGGGAAAATGCTTTTTTAGATCGCATTGTGATACAAAGAATAAATACAGATTTATCCTTATCTAACTTATCAATTAATTATAAAGACATTGTTTCAGGAAGAAGTCCTGATGTTAAATTAGCAAGGGAAGATCAAGTCAATGTATTTTCTATTTTAGATTTAAGAGAGAAATATACTGTAACTATTCACGGAGAAATTAATTTAAAATCGATCAAAAAAGCATCTGATAATTCAAATGAGACTTTGAATCAGGAAAATAATAACAATTATAATACAAGTAAATTAGGTTCTAATCAATCTAATAATCAAAGAAAATCGAATAAGAATAACATTTCAAATAATTATAATCAAGATTCCGATTTAGCTAATTTAAAAGATGAGGATGGGGAAGATATTATCTCAAGTGAAATTGCAGATGAGTTTAAGTCAAAAGACGTAGGAAACTCATTGATTAACAGACAAGTTAAATTGACTTTGCCTTATGTTGACAATATGACTGTTGAAGATTTAATTTTGAAAGCAGGTGGTTTACGCGAATCAGCAGCTACTGGTTATGTTGAAATAGTAAGACGAAAGAAAAATGTAGGACTAGATAGTCCTGATTTAATTAATTCTCAAATTGCGGAAATTATTAAATTTGCAATTAGTAATAATTTGCAATTAGATAATACTGCTTCTAAGTTTCAATTGGCGCCATTTGATGAGGTATTTATTAGGACATCACCTAATTATGAATTGCAACAGTTTATAACCGTACAAGGTCAAGTAGTATTTCCAGGTGTATATGGTTTAGAAAAAAAGGATGAAAGACTAAGTGAGATAATAAAAAGGGTTGGAGGCTTGAATCATCAAGCGTTCCCTCAGGGTGCTCGATTAATTAGAAAAAATCAAATTACAGAATCTGAAAAAAATAGAAAATTAGAGCAGCTAAACGAAATCCAAGATAATTTTACTGGAGCCGTAATTCAAAATAAAGAACAGTTCAATAAAGAGACCGAAATAATTGGTATTAACTTAAATAAAGCTTTAGAAAATCCTGGTGGAGAAGAGGATTTGTTTCTCATTGAAGGAGATATTTTGGTAATACCAAAAGAACCACAAACAGTCAAAGTTACAGGTGAGGTTTTGTATCCTAACAGTGTAAAATTTATTTCGGGGAATACATTTAAAGATTTTATTAGTGAGGCGGGTGGCTTTACAACAACATCTGCAAGAAAAAAATCATATGTTATCTACTCAAATGGTTCAGTTAAACGTGCTAAAAGTTTTTTATTTATCAATAGATATCCAACTATCGAAAAAGGAGCGGAGATTATTGTTCCGAAAGAAGTTAAAACAGCTAGTTCTGGTCAGCAAATTGCAAGCATTGTGGGTATTTTCACGGGTACACTTACTAGTTTAATCGGAATAATTACGTTAATAAAAGCTACAGCGAACTAATATGTCAAATATAAATTCAGATCAGTTTTCGTTCAAAAACATATTATATAGTTTTTTTATTATTTTAGATTTTATAAAGAAACATTTTATAAAAATTGTAATAGGCAGTTTTATAGGTGGCTTTACGGGTTTGTTTATTGAATATCAGAAATACCAAGACATGTCTTATAAATCTGAAATTGTTTTTGTTTTAGAAGGCGAAAATGGTGGAGGTGGAGGTATTGCTGATATTGCTAGTTCCTTAGGAATTGGTTCGTCCATGGGTGTCAGTAGCTCCTTATTTAGTGGTGAAAATTTTAAAGAACTATTGAAAACAAAGGCTATTTATCGAAAAGCGATTTTAACAAAAGTGAAATTTGGCGGTAAAGAAGATATTTTTGGAAACTTTTTTTTATCAAAGTCTCAGATTGATAAATATGAATGGAAAAATCTACCAAGCGATTTTCACACACATAAATTTACAGAAACGAATCCTCAGAAAATATCAATTCAAGATCGAAATATATTAGATTTAATTTATGAGCATTTAAAGTCTAAAACTTCTATAACGATTGAAAATCCTAAGTCAAGCTTTCAAACTTTAGCCGTAGAAGCGAGAAGTGATACTTTGGCATATGTTTGGTCTAAATTATATTTAAAAACGGTTACCGACTTTTATATAAATACCAAAACAAAAAAATCTCAAGAATTATTGATTATTCTTGGTAAAAGAGTTGATTCTCTTAGATCTGCCTTATATTATACTCAAGGTAAATTGGCCAATTATAATGATCAAAATCAACAAATAATATTTCAAAGTGCAAGAATCATAGCGGAAAGATTACAAATGAACTCTAGCCAGATTCAAGGAATGTACTTAGAAGCTGTTCGTAATTATGATAATTTGAAGTTTTCGTTGGTAAAAGAGGCTCCATTGTTTAATGTGATTTCTGATACTGAATTACCCCTAATTGGTAATAAACATTCTTGGGGACCTATAACTTTGATAGGCTTTTTTCTAGGCTTTTTAATCTCTTTATTATTAATATATATAATAGGTGTATATAAAGAGTTAATCTCATAATCATGTCATTTATTACAACTTCTAGAATTATTCAGGTTAGAAATGACTTAGAATTGTTATTAATTTTAGCAAAAAGAGATATTTCAGTTCGTTACAAGCAAACATTTTTAGGAATTATTTGGGCAATTATTAAGCCTTTAGTAACGATGTCAGTGTTTTTGTTTGCTTTTAAAAACGTATCAAATATTCATGACTTAGGTGGTTATCCGATTCAACTGGTAATTTTTTCAGGAGTGCTTTTTTGGAATTTTTTTGCAAATACTTTTCAGTTTTCAAGTAATTCTATATTAACTAATAGCAATTTAATTTCTAAAGTATATTTTCCTCGGATCATTATTCCTATTTCTGCTATAAGTGTGCCTTTCATAGATTTTATTATTGGATTTATTATATACATAATCTTAAGTTTTTCTCTAAACTATTCCATATCCTTACATATATTATATTTACCCGTGGCTTTTTTTTTCCTTTTGTTATTTAGTTTAGGGTTAGGGTTCATATTTGCATCATTTGCAATTAAGCATCGTGATTTTTTGCAAATAATACCTCTCATTGTTCAGTATGGTTTTTTTGTTACTCCCATTATCTATACATCAAACGAAATTATATCTAAAACATGGTTTAAATATTATTTATTTATAAATCCATTAGTGGGTTTAGTTGAATTTTTTAGGTTTTCATTAATCCAAGGCTATCAAGTTCTTTCATTTTTTGATTTTTTTGTTTCATGTCTGTTAAGTATAGTCGTTTTTGTTTTAGGATTACTCGTATTCAAATTTAAAGAAAGCACATTTGTTGATTACTTATAATGAATAGTATTGTATCAGTAAGTTCAATTTCAAAAAAATATCAACTCCCTTTATCAAAAAAAGAGGCTTCTAACTCTTTTGTGAATAAATTTTTCAGTAAAAAGGAATATGTAGAATACTGGGCGGTAAATGATGTTTCATTTACGCTTAATAAAGGTGATAAATTGGGAATTATTGGGAACAATGGTGCGGGGAAGTCTACGTTACTAAAAATATTAAGTAAGATAACGAAGCCTACAACCGGTAAGGTCAATATTCAAGGAAAGATAGCTAGTTTGTTAGAGGTGGGTACAGGTTTTCACCCAGAACTATCTGGAAGGGATAATATTTATTTGAATGGAGCTATTTTAGGAATGAGTAAAAAACAGATTACCCAGCAATTTGATGAGATAGTAGAATTTGCTGGTGATCAAATAATTAAATTCCTTGATACACCAGTTAAACGTTATTCTTCGGGTATGTATGTTCGGTTAGGTTTTGCTATTTCAGCACACCTTGATCCTGATATTTTAATTGTAGATGAAGTTCTTGCTGTTGGTGATGCTGATTTTCAGAAAAAATCTTTAGGTAAGATGAAAGAAGTTGCATCTAAAGAAAAAACAATCTTATTTGTCAGTCATAATTTAACAGCAGTGGCTAATTTGTGCAATAAAACATTGCATTTAGAAAAAGGATATGTCAAGCAATTTGGTGAAACAGGTGAGGTTTTAAATAACTATTTATCTGCGATGCAGAACAATTTGTTATTACAAGACTTTGAAGATATACATGTAGCACCTGGCAATGATCTTGTAAGACTTAAATATGCAAAATTGACCCCTTCCTTAATTGGTGCTCAATTAATAGCAGATGTCAGAAGTTCATTAAAAATTGAATTTGAATTTTGGAATTTACTTGATAATCAAAATTTGAATATAAGTCTACATATTTATGCGAGTACCGGAGAATGTATATTTAATGTAGGAACGGAACCAAAAATATTAAATAAAGGGGTAGTACAAGCTAGCCTACTAATTCCTGGTTATTTTTTAAATGATGGTAATTATATAGTATCTTTTATGATCGTTAAAGACAAATCAATTGTTCTATTTAATTTTGAAGAAGTCTTTAATTTTGAAATTGCTGATTTTAGGGAAGAAACTACATGGTATGGTAAGTGGCCAGGTTATGTTCGCCCACAATTTGATTTTCCAATTCAACAAGTTTCTCAAAAAATATAATGTTACATGTAACTAAATCTTTTTTGCCAGATTTAAAAGAATATGTAAAGTATTTGGAGAAAATTTGGGATTCACATCATTTGACTAACGATGGTCCTTTTGTTAAAGAATTAGAATATAAATTAGGTGAATTTCTTGAAGTAGAAAATTTCATTTTTGTTTCAAATGGTACAATTGCTTTGCAGCTTGCCATAAAGGGCTTAGATCTAAAAGGAAATGTATTGACGACACCATTTTCTTATTGTGCCACAACAAATGCTTTAATATGGGAAGGTTGTAATCCTGTATTTGTTGATGTAGATCCCATTTCATTAACCGTTAATTCTGCCCAAATAAAATCCTTTTCAGAATCGAATTCAATTTCAGGAATTCTAACAACGCATGTTTATGGGAATTGCGGTGACCTAGAAGAACAAGAAATTATTTCTGAACAAATGGGGATTCCATTAATTTATGATGGAGCCCATGCTTTTGGAGTAAAATATAAAGGAAAATCTATTTTCAGTTATGGGACGGTTAGTACGTGTAGTTTTCATGCAACTAAAGTATTTCATACTATTGAAGGTGGTGCCATCATGACAAATGACCATAAATTGGCTGAAAAAATACGTGGAATTAGGAGTTTTGGACATAAAAATGATGATTATTTTGATATAGGCATCAATGGGAAAAATTCAGAATTTCATGCTGCCATGGGTTTGGTTAATTTTGAGCATTTTCCTATGATAAAAAAACATAGAGCAATTTCCAGTTCTCTATATGATTCTTTGTTAAAAGAGCCTATTATTAAATATACATATAATCCTGAATTAGATCGGAATTTTAGTTATTATCCCATTTTGTTTACCTCGGAGGACCAGTTATTACAAGTCACGAATAAACTTAATGATCACCAAATTTATCCTAGGCGTTATTTTTATCCTTCATTAAATAATTTACCTACAGTTGAAGGAAATGTGTGTTTAAATTCAGAAGATATTTCGAAACGAATCTTATGTTTACCATTATCAGCCGATATAACAGAGGGTGACATTACAAAAATATCATCTATAATTATGAGTTCACTATAACTGAATCTCGATGTACTTGTTAATTTTTATTTCATTTATCTTATTGAATTACAAAATCTCTTCTAAAGTGTCTAATAAATCATTTGAAGAGATTATGATATTGGGTTTTTTATTTTATTCCTCCAGCATAATACTTTCGGGTTATTTGCTATCAGAATTTCATTTATGGAATTCTAGAATTTTATGGTGTATTATACCTTTTTTCTTCTCTTACCTATTTTATATTTTATTTAATAAATCTTTCCTTAATTCTGAGGTTACGAATAAGTCTGCTTTTAAAATTACAGGTAGTACTATTCAATCGATACACATAGAATTTTCTGGAATGAATTTATTTGAGAGAATTATTTTCTCGATACTTTTTTGGACAATTAGCATACTTACTTTTGCACAGGTATATTTAATTTTCAATAGTCCTCCCAATGAATGGGACAGCATGACTGGACATTTAAATAGGATTTTATATTTTTTAAACCAAGGTACTACTGAGCATTTTATAGGCACCAACTTTAATGTTGACACTTATCCCAAAAGCTTTTGTTCCATTCAAGTCTATCCATTTTTAATGAGTGGATATAATGAGCATTTTTTCAAACTACCTAATTTTGGTTCTTTTTGGTTGATTTGTTTTGGTACATACGGTATATTAAAACAATTGGGAGCTTCGTATAAATCTAGGTTATTTGGAAGTCTAATTGTTTTTTTGTCACCCAACATTATTATGCAATCGATTTTAACTGATACTGATATTGTTTTGGGAGCCTATTTAGTAAGTATTATATACCTCATTTTAGTTTATAAAAATACTCAGAAACTTGTTTACATCTATTTTTTAGGCCTAGCTTTTGGTTTAGCTTTAAGCCACAAAATAACTTTTGTCTTTTCTTTTATACCACTTTTAATCATTTATTTATTTGTAATTTTTTCTTCTAGCAAGTATAAAATTTCACACAAATTAAAACACTTTTTTTGTGCTCATCTATTAGGTATTATCGTCTTTGTAACACCGACAGGCTATGTAGCTAACTACTACTATTATAATCATCCTATTGGTCCGGAAGTAGCAACTAGACATCAGTCTGTTGAACGTGCAGGAAGTTTAACTAATTTGCTAGTCCAAGGATCTAGAAATGTAGTGAGATATTCTTTTGACTTACTCAATTTTGATGGCTTAAGGAATTGGAAAATTGTCGAAGAAAAGCAAATGTTATTAAAATCTAAGTTGATCAAATTAGATCAATATTTTAATTTAGGTTTAGAGGCAACGAATGATTTTACAATAATTCCTTTTAGATTTAATCGTAGGTTTGAATTTTATAATGGAAGTCCCATTTATGGTTCCATTTTCATCTTTTTACTGTTGCCTACAATCTTTTTCTTTTTTAAAAGACCTAGTTTTATCAAAGGAATCTTTCTTAGTGCATTTATTATACATTTTTTACTATTGGCTTACTCGGCTCCTTATGATCCTTGGAAAGGTAGGTACATGATTAGCTCTTTAATGTATATAGTTCCATTTTTCATCTATATAGGAGATTATTTTTTTTATAAAGCACCCGCTAAAATTTTTAAATTAATTTTTGTTTTTATTATTGTTGTCATATCTATTTCCGCTTTGTCTACAATTGGATTAAATTTAAGGGCATTACCTTTTGATGCTTATGGAAAAAAATCTATTCTTAAATTAAACAGAATAGAAGCACTGACTGTTTCTAGGCCGGATATTACTTTAGCGTATGAAAATTTTGAAAAAATAGTTCCTCCTAATGCCATTGTAGCATTAGGTACTATAAACGATGATTATGAATATCCTTTGTGGGGAAAGGATTTTAAACGAAAATTAATTCCAATCAATCCTTTCGGTAAAGGTTTACAAAAAATACCAAAAGAAGCTCAGTACTTGTTTTTTGCGTCGAGTGTCATTAAACCTATGAAAACTGATACGAGATTAGGAAGCCAATTAGACATGAAAAGTGGTATAATGGTTCCTGCTGAAGATTATTATGTAAGAAAACTATTTTAAGTTTTTTGTTTTTTCTTTTGAGCAGAAGGAAACAAGATGTTGTTTAAAATTAATCTATATCCTGGAGAATTTTTATGCAAACTTAAATCTGTATGCTCTTCATTGACAAAATGCTGGTAATCCTCTGGATCATGACCTCCTAAAAAGCAAAAAAAACCTTTCCCTAAAGTTCCATACAAGTATTTTACTTCTTCCATTTTTTGATTTTCAGCTAATATTATAATATTAGGTTTTATTTTAGATGCGGCGAATGCTGTGGTTTGCCCCATGAATCCATGAATTATTTTTTCATGGTTTTGATTTAGAATAGATGGTATTAAATCATTTTTGGATGAAAAATCATTTAATTCAAAATAATCTAATTCCTCCGGAATTTTTCGAGTTGAAAAATTCGGAGAGGCATCTATATCAGAGAATTCATTAACTCGGGGATTAGTATAGATGTTGAAATTTATGAATGCTAATGTTTCTTGATATTTCAGGCTATTGCTTATATTATCTGAGATTGGATCACCGTCTAAACTATAATCGACAATATCTATTTCAGCACTTGCCAAAGAAATATCAAAAGTATCTGTCGCTGTACACATTGCAAACATATAACCACCTCCAATAATAAATGCCTTGAGCATTAAAGTAATCTTATTTTTTAATTTAGAAACCTTTTTAAAACCATTTGATTTGGCCACATTTCTATCCTCAATTAATTGATTTTGATACCATAATTGATCTTTTTGAGTAAACATTTTTCCCATTTGTCCAGTAAAATCTTCATGATGCAAATGTATCCAATCAAATTCTATCAACCGACCATTTATTATATCTTGATCATATATGATTTCAAAAGGTATATCAGCGTACCGAAGAGCCAATGATACTGCATCATCCCAAGGTGAAGCTGAGGAAGGTGAATATAAAGCTATTCTGGCAAATTTATTTAAAGTAACAACTTCCGTATTATTATCAATTGAATTAAGTTGATTAATTAAAATAGTAGTTTCTTGATCTTTTAGTATCGAACAAGTAATCCCTTGGCTTATTATTTTTTCATAAAGTATATCATCATAAGTGGCTAAAAATGATCCTCCCAAATAATTCAAGCACCACTTCACTTCATTTTTGCCGCTTTTTAAATAATTGTAAATAATTCCATACGATTTCAAATGATTTTTTTGTGTATTATCCATAGGTATTAAAATGCTTTTAGCATTTAATACATCTAAATTCAACATAAATATGATTAATGGAAAAATTAGATACTTCATTGGTTTTTCTGCGAGTCAAATATGTAATAAATTGCAATCTAAAATTATAATTTAGGTAACCAAAATGAATTTAAAAGAAAATGTTTTTGAAGGTTTAAGGTCTATAAAAAGTAATTTATTAAGGACGATTCTAACAGCACTCATTATTTCGCTTGGTATTACCTCATTGGTTGGCATATTAACGGCCATAGATGGAATCCAAAGTTCTGTGGATAATTCATTTTCGGGTTTAGGAGCTAATTCTTTTGATATCCGAAATAGAGCCGCCATGCAAATTAGGAGAGAAGGTCAAAGAGAAAAGAAATTTAAAAACATTGATTATAGGCAAGCATACCGATATAAAGTATTTTTTAAGGAAAAAGGTAATGTTTCATTAAAAACTAATGTTTCGTTTAATGCCATTGCAAAATATCTATCTAAAAAAACGAATCCAAATTCAAGGCTGATGGCCATTGATGATAATTTTTTAGATATGAAGGGGTATAAAATTAGTTTGGGTAGATCTTTCTCAACAAATGAATATACGAATGCAAATAATGTATGCATTTTGGGAGTAGATGTTATAGATCAATTATTTGAAAAAGAAAATCCAATGAATAAAGAAATTATTGTTAGTGGATTAAAAATGAAAGTCGTTGGTATATTATCCAAAAAAGGAAATATGATGGGTGGGGGTGATGATCGTGTAATCATGGTTCCATTAGAGACTGGCAGGAAAATGGCTGTTGGTCGCCAGTTAAATTTTGATATAACAACTTCAACATTAAGAACTGTCAATTTTGATGATTTCATGGAAGAGGCGAGGGGCATTATGCGTAAAGTTCGTATGGACCCAATCGGCAGAAATGATTCTTTTTCAATCGATCGATCTGATTCGATCGCAAAAAGTTTTGAAAGTATTACATCCACTTTACGAGTGGGAGGGTTTGTGATAGGTTTTATTACCCTTTTAGGAGCTGCTATAGCGTTGATGAATATCATGATGGTTTCTGTTAGTGAACGTACAAGAGAAATAGGTATAAGGAAATCTTTAGGAGCAACTCCAGCTCGTATTTTACAACAATTTTTAATAGAGGCTATTGTCATCTGTTTAATTGGTGGTATTGGAGGTATTATTATGGCCATTCCTATCGGAAATTTGATTGCTTCAGGTATTAGTTCAGGTAAAGCAAGTTTTATTATACCTTGGTTATGGATGACAATAGGTATCATTATTTGCATACTAGTAGGCTTATTTTCAGGAATTTACCCAGCATACAAAGCTTCAGAAATGGATCCTGTAGAAGCTTTACGATACGAATAGATACGTTAATCTTCTATTAAATTTTGTAAAAGCGGATTTGAAAAGCTACTTTTGCATTGCAAATTTTAATTTATTTGCCCAGATGGCGGAATTGGTAGACGCGCTGGTCTCAAACACCCGTGGGTGCAAGCCCGTGCCGGTTCGACTCCGGCTCTGGGTACAGCCTCTCAAGAAATTGAGAGGCTTTGCCTTTTATAACATTTTCATTAGCTCAGATTTCCATTTTTCATAAAAATCCAAAGTTTTATTTTTGTTTTGGTCGGGCAGTATTTCAGACAATAATTTAATGGAATTGATACCTTCGTTTACTGAATTATAATAACGTGAACCAATGCCAGCACCTAAAGCAGCTCCATAAGCACCATCAGATTCTAAAAGTTGAATAGGTACATTAGACGCATTAACGATTGTCGACGAAAATATAGAACTTAAATACATGTTGGCATATCCTGCCTTTATTTTTTGTGGAACGATTCCCGATGAATTTAATAACTCTAACCCATAAACCATTGAAAATGCTATTCCTTCCTGGACTGACCTAGAAATTTCATTTTTTTGATGTCTGTTAAAATCTAAGTTCCTAAAACTTCCACCAATTATTTTATTATTAAATATTCGTTCGGCACCATTTCCATAAGGGAAACACATTAAATCTTTTGAACCTATTTCAGATTGATTAGCGTAATTGTTCAGGTCGTTATAACTATTTGTAGGGAAAAAGTTTTCTTTTACCCAACGATTTAAAATACCTGTTCCATTGATACACATCAAAACACCTATTCTCCGTAAATCTTTAGTGTAATTAACATGTGCAAATGAATTAACACGACAATTGGGATCAAATTTTAACTCTGAACTAACTCCATAAATAACTCCTGAAGTACCCGCCGTGGTAGCTATTTCGCCTGGTTCTACTACACCAAGTGATAATGCGTTATTGGGTTGATCACCCGCTTTATATGTAATTTGTAAGTTGGTTGACAAACCTAATTCAGAAGCCATGGTACTACTTATTTGTCCATGATTTTCAAAAACTTGTTTGATTTCAGGAAACAAAGAAATGTCGAAACCATAATAATTTAATAACTCTTTTGAAATTTCATTTTTATTAAAATCCCAAAATATACCTTCTGATAATGCCGATATGGTTGTTGTTAGTTCATCAGTAAATTTAAAAGAGATAAAATCTCCTGGTAACAGAACGTGGTTAATTTGCTCATAAATTTGTGGTTCATTATTTTTTACCCATGCCAATTTCGATGCGGTGAAATTACCAGGAGAATTTAATAAATCTTTTAATATTTTCTCTTTTCCTAAAGCTTTAAAAGCATTTTCACCGATACTAGCTGCCCTTGAATCACACCAAATGATTGATGGTCGTAAAACTTGTTTATCTTTATCCAAAATAACTAAACCATGCATTTGATAGGAGATTCCTATCGCTGATATATCTAATGGATTATATGATTTTGACGCATTAGCTATTTTGATGACTTGCTTCACGCAATACCACCAATGTTCAGGATCTTGTTCTGCATAACCCGGAGCATTAGAAATTATCTCATTCTCTGTTTCTGGAAAAGAGCAAGTATGAATTATTTTTTTTGTAGATGCCTCTACAACACTTAATTTTATAGATGAGGTGCCAACATCAATGCCACATAAAAGCATAATTTGATATGTTAAAAATTAGAATAAAAAATCACAAGGTAAATGCCTTATTTCAATTATCTAATATAAGAATAAATGTTTTACCGAAAGAAATATTTGCTTTGATTGGGAAAAGTGGAAGTGGAAAAAGTACAGTAGCTAAAATTGCAGTCGGATTACTACCCAATGATAATAGCAGCATTCTAGTAAATGGAATAGAATTAAATGATCATAACGAAAGATTAATTCCCCAATTTTTTAAAGCAGGATATTTACCACAAAACTTACATTTAAAACCTTTCCATACAGTATTAGATTTTTTAAATATCATTTTTCAAAAATCGCATTCTCCTCAAAAAGAAATTAATAAATATGTCAAGATATTTCATTTACAAAAAATATTAAACACTCAAGTGACCCATTTATCAGGAGGGGAAAAACAAAAATTAGGAATTTTAAATGCCATTAGCGAACCTATAGAATATTTAGTACTAGATGAACCCTTTAGTCAATTAGATACCGAACAAAAGTTAGAATTTGCGACGATCATTAAAGAAATTATAAAAATCAAGAATATTCCTTGCCTTCTCATAAGTCATGATTTATCCGATGTATTAAAATTAAGTCATTCCATAGGAATTATAAATCAAGGAAAAATAATTTTAAATGGTGACATTCAAAAATTAGTGAAGAGCCAGAATAAAATGGTCATAAATTTGAAAAATGCATTGTTTAATTGGCACGATTTGAATCACTCTATTATTGAAAACTTGAAAGAGCTTTAAATTTTAACGCATTCTCTGTGGTGATTTTGATAATCTCATCAACATTCATTTGATATAAATCCGCAAGCTTTTGAGCGATCAACGTTAAATATTGAGGATGGTTAGGCTTTCCTCTAAATGGAACAGGAGTTAAGTATGGCGAATCCGTTTCTAAAACGATATAACTTAAATCTATGTGTTTAAAGCTGTCAAATAGATTTGTGTTTTTATAGGTAATAACTCCACCTATTCCAAGCGAGTAGCCCAAATTAGTTAATCTCGTGGCCTCTGAAGCATCTCCTGAAAAACAATGAATAATTCCAGTTAGTTGGTCGAATTCTTTCATAGAAAGGATTGCAATTAAATCGGCATAAGCTTTTCGGCAATGAATATCAACCCAACTATTTTCCTCTAATGCCCAATGGCATTGTGTTTTAAATGCATCTATTTGTTCGTTTTTATAGGTTACATCCCAATAATAATCTAATCCTATTTCACCTATAGCTAAGAATTTAGATTTGTCTAAGAATGATTTTAATAATTTCAATTGCTCTATATAATCATTTTTTACGTACGTTGGATGTAAGCCAATCATGGGTTTACATAGCTCTGGGTAGGATGTTGATAAATTTAACAGAGAACCCAAAGTTTCTACATCGCAATTTGGCAACCATACTTCTTTAATACCGGCATCTAATAGTTGATTTATATTAGATTCGATATCATTCATAAATATATCATCGTACAGATGAGCATGTGTATCAATCATAAAGTTTTAAATTGAAAATTATTTTGTGAACAATATTCCAAAATCGGTTCAAGAATAATACTTAAAATAGGAAATGCTTTTTTACTATCATGAAATATCAAAATGGAACCGTGATGAATATTTTTCTTAGCCGATTTTAAAATCGTATTTGGATTATTATTACGATTATAATCGCCAGAAATAAATGACCACATATAAATGGGGGTGAGGTTGATTAATTTGCTGTAAATAAACCGGTTGATTCTGCCATAAGGGGGTCTAAAACCTACCGAATTAGTTCCTAAGTTATTTATTTCGTTTTCACAAAGCTCATATTCATTGAAAAATTCTGTTGAAGAAACATGCCAACAATTAACATGGTTCATCGTATGATTCCCAATTTTGTGACCGTTAATTAAAATTTGCTGTGCTAATTCATGATTGGATTTTAAATTATTCCCAATGCAAAAAAAAGTAGCTTTTGCGTTATATTTGGTAAGAAGTTCTAAAACATAATTTGTAATTTCAGGGGTAGGCCCATCATCAAAAGTTAAATAAATAGTTTTTTCGTTTTCAAATTCATTTTTCTTCCATATTAGCCTTGGATAGATATACTTTAAAATTTTTGAAATCTCATTAATAAACATGCACTAGATTTATATGTCGCAAATTACTAGTTCCATATCAGAAAAAATAATTTTAGGGATTGATCCCGGCACTAGATTTCTAGGTTATGGTTTAATTAAAATAAATAAAGACAAAGTAACCATTCTGCAATATGGGATTTTAAATTTAACCAAGTATACGACGCAAGGAGCTAAATTTTTAAAAATTCATGAAAGAGTTTTAGGTATATTGGAAGAATTCCTCCCTGATGAAATAGCCATAGAATCTCCCTTTTTTGGTAAGAACGTTCAATCTATGTTAAAATTAGGCAGGGTTCAAGGAATGGTTATGTCACTCGCGTTTTCTAAAAACATTCCCGTTTCCGAATACGAACCTAAAAAAATCAAACAATCCGTTACCGGAAATGGAAATTCATCAAAAGAACAGGTGGCTAAAATGGTGGAGATCATTGGGAACATTAAATTAGATGCTAAGCTATTTGATGCTACAGATGCATTAGGAATAGCCATTTGTCATCACTTTCATAATAACAATTTAACCTCTACCCTTAAAGGAACAAAAAAAGGGTGGGGTGCTTTTGTCAATGAAAATCCTTTGAGAATTAAATAACTGACTTCATCTGAATTTGCAATTCCTCAATCGTATTCGTGGGTGAATAGCATGTATCACCAATGCATAAGTAAAAATTATATTGATCTTTAGTTAAGATTGGCGTGTAAAGTAACATATTCTTATCAATAGGTAATTCTGTCTGATTTAGCTGTTCTAAAGTTATAAAACTCGAATTGTATTTAATTAAAGCTTTCGGATACTCAACGTTGTCGCTATATATTTTTAACCAGTTTGAAAAATACAAAGGATTATTTAGAGCTGATTCTAAGATATTTTCAATCATTTCCTTTGCCTTTAATGTATAAACTGGCACTTGATTAATAAATCCTATTTTAAACAAACATTCACATAAAATCGAATTTGAAGATGGCATGACCGAATCATTAATTTCATATTTTTCGGCGATTAATATCTCTGATTTGTTTGAATAATAATTATAAAATACTGAATTAGATTTATTTTGATTAAAATTTTTAAGTATATCTGATAAGCAATCATTGGCCTTATTGATATAATTAATCTCTCCACATACTTCATATAAATCGATGTATGCTTTCGTTAAAAAGCTCATGTCATCTAAAAAGGCTATAATTGGATTAGCCGAGTATTTAACTTGGTGTAAATATGCCCCATTAATAATAAAATGATTTTCAATTTGTTTGATGATAGACTTTGCTAAATCTAAATACGCATGATGATTAACTGAAATATAAGCTTGAACAAGGGCAGAAACATAAATAGCGTTCCATGATAATATTTGTTTCGTATCTGTATTAGGTTTAATTCGTGTTGATTTTTTATTTCTCAACATGTCTAATTGGACACTAAATGATTTATTACTTTTTGGAGAAATTTTGAATAGAATATTAGTATTGTTTTCCCAATTCCCATTTGTAGTTAAAGAAAAGTGGTTATAAAAATCTTGATTATTTTGATAAGGTAATATTGAGTTAAGTTCTTGAAAATCCCATGTATAATATTTACCTTCTTCGCCTTCGCTATCCGCGTCTAATGAGGAAAAATATAGTCCATTATCACCTTTCAATTGCTCATTTATAAATTTAATAGTATTTGAAATTACATCTATATATAATTCACTATTGGTTTTTGAATAGGCTAATGAATACGTATTAATTAATTGAACGTTATCATAAAGCATTTTTTCAAAATGAGGGCAGAACCATTCAGAATCGACCGAATATCTAGAAAATCCTCCTTCTACTTGATCAAATATGCCACCTTGGGCCATTTTTTGTAATTGAACATTATATAGCTCGCTTACACCCAATTTTAAATATTCACTATTGGGTAGGTTAATTAAAAAATCAATTAGACAAGGTAATGGAAATTTGGGTGCCTGTTGAATTCCGCCAAATACAGGATCTAAGGACGATTTAATTTTCGGAAACACCTTTTCTAGATTTCTAGAGCTGGGATTTAAATTAAATTTATTGAAGAATAAATTATTATCATTTAGGCTCTCTGCAAAACCATCCGCAGAGTTATTTAATTCAGTTCTGTTATTTTTGAATGCCTCATCGATTGATTTTAAAATTGAAATCCAGTTTTTTTTAGGGAAATAGGTCCCTCCGTAAAATGGTTTTTTATTGGGCATTAAAAACACATTTAACGGCCATCCACCTCTAATACCCATTTTTTGCACAGCTTCCATATAAATCATATCAAGGTCAGGGCGTTCCTCTCTATCAATTTTTATATTGATAAAATGACTATTCATTATGTCAGCCACTTCTTGATCCTCAAAAGATTCATGCTCCATGACATGACACCAATGACAAGCTGCGTAACCGATACTAATAATAATGGGTTTGTCTTCTTTTATCGACCGGTCAAGTGCTTCTGCATTCCAAGCCTCCCAATGAACTGGATTATCTTTATGTTGCAACAGATAGGTACTTACTTCATTTATTAGTTTATTCATTAGTATAAAAATGTATTTGTATTTTTGAACAAATTTTAATTATGTTAGAAAGTAGAGATTTTGTAATTAGTCCATCAATTGCTTATTCACAAGAACAATTACATCAATTCTTATTGTCTGAGTTGGGTGCAAATCTATTGAATAATAGTCAATATCGAATTGAAAAGATTTCACTTGACGCTAGAAATAAAAATATAAAGGCACTTATAAAAATAGGTCTATACCCTAAAGATTACATTTTTTCTTCTGAGCTTCAATCTATATTACCTAAATTAAAAAAGAATAGTAAGAGAGTAATTGTCATCGGAAGTGGA
>Ga0114967_10000769_pt1 | contig 27242 bp, 25 predicted proteins | sample M_130628_MF_Meta_FD_92639 | JGI IMG/M metagenome (GOLD analysis project Ga0114967, IMG submission 92639) | Freshwater microbial communities from Lake Montjoie, Canada to study carbon cycling - M_130628_MF_MetaG | ecosystem: Environmental > Aquatic > Freshwater > Lake | place: Lake Montjoie...
AGTGCTGATGGAATTCATATCTATTACTATTCTCCGGGCAAAATGACTTATGCCCTTGTTAGGTCTACTATTGCAGATATTAATCCAGATAAAATTTACTTGAATAGCATGTTTTCTAACATGATTCTTCCTATTCGGGCAGCTTATCAATCGGGGGAAATCGTCTTAGCACCACGGGGTATGTTGAGGGCATCTGCATTATCTATCAAGCCCATTCGAAAATATTTTTACCTAACCCTACTTAAATTGTTTTCCGTTGAACGCCATATCACATTTCATTCTACTGGAATTGACGAAACAAACCACATAAAACGCATCTTTCCCTTGGCAACTAAAATTATTGAAGCACCAAACCTTCCTGTTTCAGTAAGTGATTCTTTGTTTGAGCATTCGAAAGAGGCAGGGTCAATCAAACTCATATTCGTTGGACGAATACATCCCATCAAAAATTTATATGTCTTGCTTGAAGCGTTGGGAAAGGTGAAGGGTGATATTCACTTAACCATTATTGCAACGCTTGAGGATTTGACGTATTGGGAAAAGTGCAATGTCAAGATACAAACACTACAAGAGCAGATTCAAATTAATGTGATGATTGATTTACCACACCATGAAATAAACCAACATCTTGAACTAGCTCATTTTTTTATATTGCCTACGGAAGGAGAAAATTTCGGACATGCTATTTTTGAGGCATTGGCAGTCGGTTGTCCGATTATAATTAGTGATCAAACGCCTTGGCGAAACTTGGCATCAAAAAGAGCGGGATTTGATTTATCGCTCCAGGATATGAATTCATTTTCTCATGCCATACAGTCTTGTATTGATATGGACAATGATGAGTGGCAGGAATATAGGCATGGTGCATGGAATGAAGCCAAACGATATTCAGCAGAAATGAATCCTGAATTGTCGTATTTTCAGTTATTCAATACATAATATCATCAAGTGAAAGTTGATCTATCTAGATATGATAAGCAGAACGTTGAGTTTGCTCGCTCTATTGGAGCAACAAAATTGAAGCAGGTGCTTTGGTTTTTGAGTAGCATTCTATTTGTTCGCAATCCATTTATTCCGTTTTCAGGATTTCGTAAATGGATTTTAGTATTGTTTGGCGCAAGAATTGGGGTGGGGTGTCGAATTCGTCCAGGAGTTCAAATTAAATATCCCTGGAGACTTACTATAGGTGACCATGTATGGTTAGGAGAACATTGTTGGATTGATAATATAGCAGAAGTTACTATAGGTAGTCATGTATGCATTTCACAAGGGGCTTTTCTGTGTACAGGAAATCATAATTATCATTCATCAGCGTTTGAATTGATGATGAAGCCCATACTCATTGAGGATGGAGTTTGGATTGGAGCGAAATCAATCGTCTTACCTGGAATACTATGTTCATCGCATAGCATGCTTACAGCAGGGTCTGTAGCCACAAAAAATATGGAAGCTTATGGAATTCACCAGGGCAATCCAGCCGTTCTAGTAAAAAAACGTTCCACTCATTAAGTGTTGAAAATTTCAATCATTACTGTTTCGCACAATGCTGCTTCAACCATTGGAGATACATTAACCAGCATTGCAGATCAATCGCATGAATCAATTGAGCATATCATTATTGATGGATCTTCATCTGATCATACCTCGGAAATTGTTTCTCGTTTCCCCCATGTTTCTAGATATGTTTCTGAAAAAGATAAAGGCATTTACCATGCTATGAATAAAGGCATTGAAATGGCAAGCGGTGATGTGGTTGGAATTCTGAATGCAGACGATTTATATTCACACCGTAACGTTTTACACAACGTAGCTGAATTATTTAACGATAGTAGCGTTGATGCGGTGTACGCTGATTTGAATTTTGTTGATTCAATCGATACCCATAAAGTTGAGCGTAAGTGGAGGTCGGGCAGGTATAAAATCAGTGATTTTTATTGGGGATGGATGCCGCCTCATCCTACATTTTTTGTTAGACGTAATGTATATCTTGAATTTGGGATGTTTAATATGGCATTGAATTACTCAGCTGATTACGAGTTGATGCTTCGTCTTTTACTTAAACATGAAATTAAGGCCGCTTACCTGCAAGATGTAATAGTAAATATGCGCCATGGTGGGAAAAGCACTGCATCGATCAAGAATAGGCTAATAGCGAATCAGGAGGATAGAATGGCATGGGCCATGAATGGGTTAAAACCTCATTATTTTACATTAATTTTGAAGCCATTGAGAAAAATTAAACAGTTTATAAACCTATGAGTAAAGTAGCATTAGTTACAGGGGTCACCGGACAAGATGGAGCATACCTTACCGAATTGCTTTTGGAAAAAGGGTATACTGTTCATGGCATTAAAAGAAGGTCTTCTCTTTTCAATACTGATCGTATAGATCATTTATACCAAGACCCTCATGAGAAGGGAATTAAACTTACGTTGCATTATGGCGACTTAACCGATTCTACTAACTTAATTCGTATTATACAAGAGGTTCAGCCGGATGAGATTTATAATTTGGCAGCAATGAGTCACGTTAAAGTAAGTTTTGATACGCCAGAGTATACTGCTAATGCAGATGGAATTGGAACATTAAGAATATTGGAAGCTGTTCGATTACTTGGAATATCTAAGAAAACAAAAATATATCAGGCATCTTCCTCTGAATTATATGGGTTGGTGCAAGAAGTACCTCAAAAAGAAACTACTCCATTTTATCCTCGTTCACCTTATGCAGTTGCAAAACTATATGCGTATTGGATAACGGTTAACTACCGCGAGGCATATGATATGTTTGCCGTAAATGGGATTTTATTCAATCATGAAAGTCCATTGCGTGGGGAAACATTTGTTACGCGAAAGATAACGCGTGGTGTTGCTAAAATTGCGTTAGGGCTACAAGACAAAATTTATCTTGGAAATTTAGATGCCCGTCGTGATTGGGGCCATGCAAAAGATTATGTTGAAGCCATGTGGCGTATGCTCCAACAGCCAGAACCAGAAGATTATGTAATTGCCACAGGCATAACTACACCCGTTCGAGATTTTGTGAAAATGTCGTTTGCTGAAGTAGGAATAATCGTTGAATTTAAAGGTGAAGGGGTAGATGAAAGAGGGTATGTGGTGGCTGCTAACAATTCGGAATACCCGATAGAAATAGGGAAAGAAGTTGTTGCAGTGGATGCAGCTTATTTTAGACCAACTGAGGTTGAGTTGTTGATAGGAGATCCAACTAAGGCCATGACTAAATTGAACTGGAAGCCTAAATATGATTTAGCCATGTTGGTAAAAGATATGGTAAGCAGTGATGTAGCGCTGTTCAAGAAAGAAAAGTTTCTAAAGGAATACGGATTCAATGTTAAAAATCAACATGAATAGTTTACGCCTCAACCTTTCTAACCCTTCCTCAACCCTTCAATGGATTTAAACGCTAAAATATACATCGCCGGTCATCGTGGAATGGTGGGTTCAGCTGTGCATCGGTTCTTAAAAAAAGCGGGGTATACTAATTTTATTCTTAAGAATTCGGCTGAGTTGGATCTCACCAATCAACATGCCGTAAATATTTTTTTGAAGCGGAGAAACCTGAGTATGTTTTTTTAGCTGCTGCCAAGGTCGGTGGTATCATGGCAAACAATACCTATCGTGCTGATTTTATTTATGAAAATTTGATGATCGAATCAAATCTGATTCATACGGCGTATAAAACAGGGGTAAAGAAATTATTATTTTTTGGTTCTTCATGTATCTATCCAAAGTTTGCTCCTCAACCCATGAAAGAGGGGTACATGTTGACGGGTGTTTTAGAGCATACAAACGAGCCGTATGCGATTGCAAAAATTGCAGGCATAAAACTATGTGATGCATATCGTGCTCAGTATGGTTGTAATTTTATTTCTATAATGCCAACCAATTTATACGGTCCGAATGATAACTACGATTTACAGAATGCCCACGTTCTCCCTTCTCTCATTAGAAAATTCCATGAGGCGAAATTAAATAATGAGCCTTCTGTTTCGGTCTGGGGTACGGGTACACCAAGAAGAGAATTTCTTCATGTTGATGACCTTGCCCAAGCGTGTTGTTTTTTAATGGAAAATTATGATGAGGAAGGGTTAGTAAATATTGGTGCGGGGGAGGATGTTACAATATCCGAATTGGCCCTTTTGATTAAGGAAGTAGTAGGTTTTCAAGGCACTATTCAATTTGACCATACAAAACCAGATGGGACGCCTAGAAAATTATTGGATGTTTCTAAGCTGGCTTCTATGGGTTGGACATATAAAATTGGACTACGTGAAGGATTAAAAAGTGTCTATGCTGAATATAGCACTCAACAACTAAGTAATTAATTTTAATATTTTGTTTTTCTTCAAACGCAAATCACTTCCATCTTTTCCATTTCATCTGTTGAAGACTGATTATCATTCACATATCCTTCCTGGTATCGATGATGGTTCTCCAGATCTCGAAACTTCAGTTTTGTTACTAAATGGATTGATTGAATTGGGCTATGAAACGTTTACAGCTACTCCTCATGTGATGCATGATATTTGGAAGAATAATAATGCCTCCATTGAATCGGCTCATCAAAAACTTCAGCAACACTTGGCGAGTATAGGGATAAGGAACAATGTACGGGCCGCTGCGGAATACCTGTTGGATGAAAATTTCCAGCAGCTGTTGGAAAATAAAGAACCCTTGCGGACAATTAAGGATAATTGGGTATTGATTGAAATCTCATTCATTCAGCCCCCAATACAATTGAAGGATATTATTTTTGAAATGCAGATGCAGGGTTATCAACCTGTTTTTGCTCATCCTGAACGATATCATTATTACTTTAGTAAGAAAAACGAACTGGAGGAAATTAGATCAGCAGGCTGTTTATTTCAATCAAACTTGCTATCCTTCTCTGGATATTACGGTCCAGATGTCTTGCGTTCTGCTGAATGGCTCGCCAGCATGAATATGGTGGATTTACTCAGTACAGACATTCACCATGAACGCCATTTGGATGCTTTGCGTGAATTAAAGCAAACAAAAGCGTTGAGTTTGGTGCTTGATGGCATAATTCCCTAGTTTATCCTAAAAAAATTCTTATTGTGTTTCTGCTCAACAATTTCAAACCTTTAATTGTTATTTAGAGAATGAACTCGTTTACTATAAAAGATTTAGAAAACCTTACTGGTATTAAAGCCCATACTATTCGTATTTGGGAGCAACGATATGATTTTTTAAAGCCACAGCGAACCGATACAAATATTCGTTACTACAGTAACCATGAACTTAAGAAGATATTGAACATCGCCTTATTGAATCGTTACGGGTTCAAGATTTCTCATATTGGTAAAATGTCTGACGATGATATTCATGTCAAAATTCTAGGAATTAACAATTCTGAGGCTCATCAGGAAAGAGTAATCAATGAATTGATCCAAAAAATGATCGATTTAGAGCTAATTTCTTTCGAATTAATTATAGATGAACATATTAGGGTCAAGGGGATTGAAAAAACGATACATAAAATTATTTTTCCTTTTATGGAGCGTATTGGTGTGTTGTGGGTTACCGGACATATTAATCCTGCACAAGAACATTTAGTGTCAAACATAATTAGGCAAAAACTAATTGTAGGAACGCAAGCGATAAGTAATTTAATTCCAACAAAAAAGACAGCTCTGTTATTTTTGCCGGAAGGTGAATTTCATGAACTTGGAATTCTTTTTATTCAATACTTATTGAAGAATCGAGGGATTGGAGTGCTTTATCTTGGTACTAATATACCGTTGGAGGATGTTGATTATGTCGTTAAATACAAGGCCCCTGATTTTATATACACACACCTTACATCAGTTTCCAATTTGTTTAGTTTCGACCGTTTCATTCAGCAATCGCAAAAGCGATTTAACTTGACACCACTAATAATTTCTGGACGATTAGCTTCACTCTACGACAAGTCCATTCCCCCGCATGTGCATTTAAAAAAATCACTGCAAGAAGTAACCGCATTTATTACAGAGTTAGCGTAAACGCTCAACTGGTTACTGTTTCTCCCCATTTTCTGTTCCTAAACCACTCAAGTAAGTTTTTTAAAATAGTATATAAATACTTGATATACAATCTATTAGACAATAATTGTGCTATAATGTATTTTGTTTAATTTATTTGTACTGAAACCTAAACATAAATTTGGTGACTATTTCTACTGTGTTTAACTTTGTACAATAATAATTAAACAAATACAATGTCAACCAACGAATTTAGTCAACTGTTGATTCAGAACTCAGAGTACCTGAAGCCCTTCGCTATTACATTGACAAAGGATCAAGAAACAGCTAAAGACCTGCTTCAAGAAACAATGTTTAGGGCGTTGTCTAATCAAGAAAAATACAGTGTTGGAACTAACATTAAAGCGTGGTTGTATACAATCATGCGTAATATTTTCATTAATAACTACAGACGTAAGTCAAAACAAAATACTATTTTCGATAACAGTCCAAATGATTTTTTGCTTGATTATAACCAATCAACTGTTCCCAATGATGCAGAATCTAACATGCGGATAAAGTTCATTAATGCGGCGATTCATGATCTTCCGATGATCTTCAAACAACCATTTATGCTTTATTTTGAAGGATACAAATACCATGAAATTGCTGATGTATTAAATGAGCCATTAGGAACTATAAAAAGTCGTATTCATTTCGCCCGCAAATTGCTTAAGACGCAGATCAGTAAGTATTAAATAAAATGGTTGTGGCAAAAAAAGCAGTGGTAATAGGTAGTGGGTTTGCCGGTCTTTCAGCAGCTACTTTTCTTGCTAAATCTGGTTGGGATGTTGATGTAGTGGAAAAACATGATCAACCAGGCGGTAGAGCTAGGCATTTTCATGAGCATGGCTTTACATTTGATATGGGTCCAAGCTGGTATTGGATGCCTGATGTATTTGAACGTTATTTCAATTGTTTTAATACCCATTTATCTGATCTCTATGAACTGATCAGACTTGATCCTTCTTACCGTATTTATTGGGAAAATGATCAAATGGATGTTCCTGCTGATTATGCTGCCATGAAAGAGTTGTTTGAGCATACAGAACGGGGCGCAGCGGCTAAGTTAGACGCTTTCATGGAAGAGGCTGCATATAAGTATCGGGTAGGGATTAATAAACTGGTTTTTAAACCCGGACAATCATTGCTTGAATTTCTTGACAAAGAGTTGATAGCAGGATTATTTAAATTAGATGTATTTAATGATATCAAATCTCATATAGGTAAATACTTCAAGCATCCTAAGCTTCGGCAAATGATGGAATTTCCGGTGCTTTTTCTAGGTGCATTACCTGAAAATACACCCGCATTATATAGTTTAATGAATTATGCAGATGTAAAACTTGGAACATGGTTCCCCAAAGGTGGGATGTATAAAATAGTGGAGGCCATGCACAAGGTGGCAATTGAACAAGGGGTGAAATTTCATTTTAATGAAGATGTAACATCCATAAATATCCAAGATGGGGTTGCTCAATCTGTATCGTCTAAAAATGGTAATCGGTTCAATGCAGATGTCGTGGTTGGTGCAGCAGATTATCATTTTATTGAAACAACGTTACTTGAAGAGAAATACAGAAGTTATTCTGAGTCTTACTGGGATAAACGTGAAATGGCTCCTGGCTGTTTAATTTATTATATTGGAGTGAATACAAAAATACCTTCACTTCTTCATCATTCCTTGTTTTTTGATGTTTCATTTCAGCATCATGCCGATGAAATATATGTTGACAAAGCGTGGCCAAAGGAGCCCCTCTTCTATTTAAGTGCTACGTCTGTCACAGATGAAAGCCAGGCTCCTGTTGGATCTGAAAATTTATTCTTTCTAATTCCAATCGCTGCGGGGCTTGATGGAGATACTGAGGAGGTCAGAGACCATTACTTTAATGTGTTAAGTGATCGATTGATGCAAAAAACAGGAGTTGACATCCGCAATCATATTGTATTTAAAAAATCCTATTCCTATAGCAATTTCATTGAAGACTATAATGCATTTAAAGGCAATGCATATGGACTTGCGAATACATTGATGCAAACGGCAATACTTAAACCATCTTGTGTAAGTAAAAAGGTGAATAATTTATATTATACAGGGCAATTGACTGTGCCTGGTCCGGGTGTTCCACCAAGTTTAATTAGTGGGGAGGTAGTAGCTGGGTTAATTCATAAGCAGCATGGGTAGTATTTTAGATGAGAAGTTGAACAAGTATTAACTTTCGTTGTTAAATCATTAAACAAAAAACGAGTTGGCTTCTCAGTTTACAAAAAATATTAATTTTTAATTATCTTCAATTCAATGATTAGCACGTTTCACGAAGTTTCCCATGAGTGTAGTCGCCTTACCACAAAGCGATACAGTACTTCCTTCAGTAGTGCAATCAAATTGTTGCATAAAGATGTGAGAGGTCCGATATTTGATATCTATGGGTTAGTTCGGTTTGCGGATGAAATTGTTGATACCCTGCATGATTTCGATAAGGCTACGTTGCTTGCCAATTTTAAGGCCGAGACCTTTACTGCTATTGAAAAAAAGATTTGTTTGAATCCTATAATACATAGTTTTCAACGAACTGTAAATCGATATAACATTGATCATAAGTTGATTGAAGCATTTTTTCGGAGCATGGAATTTGATTTAGACAAAGCACAGTATACTGCAACTGATTATCAAGAATATATATACGGAAGTGCAGAGGTTGTAGGTTTGATGTGTTTATATGTTTTCTGTGATGGAAACAAGGATTCGTATGAAACGCTTAAGCCTTCAGCACAAGCGCTTGGTTCTGCATTTCAAAAAGTTAATTTTCTTCGAGATGTGAAGGCTGACTACCACCAATTGAATCGTGTATATTTTCCTGGTGTAGATTTTAATTCATTTACTCATGAAATGAAATCACTCATCGAATCAGATATAGCAAAAGACTTTGCTGATGCGTATAGCGGAATTTTGAAGCTGCCATTAACTGCTCGCTTCGGGGTTTATTTGGCCTACAAATATTACTTGAGCCTATTCAAAAAAATAAAAGCACTCAAGCCTCAACGTATACTAGAAGAACGCATCCGCATTCCGAATTATATGAAATTATGGGTAGCCACAAAGGTTGTCATCCGAACTCAGTTAAATATTCTCTAGGTAATTAGACGACCAATATCCTAACGTCTCACGTCTATCATCTCACGTCTCTCATCTCTAACGCCTCTCATCTCTCATCTCACGTCTCTCATCTCACCTCTCCTCCCCACACCACTTCCACCATTTTCCCTCTAACGTTTAAATCGCCATATAAATTTTTGGCAACAGGGTTTACGCGATTTGCAAGTAATACAAATACAAGTTTATTTTCTGGATCGGCCCAGGCACAAGTACCAGTGAATCCAAGGTGTCCAAATGTGGATGATGATACATTGATTGCTGGATAGGGGGTATGCCTAGTTGAATTATCCTTTTCAGGTTTATCAAAACCTAGTCCTCTTCTGCTTACATCACTTTGGTATGCCGTGAAAAGTTCGACAGTGGATCTTGAAATAAATCTTTTTTCATTGATGATTCCTTTGTTCATGATCATTTGCATAAGTACGGCTATTTCATATGCATTGCTAAATAATCCTGCATGTCCTGCTACCCCTCCAAACATGGCAGCACCTGGATCATGTACTGTTCCACGAATCAATCTTTCCCTGAAATAAGGATCTTGCTCTGTTGGTGCGATAGTTCTTTTGTTAACGTAGTTTATTGGATTAAATCCTGTACTTCTAAATCCAAGTGGTCGGTAGAAGTTATTCCATACGTATTGTTCAAGTGGCTGACCACTAATAGCTTTTATCACTTCTCCCAAAAAAATAAAGTCATTATCGCTATATACATATTCATTAGCTTTTCCTAGCGACGACATCAATATGCGTTGATGCATAGTGTCGATCCAATCCGTTCGCATATAAATAGAGTCGTCTACTTTTATTCCAAATGAGTTGTTTGTTATCTTACTAAAATATTTGGGCAATGCCTTATTTGTAATGCTATCGGAAACTTCTTTGTAAAAAGGAACAAATGCTTTCAAGCCGGCTTGGTGTAATAAAATATCCTTTATAAGGAGGTGTTCTTTGTCAGATCCTCTAACCCAAGGCAGATATTCCCCCAGTGTTTTATCTAACTGAATTTTGTGTTCATCATACAATTTCATGATGGAGATAGTGGTTGCACAAACTTTAGTCACAGACGCTAAATCATAAATAGTTTCTGTTTGAACTTTTTCAAGGCTATCGTAGCTTAAGTATCCATAGGATTTGTTTAGTATGATTTTTCCATCCTTCAGTACGAGCAACGAAATACCGGGAGTAGCGTGTTGTTTGATGGCATCTTGTGCAATCGAATCAAGTGAATGCAAGATGGCATTTTGATTATTTGCTATACTAGGCATACTGAATGTATATCCAACCCCTTGATGCATCTTCTCACAAACGGTGACGGGTAATTTTCCTTGGGGTGATAGTTTCCCCGATAATATCTTCGATGCGACTTCTTGAGTGGTGCTTTCATCATCATAGCAAATCATAATATTTTTCACATTGCAGAAAAATTTAGCCGCATAGGGGTTGCCAAAAACGAATAGCGTAGATGATTTTTTATTCATCAAACTATTGATGAGCTGGATTTCAACAGTAGACATGTTGAAGTTATTCGAAGGGTATCGAGGTAATTCGTGTAAGGCAATGATTACTTTATCATAATTCGTTTCAAGTATAGTTAACACGCTATCTGCTTGTAATTCGTTCATGCTATTGTCGAAGAACAAAACATCTGCATTGTATTCTCTCCGCAAGTTGCTTGAAAATGGGGTGTTTATATTTTTCCCAATTTCCAGCAAGGCATATCTCCCTGATTTGTCAGCAGGTAAAGGCAAGGAGGCCTTGTCTTCGTATTTGGCCAATGTTATAGCTTTTTCTGTAACCTCAGTTCTAATTGCATTGCTTTGATCATTTAATCGTTGTGTGAGGCCCTCCAGCTGTATAGAAGTCCTATTCGATAATCCTTGTTCATATTTTGCAGCCAAAACTTTTTGAACATGCATATTGATATCGCCCCAGCTTATTCGATTTTCTATAATTGCCTGTTTTATTTTTTCTACAACCGTTTTCACATCGCCCGGCAAACAAAGTATATCGTTACCCGCAATGATCGATTCAACTGCTGCAGCCCCATCGGGATATACAGCAGAGACGCCTTTCATTTCTAGTGCATCTGTGAACGTAATTCCATTGAAGCCAAGCTCTTTTTTTAGCAAGCCATTTACAATAGCTGGGGATATAGATGATGCCCTGTTCGCACTGCTATCAATTGCTGGAATAAATAGGTGAGCAACCATCGCACTACCTATACCCGCTTCAAATATTTTTCTAAATGGGTAAAGCTCAAGGCTATCAAGTGCTTCTCGTGTTTTACTGATTACGGGTAGTGCTAAATGTGAATCTACATCTACATCACCATGTCCAGGGAAGTGTTTGGCGCTTCCCATAACACCTTGACTTTTCATACCAAGCATGTATTGAATGGCTAGATCTGCTACGTTATATTTATTCTCTCCAAAGGATCGATCATTGATCACAGGGTTATTCGGATTATTATTGATATCAACAACAGGAGCAAAATTGATGTGTATGCCTAGTTCTTTACATTGTTTTCCAACCCATTGCCCGTATTTGTAAACAAGCGATTTATCTTGAAGTGCGCCTAGCATCATCATTCTAGGTAGACCTGAAACGCTATCCATGCGCATGCCCACACCATTTTCTGCATCTATGGCAATTAAAATTGGCGTTTTGGCAATAGATTGAAGATGATTAATCATAATAGCCTGCTTTACAGGCGCTCCTTGGAATAGGCAAATACCTCCAATATTGTATTCTAGGATATCGCGTTCAACGGTGGTATCGTAAAAGCTCACGACCTTGGTCTTTAAATCAATAGCCGATAGCCTAACCATGATGAGCTGCCCAATCTTCTCGTTTTCAGATAACGTTTTCAAGACACTATCTGCCCATTCCGTAGCACGTTGACAAATGGCTTGCTGTGAAAGGAGTAAAAAGAGGGCAAAATGGAGTGATTTTCTCATCATGATACAGTGATGTTTTGTTAATTTTGCAGGTCAGGGTTTAAATGTAGCCTTTCTGATTCTTTTGGGGTGTTTAGAAAGCTATGTTGCATCAAATTTATTGTATTTTTTGTACCATCGAATAGAATTTGATCTAACAAATGGTGTATTAATGATTTTGAACAGTAATGTGGCTGTGCTCATTTAGTTAACATATTTAAATTAAGAATAATTGTCTGATATAATTCATCTTCTTCCAATTCACATTGCAAACCAGATTGCTGCAGGCGAAGTGATTCAACGTCCTGCCAGTGCAGTGAAGGAGCTGCTTGAAAATGCAGTTGATGCAGAAGCTACAGAAATACAACTGAATGTTAGTGATGCTGGAAAATCGATGATTCAGGTGGTGGACAATGGTAATGGCATGAACGTGGTTGATGCTCGAAATTGTTTTGAACGACATGCCACGTCAAAAATTGGTTCGATTGACGATCTGTTTAAAATAAGAACAATGGGCTTCCGTGGAGAAGCATTAGCTTCTATTGCATCAGTTGCTCAGGTAACCCTGCGTACGAAGAGGCCTAGCGACGAATTGGGTACGGAGATTTATATTGAGCATAGTCATGTTGTTAAGCAGGGGCCTTGTGCCTGTGCTACTGGCACTTCCTTTACAATGAAAAACCTGTTTTTCAATGTTCCTGCAAGAAGGAATTTTCTCAAAAGTGATACTGTTGAGCTTAAAAATATAACGGAGGAATTTATCCGAGTTGCACTTGCTTTTCCTGAAGTATCTTTTTCGTATAAGCATAACGGGCAGGAAATATTTCATTTAGATAAAGGAAGCTTGAAGCAACGAGTTGTCCAGATCATGGGCCCTAATTATGCTACTAAATTGGTTGCAGTTGAAGAGAAAACAGATTATTTAAATATTTCAGGTTTCATCGGTAAACCCGAAACATCCAGAAAGACGCGAGGCGATCAATATCTATTTGTAAACAATCGTTTCATACGCAGCCCTTATTTAACCCATGCGGTAATTAGTGCTTACGAGCAATTGATACCAGAGGGTGGATTTCCTTTCTTTGTGATTTTTATGGATCTTGATCCTGCTCAAGTGGATGTAAATGTTCATCCAACAAAACAAGAAATTAAATTCGAAGACGAAAAAATTGTATACGCATTTATTAAATCAGCGGTTCGTCATGCATTGGCGCAATATAGTATTGCCCCAACCATCGATTTTGATCTTGACCCACGAATTCAGCAGCTAGACGCTGTTTCAAAGCCTTTCTCGTCATCTAATAAGCAGGATGCAATATCTGGCAGCTTATATAAAAATTTTGTAGATAGGCATCAAGCGCATCGGATTGAAACAAGCAGCAATCTGAGTAACTGGAAAGATTTTTTTAAAGAGAACACGGTTGAGCAAACTGTTGAATCAGGCAATGTTGAACTCCCTGTTCAAGGGTCATTCATTCCTGCAAAAGCATCATCTACATTAACACCGCTGGACCATAATGCTGTATTTCAATTGAATCAAACCTATATTATTTTTGAGCAGAAGAATGGTATTACATTACTTCAGCAACAATTAGCTCATCAACAAATCCTTTTTGAAAAATTCAATGCCGCTTGGCAGGGTAGAGGTATGGCGATTCAGCAAAATCTTTTTCCAGTAGCTATTACTGTATCACCTACAGATGCACCAATACTTACAGGAATATTGCCCGACTTATTGCGTATGGGCTATCAGCTTGAACCTTTTGGTAATAACGCTTTTCTGCTACAAGGCAGCCCTGCTGATCATCCCAGTGAAAACGATCAATCCGTTATAGAAATGATACTTGAAGATGTTAAAGATCAAACAGCATCCTTGCATCAATTATATAAAGAGAAAATTTCTAAAGCACTTGCCCGAAAGCATGCTGTTAAAACAGGGGTTAAATTAAATCACGATGAACTTCGACTAATCGTGGAGCAATTAATGGAATGTACTAAAGCGAATACGCATTTTGATGGGAAGCCTACATACTTAGAAATTAGTAAAGATTATTTAAGTGCACTTTTTGGCATATAGCCTTCTAATTCCCTACTGCTATCAATGTGTAGCAGCTACCTTCTCTAGAAATAGCCTAATTTGGTTACGAATTTTTGATGCAGAAGCTTTTGTATTGTTAACCATGATTGAAAAGATCAATACTTTTTTCTTCTGGGATATTATATAGCCGCTCAAGCAATATATTCCTCCCATTGATCCTGATTTTGCGATTAAAAATTCATTTTGAGTTGAATCATGGCTTGGCAGTGTTTCATGTCCTGTTTGGAGGAATATTGATTTGATTCGTTCAAATGGTTGTTCCTGACGAAGTTTATTCAGTACAAAGATCATATCATCAGGCGAAAAAAGGGTGTATCGACTTAGTCCAGAACCATCTACCCATCTCGGTTTTTGAGGAAGTCCAACTAAATCGCTTGATAATAGGTCATTAATAATTAATGACTCATCCATGGTATTCAACTTTTGTTGACTAACCATTTCTAGGGATTGATCAGCAAAAAAATTATCACTATTGTGCATCATGATTTTCAACATCGAATCTGTTGGTTGAGAATAGACGGTATCGTGATTTAATTTATTTATTTTTTCTTCCAATCTAGCATCGGCTATGAATATTTTTTTCCCAAGGCTATCTTCTAATAACTGAATGCCTGTTTTGATTCCTGATGTAATAAAGGGGACTGAATATGTTGCTTGACTTTCTTTTCCTTCAAATAGGGTGAAGGCATTTCGGTCCTTAGCCCTTTCTACATGAAATGCGTTTCTTTTTTCAGTGGCAAATTCTACAGGCCAAGTTACTTCGGGGTTTGAGTAAATAAATAAGTCAACGGTATCGCCAGGATAAGATGCGTTTTCTTTCTTGCCTTTTTCTTGGAACCAGTGTATTTGATTGCCGTATATGGGGAAAGCACTTCTTTCCGTCATATAATCTGCGCTATAATCTTCCCAAGACCAGCCTTGACCAAGAGCATTAGTATTCCAGTTGTGATTGCTTATGTAAATGGGTTTATTGATTTTTTTTAATGCATCGAATAAGGGATGTTTGTCGAAATATGGGTGCAGAAAGGTAGGGTCACCAGTAGGCGTAATCACAACGGCAGTATCGATATCTGTTATATACGCTGCAGGCAATGACTTGGGCAAATATTTCATTGCCGCATAACAGGTGATTATTTTAGTGTTGCTAGCCGGAATAAAAAGTTTATCTCCTTGGTGGGTATATATATGTTTTCCTGTTTCAGGGTTAAAAACGCTTATCCCAATATGAGCTGATAATAGACTTGAGTCATTCAGCAAATATTGATTAGTCAGGGAACTAAGTCGTTGTTGACTTGAGCAGCTACTTAAAAATAATACAGTTGCTGAAAACACCGCTACTAGGGTCTGTTTCATATTTGGTATGAATTTATGCATTCAATCACAATCCTCTTTCTTGAAACCTTAGCCAACGTTCAGGCATTTCGTTATTGCCTGCTTGTTTGAAATCATTCTCAGAACAAGGGATTAGCTTTTGGTCCGGCATACTCATCCACCATCTTCCTGTTTTGCGACTATGAATAAATGTGGCATCGATTGCACCAAACGCAATATGAAATTCTGTAAACATCTCTTTATTGTCTAGGCTAGCCTCTTGTCTCCCATGGTAAACGCCATCAATATAATACCAGATCATTTGTGATACTTGCTTTGCCATCGTATTAAATGGATCATGTGATTGATTATATCCGTAGATGCCTACGGAGCTCATGGTTTCACTCATCCCTGCATAGCGCAACAAGTTAGATGCTTCTTCGCCATTAAACCCATTAGGGCTAGTTCCTTCGTGAAAAGTTGAAGCACCCATTGCAGCCAAATCAAATGAAAGCATATCGCTGTTGCGAATAACTGGTTCCATTTCCTCAATATTTTCTTTGACTTTACCAAGGCGATAACAATCAAAGCGGAGTTTGTCCATTGTTTCCAACATATGTGGGTGGACATAATAACTTTGAAATCCTATGTGGTTATAATGCCTGATGAAGTTTGGCTCGCCAGTTAGGATCTCCATTAAAAAATTCTTTGATTTTAACGGATTGTCGATCGATAGATCAATATATGAGTCAACCCCTGTGGCTTCAATGATCTTGCTTTGGCTCCTATAGGCTTCATATTGTGCAAGCGTTAAGTCATGTGTGCCACCGAGTAAAACAAATTTTTTGCCACTTTTAATGATTTCGTCTGCCACTGTTTTAATGGCTGCATATGTATCTGCTACGGTAGCGCCAATGCAGATATTTCCCAGGTCGGCTATCTTGATTTCCTTATGCCAATAGTACAGGGAATAAAATTCTTTTCTGATTTGGTTAACACCTGCGTCAGTATTAATTGATGCGCCGTTGCCCCTTGTTTCGTTGCAACCCACTATGACTATATCCACTTCTGTAAGATCTGGGAATTCATCCTGATAAATAGCAATGGACTTACCCATCTGACCTTCTCTGAATTCAGCATCTTCTGAGATGAGTGAGATATTGATGGGCTCGAGGAAATCCGTCAGGTTGTAAAAAGACATACCATTGATAATTTAAGCAAACCTAATATAAACTGATGATAATTACATGGGGGCACTAAAAAACTACCCTTCCGTAAGTGTCTATTGACAGCATGAATTATTATCTTCGCACCATGGATGCAATTATCAAGCAGATAGAGCTATACAATAACGAGATCAATTCGTTTTCCGCAGCCGATGCGGAGGGGCTTGAACAGTTCAGGATAAAATTTCTTGGCGTTAAGGGTATCGTAAAGGCAATCATGGGAGAAATGAAAAATGTGCCTGTTGAGCATAAGAAGGCATTCGGACAAACATTGAATGCGTTTAAGGTGCTTGCTGAAGAAAAGTATGAAGTTGAAAAGCAAAAAATCGAATCAACTAATATTGCCTCAGGATTTTCCTTGGATATTTCATTGCCTGGTATGCCAACACCATCTGGAAGCAGGCATCCTGTTACATTAATGCGTAATCGTATTGTTGAAATATTTGAGCGATTATCTTTTACGGTGGCAGAGGGGCCAGAGATTGAAAATGATTGGCATAATTTCACTGCGTTGAATTTGGATGAAAATCATCCAGCGCGTGATATGCAAGACACGTTTTATTTGTCTACAGATCCTGCTATTTTGTTGAGAACACATACTAGCAACGTGCAGATTCGGGAGATGGAAAAAAAACAGCTTCCTATACGAATTATTTGTCCAGGTCGTGTATATCGAAACGAAACGATAAGCGCTCGTTCCCATTGTTTTTTCCATCAAGTTGAAGGATTATATATTGATGAGAATGTTTCCTTTGCCGATTTAAAGCAAACCCTTTATTTCTTCGTCAAAGAAATGTTTGGTGAAGATGTTAAGGTTCGTTTCAGGCCAAGCTATTTCCCTTTTACAGAGCCAAGCGCAGAGATGGATATCAGTTGTATGCTATGCAAAGGCGATGGTTGTGCAGTGTGCAAGCGAACTGGATGGCTTGAAATTCTAGGATGTGGCATGGTGCATCCAAATGTTTTGAAGAATTGTGGTATTGACCCAGAAAAATATACAGGCTTCGCATTTGGTATGGGTGTTGAAAGGCCAGCCTTATTGAAATATGGAATTACTGACATTAGACTTTTCAGTGAAAACGATGTGAGGTTCCTAGAACAGTTCTCTGGCGTCTAGAAATATTTTGATTTTCCCTTCAACCCTTCCTTCAACTACTTAAACTTTCCTCAACCTCCCTCAACTTTTCTAAACGTTTTACCAGATCATGTCAAAAACCCTTATAACAGGAGCAAATGGTTTGCTTGGCACCTACCTCATAAGGGAACTGTTGAAATCCAATACGCAAATCATTGGTCTACATCGTGCTGGATTGCCAACAACGTTAACGCAAGCTGAATTGGACGCCGTGGAATGGGTAAAAGGCGATATACTGGATGTTGTATTGTTGACAGATTTAATGGAGCAATGTGAATACGTTTATCATTGTGCGGGGATTGTTTCTTTTGCACCTAAGATGGCCGACACAATTATGAAGATTAATGTTGAAGGCACTGCCAATGTGGTTAATGCTGCATTATCTACAGGCATAAAAAAACTAATTCATGTAAGTTCAGTTGCTGCAATAGGAAGAAAGCGAAATAATGAAACTGTGACAGAAGATCTTACGTGGGATGAAAATGCCAATCCTTCTGTTTATGGGAAAAGTAAGTATTTGGCGGAGTTGGAAGTTTGGAGAGCATATAGCGAAGGATTGGATGTTGCGATAGTAAATCCAGTTGTTATACTTGGTGTTGGAAATTGGCTTCATGGTTCATCTGCCACATTCAAAAGTGCATTCAATGAATTTCCTTGGTATACAGAAGGGGTAAGTGGTTTTGTTGACGCAGAAGATGTTGCGCGATCAATGGTATTTCTTATGCATAGTGATATTTCAGGCGAACGTTTTATTATCAGTTCAGAAGACAAAAGTTTTCGTGCTGTATTTACTGAAATGGCAGAAGCCTTTGGGAAAAGACCGCCCTATAAAAAAGTAACGCCATTTTTAGCCTCACTAGTTTGGCGAATAGAGCGGGTTAAAGGAATTATCACAGGGAAAGATCCTTTATTGACAAAAGAGACGGCAGAAACTGCTCAGCAAAAAGTCTATTTCGATAATTCTAAAATTAGTAATGCCTTGCCCGGATTCACATTTAAGCCTATCTCAAAGACAATTCAAGATGCCTGTGCGCAATATAGCAAACAACTTTTTGTGAGGTAATTCTCTGGACGCTTAACGCTATGGGTTGGGGGTTCGGGGTTGGGGGTTGTTCGCTGAACGCTGGGGGCTGTTTACTATTGCCTATTCCCTATTGCCTTGCTTTGTGCCTTTGCCCCTTTTCTGTATTTACTATTGCCTCCTCAAGGGCTAAAGATCAAAATCATAAGGCAGCATATCCCCTAATTTTTCCCAATCCATGTAACCAGAGTAGAAAATATCGTGTTGATCGTAGAAGTAACCATTTTCTTCAATGGTTATTCCATTGAGAAATTTGATGATGGATATTTGAAATGGGGTAGATGCAGGAAGTTTTTTTTCGGTTAGGTATATCAATGACGGTTTTTCCTCTTTGTATTGCACTCTAATTTTTCCAGTTATATTAAGTTCAAGTTCATCATGAATTGTTTTTGCGTAAATACTTGAGTCGTATGGATTTTTAAATTGAATTGGCGATCCTGATTGCTCATTTATATATTCAATTTTGTATCCATTTAAATTTAATGTGCTGTCGTAATAACAACGGGAAAAATGCAAAATAGATCCATAATAGGCTTCTGATCTTTTTTCAACCCAGCCTAAGCTATCAGATTCAGTTCCGTCAAGTTGTTTGAAGAAAGGTAATCCGGTTGATTCAGTTGCACCTGTTTTATACTCATGAATGAATGAATCCAATTGATAGCGTACTTGATAACCTAAGGCTGGATTATTTATAATCAAGTCTTCTTTTGAAATTACTTTGAGCTTATCTTTTTTCTTGTAATAGTAAAAACGCAGTGCTTCTGGATTTGTGATGGAACAACTCTTTGCATTTTCTGAAGTACCTAGAAATTGGGCCTTAAAAAAATCGCCATATTTTTCCCAGCCATCTTTCACCTCACTGGTGAAGACGATAGATACCGCTTCCAATGTTTTTTCCTTGGGTTTCAACTCCCATACTTTATCTATCAATCCTTCCACATGTTCATTTATTCTCTCTGAAATTGTTTCGTACCCATTAAATGATATACCCAGCTCATACCCTCCGGATGGTAATCGCATGGAGAATAGACCTTCGCTGTTCACAACCGTCCCAATCGTGGTTTGAATACAAAATACAGACGCACCTTGCAAAGGTTGTTTCGTTTCTGCATCAATCACTTTGCCTGATATCAGAAAATTCTGCGATTTTCCTATAAAAAAGCATCCTAAAAAAAGGAAGATGGAAAGAGTTTTTTTCATACTAGGTATATTTTGTTAATCCTGTTTTTATTGTTCTTTTGACATCAACTTCTCCCAGATTTGTGGAATTCGTTTTATCCAAACAATTTCTCGTCTTTTTATCATGGCTTCTTCTGCGGGGTAGCCCATATATACTTTTCCACCTTCTAAATTATTGGTAACGCCTGTTTGACCCATTATAACTGCCCCTTTGCCAATTCGTATTGTTTTGTTGACGCCAACTTGTCCCCAGAGAATGACTTCGTCTTCAATAGTGGTTGCTCCAGCAATTCCAACTTGAGAAGCGATTAAGCAATTTCTTCCAATAACAACATCATGACCAATTTGTACTAGGTTATCTATTTTAGTTCCTTTTCGTATGATAGTGTCATGCGTAACACCACGGTCAATGGTACAATTGGCTCCAATCTCTACATCATCTTCAATCACCACTTTGCCGCAGCTATCCATTTTTTTATACCATACTTCACGGTCTTTTTTGCTGTTATAATAAAATGCATCAGATCCTATGGTTGTTCCGGATTGTATAATAATATTATCACCTATAATACTATAGTCCATAATGGAGACATTGGGTTGTATGATGCAGTTTTTACCGATGCTTACGTGGTTCCCTATAAATGCTCCTGGTGCGATATAGGTGCCGTCGCCTATGGAAGCGGTTTTGCTCATTAAATCAACTGCTGGACTAAAGGGCATGAAATGCTGTACGATTTTTAGATAGGCTTCAAAAGGTTTTTCAACAACAAGAATTGCTTTGTGATCAGGAAATGAAGTCATTTGATCTATGATGATGAAACTTGCAGATGAGTCGATACATTTTTGATAATACTTTGGATGGTCTACAAAAGCGAGATCACCCTCCTCCACTTTATGTATTTCGTTGATGCCTTTTGCAAATCCATTGCTATTGCCATACAATGATGCATCTATCAATTCAGCGATCCATTTAATTGCAACGGGTGATGGAAAATTCATGGTGGTTGATTTTTAACAAAGATAGTGTTATGGAAAAACTCAGTTAGTGAATCTATTCTATTTAACATTTGATTGTTCTATATGCATTAAAATAGCGATGCTTGAATGATACTTTTTTTGTTCAAACGGTGAATTTTCATCTTGAGTAATTAACATATTGAAAAAAAATGTGAATAAAATAGTGAAAGAAAAATTTTTCATTCATAAAATATATTTTTAATATTGTGAAGGGAATTTATTCCCAGTACTTATTAACCCATATATATAACAAGGCCCGGTATCTACCGGGCCTTGTGCTTTAGGTGAAATCGAGCATCGTTAAAATTTCATTTTCATTTTTTATTTTTGATAGTTCATCTTGAAATCTTTGTCCTGCCTGTGTTTCAGCACAATTATTTCTCTTACCTTGTGTCAAATAATTTTTTATGTTAAGATCGATGACTGGATACGGTAGAGGTGAATGCACTATAAACGATAGAATTTTCATCATAGAACTCCGTTCTCTCAATGGCAAGCAATTTGAACTTTTGCTCAAGATTCCATCTCTTTTGAAGCCTTTTGAATTCGAAATCAGAAATTTTCTTTCGGAAAACCTTTCAAGAGGTAGTATAGAATGTACCATTAATGTAAAGCAAAATGGTGCGGCTAAACCTTCTTCCATAAATCTCGATCTTGCAAAATCGTATTATACTCAATTAAAAGAATTAGCAGATGGACTTAACGCAGACGATAGTCAACTGCTAGCATCGATATTACGACTTCCAGAGGTAGTGGCTGCTGCAAATGATGTGTTGGATGTAAGTGATTGGGCCAAAGTCAAAGGTGTGTTGACTGAAGCAGTTACGATGATTAATCGCCATAGAATGAATGAAGGTGAGGTGTTGGAAACAGAATTACTTGGTCGAATCCAAAATATTGAGTTGCTCCAGCAGAAGCTAATGAAAATTGAGCCTCAACGAAAGCAAAAGATAAAGGACAATATTCTAAAATTATTAGAAGAGCAAGTGGGTAAGGATATGGTAGATAAAAATAGATTTGAACAGGAGTTAATCTATTATATTGAAAAAATAGACCTGACAGAAGAGCAAGTTCGACTAACAAATCACTGTGCTTATTTTAGAACACTTATAAACGAAGAAGAAGTGGCCAAGGGTAGAAAATTGTCTTTTTTGTTGCAGGAAATTGGTCGTGAGATAAATACAACAGGATCCAAGGCCTACGATTCAGAAATTCAGAAGTTTGTTGTGGAAATGAAGGATGAACTAGAAAAAGCAAAGGAACAAGTTCTTAATATCCTATAACCTTCTATCTGCTTGCACCTCCTTTTTTAATTTAAGTAGCCTAACTTCGCACTATGTCAGTCCGAATTTTTTCTGCCATATTGTTGATTTCTCTTTTTGCATGTTCAAGAATAGATCTATTTGAAAAGGTCGTATTCACCCCTAAGCAAGAATGGGCGCAATCCTTTCAGCCTGAATTCACATTTGATATAGACGATACGGTTTCCATGTACAAGGTTTTTTTTATCATTAGGCATGCAGATGCCTATGCATATAACAATATTTGGATAAAGCTTACAAGCAAATTGCCTGGTGATAAAACGATTCGGAATGAACGGTTTGATATCCAATTAGCTACAGAAAAGCGATGGCTTGGCTCAGGAATGGATGATTTATATGATCATCGGGTTTTGTTGTATCGTGATCCAGTGCAATTCAATAAACCTGGCCGGTATACCTTACGTGTTGCTCAAGACATGAGGGTTGATCCATTAGACTATATTTTCAATGTCGGCATCCGCCTAGAAAAAGTGAAATAATATGAGAAAGCTTCTCGATAGGATTTCCTTTCGACTTGTCAATTATATGTATTGGATTCTACTGTGTTATTTAATAGCAGCATTAGGTTGGTGGTATTTTGAATTGGTGCAGCAGAACAACTTAATGTATGCCCTACAGAAGCAGCAATTGATGCTTTATCCTGGTGGGGACGTTGGCATGCTTGATATCATTAAAGATGAACATGCCCGGAATGCAAAGCAATATATCGGGGAGGGGCTGACTTTTTTAGTAATAACTATTTTGGGCGCTGTTTTTGTTTATGGCGCGGTAAGGCGTCAATTTCGATTTCATTTGCAGCAAAAGAATTTCATGATGGCGGTTACACATGAATTGAAAACCCCAATTGCCGTAACCAAATTGAGCCTCGAAACCCTTCGGAGGCACAAACTTGATGAAACAAAGCAAAAGGAAATCCTTAACAATGCCATTAACGAAACAGAGCGCTTAAATGCGTTGTGTAATAATATATTATTGAGTTCACAACTTGAATCAGGTGGATATACACTAACTCCCCATGAATTTGATTTTTCCGATATGGCGTTGAAGGCAGTAAAAGAGTTTCAAAATCGTTATCCTGCCAGATTATTTGAATTTAACGTGCCACTTCGCATCTATTTTAATGGGGAAGAGTTTTTGCTACAATTGGTATTGAATAACCTAATTGAAAACGCGGTTAAATATACTCCTTCAACTAACTCCATTAAAATAAGCGTAGTTGACTTTGCTTCTTCCTTAGAATTGAGTGTGGCTGATTTGGGCTCAGGAATTCCTGAAACTGAAAAGGAGAAAATATTCGAAAAATTTTATCGACTTGGTGATGAAATGAAGCGATCTTCAAAGGGAACTGGACTTGGATTGTTTTTGAGTACAAAAATTATAAAAGACCATAAAGGCAGAATTTATGTAGAGGATAATATTCCTCATGGATCCATTTTTAAAATTATTCTTCCAAAATAGTTATTATGGCTGCTGCGAGCAAAGGATCGATATTGGTAGTTGAAGATGAAGAAAGCCTTCAAAGTGCTCTAAAAATAAACTTAGAGTTAGAAGGGTATGAAGTGAGCTGTGCAGACAACGGATCAATTGCTATGAAAAAGGTGGATGAAGAATATTTTGATTTGATTCTCCTTGATGTTATGCTCCCTGAAATTAATGGGTTTGATGTGTGTGAAAATATTCGATTAAAAAATATTGATACTCCCATATTGATGTTGAGTGCTCGGTCTGGAAGTGCTGATCGAATAGTTGGTTTAAAACGCGGTGCTGACGATTACCTCACGAAACCATTTAATCTTGAGGAGCTTCTACTCAGGGTAGAGAAGTTGATTGAAAAGAATAAAAAGCTTCAGGAAAAAACCACACTAGGTATTACCTATGATTTTGGTGGTAATTCAATTGATTTTAGGGCACAGTTAGCCGTAAATTTTAAAGGGGAAGAAATCTCGCTTAGCAAGAAAGAAGTAATGTTACTGAAACTGCTGATCGAATATAAAAATGAAGTGGTATCAAGAGAAAAAATATTGCAGGCAGTTTGGGGGTATAATGTATTTCCTACTACACGAACCATCGATAACTTTATCCTGAATTTTAGAAAGTATTTTGAATCCGACCTTCGCGAACCTCAATATTTTCAATCTGTAAGAGGAGTAGGGTATAAGTTTAGTGAGTAGGGTATTAACGCTTAACGCTGGACGCTTAGCGCTTGGGTTGGGAGTTGGAGGTTGGGGGTTGTTCGCTTAACGCTGGACGCTTAGCGCTTGGGTTGGGAGTTGGGGGTTGTTCGCTTAACGCTGGACGCTTAGCGCTTTTACTCTTGCCTTCTCTGTGCCTTTTCTGTATTCCCTATTGCCTCTTGCCTATTGCCTTGCTTTGTGCCTCCGTGCCTTTTCTGTAAACCCTATTGCCTCTTTCCTCTTTCCTCTTGCCTCTTCCCTATTGCCTCCTACCTGATTTTCACTTAAGATCCCCCAACAATGGCCGGATTAACAATTCTTCAACACATGCTTGAGGAGACAGTTTACTAGCTGCAATTATCATGGTGGCAAGGTCATTTGTATGCATAATCCGTAATGGATCAATTCCCGATTCAGCCCAAGAGTCTGTCATGGTAGCGCCAGGATAAACAGTAGTCACTTTTATGCCATGCTCCATGAGCTCCTCTCGTAAGTTCTTGCTAAAGCCAGTTAGTGCAAATTTGCTGATGCTATAGGATCCACCATTGTGATATGCTTGAAGTGCTGCAGTAGACGACATGTTGAATATATGACCTGATTTTCTTTTGATCATCGATGGAACAATGGCACGTGTTATATGATAGGCAGAAAATAGATTAACAGCCATTATCCGTTCTAATTGCCCTTCAGGTTCATTGTGTACGCTACCTGGCTCATATATTCCAGCATTATTGATTAGTATATCAATGGTATCCGTTGCCTGCAATAGTTGATTAGCAAAGGCTTTTGTTTGTTCAATATCCCCAAGGTCTGCATTGAAACTAGTAACCTTAATTGAATATTTTTTCATGAGTTCTTGTTGCCACAGAATGGTTTTATCCATATGCCGTGAACACAAATAAAGGTCTGCTCCTTCTTTTGCAAAATGCTCTGCAAGTTCTTTTCCGATTCCTCGAGATGCTCCTGTGATGACTACGTGCATGCTGATATTTTTTTCAAAGTTAGGGTCTAGATAGGTTAACTATAGATATTTCATAAAACTCTTGAATCTGACTTATTTTTGCCATAATCATGGGAAAAAAATACGATCACCTGTTTTTTGATTTGGATCATACACTTTGGGATTTTGAAACGAATTCAAGGGCCACATTAATAGATCTTTATAAAGAGCTTGACCTTGAAGGGAAAGCCAACACTAGTTTTGATCATTTTCATCATACTTATCATCATCACAATACCATTTATTGGGATCGATTTAGAAAAGGCTATATCAATAGAGAAGAGCTTCGGTGGAAGCGCATGTGGAGGACGTTAGTCGATTTCAACATTTCAGATGAAGCACTTGCCAAAGCAATGAGTGAGCGATATTTAGAAATTTTACCAACCAAGACAAGTCTTTTCCCTCACTGTAACGAGCTCCTAACATACTTATCAGAAAAGAGCTACCCTATGCATCTTATAACGAATGGGTTTGAAAAGACGCAGCATCTTAAATTAAAAAATAGTGGCATAGACCATTATTTCAAGGAAATAATCACTTCAGAGCAGGCGGGAATCATGAAACCTCATGCAGCCATTTTTGAATACGCCTTGAATAAAGCAGGAACTACTGCTGAGAAAACAATAATGGTAGGCGATACGCTAGAAGTAGATATGCTTGGCGCTATCAATGCAGGAATGGATACAGCCTATTTTAATCCGGCCGAACCACCTACTGCTAAAATTAGACCAACCTATGTGTTGGAAAATCTTGGCGAATTAATGAGGATATTGTAATTATTTTATTCTGGCTAAAACGGTTACACCACCTTTAACCACATCTCCAATTTTTACTTCAGTCATTACATTGGTCGGAAGTAATAGATCAACTCTACTGCCAAATTTAATAAAACCTAATTCATCATTTTGTTTTACTTCTTCTCCCACTTTGGCATAGTTGACAATCCTTCGTGCTAATGCACCAGCAATCTGTTTGACTAATAGTGTTATGTTAGCATTGGCCAATACAACACTATGCCTTTCGTTTTCGGTGGATGATTTTGGGTCCCATGCTACAAGGTATTTCCCTTTGTGGTAAACACTATACAGCACTTTACCTGATATGGGGTTTCTGTTTACATGAACATCAGCAGGGCTCATGAACACAGATATTTGAAGTCTTTTTTCATTAAAATATTCCTGATCTACCGTCTCTTCAATTACGACTACTTTTCCGTCTGCTGGTGCAATGATTTCATTTTCATCAAAGCGGTGGATTCGTTTTGGAAGGCGAAAAAATGAAATGATGAAAAGCCAAAAAAACAATAAGATGGCATATGCAATCCATGCAAGGACACATGAAACTGGAGCTAAATGAAGATGAGTAGCTAAGGCAAGTGCGCCAGAAACTAATGTAATCAACAAAATGGTTGGATATCCTTCTTTATGTATTGTCATGTCAAACGATTAAGAATGCAAAAGTAATGATTCACTTTAGCAATTTATCTTTCTTCTTCGCGCAAGCACCTGCCATGAGCCCGATACTTCATTTTTTTTCACCTCAATTAATGAATCGTAAAGGGCTA
>Ga0114967_10000771_pt1 | contig 27163 bp, 27 predicted proteins | sample M_130628_MF_Meta_FD_92639 | JGI IMG/M metagenome (GOLD analysis project Ga0114967, IMG submission 92639) | Freshwater microbial communities from Lake Montjoie, Canada to study carbon cycling - M_130628_MF_MetaG | ecosystem: Environmental > Aquatic > Freshwater > Lake | place: Lake Montjoie...
CTTTCCGAATTTCAATGCTTTTCAACCTTTGGTTTATCCAGTTTTCTGAGTAACCCAATTTCAGATATTGTTCTAAAGCCCTATCAATACTCAACTCAGGGTCTTGTAATTCATCTAATCTTTCTGCTGCCACTTGCGCCAACCAAAGTTTAAAAGGCTCTGCTTTAGGGGAAGGAATAGATTGAATTAAACGAAAAAGTTGTTCTGTATCAGCCATATCGGTAAATCGCATCTTGCCATCAGTAGCCACCATTTTCAAACTGTGACAATTCGTCACGGTTTCATTTCCTTCTGCTTTAAGTCTTTGTTTTAGTTTTCTCCAGTAGGCATTTGCATCTCTACTTTCGGTAAGCACAGCGATTACATCCACTATAGATATATACCACTTTTCTTGTTCAGAATCCCAAACAGTACGCAGCTGTTGTTCTTCAAATAAATGAAGATTCGTTATTGTACTTTCGTCTTTTGTTTTGTCTTCAAAACTCATTTTGATTAATTTTCTATCATAAATATAGTTATTTTCTAATCAAAAACCAATTTTTTTTCGAAAGTTTCGAAAGTTTCTATCAAAATGAATTATTCTCAGAAATGGTGTTAAACCTTTACCGAGAAATGGATAATAAAATTGAAAGCATCGGAGAATTAATCATTCAATTTACAGTTCATAGCTTTCAAAAAAAGACCGTGAAAAACACCACAATTTTTCCTCCAGTTAGAATTTCAGCAGCACACGAGAACGAAACCAATTCAAGATTGGTTATCGAAGCTTCCACATCTTTGCTTTATGCAGATGGTGAAATCAAATCGATGCTTGAAAAAAATGTGTATTCCTTTGCCAAAAAAACAGGCCATTCTTGGGTGTTTGAATTGCTTGAATAAAATCAAACTTTCAACTGAATTCCCAAAGTCATCGCATAATAATACTGATCAATCGGCAAGGGGCGAAACGCATCAAAATTATGGTCGTAGTGAAGAATGAAAGACCAGTATTTGCTAACGTTGAAGTTTAGATTGGAGTCGAAAAACCAGCGCGGCGAACCGAAATGCGCATTGAGCGGAAATTGAACGAAAGTTGAACCAGAAAAATCTATCGCTTTACTCAATTTAATGGCAAATTTTGCAGAACAATTGAGTCGAAACATGTTTCGATAAACTGTATTTAGATCAGTGCCTTTGAAAGCGTAAGAAGTCAAGTTAGGATTCCATTTTTCCGCTTCGTAAAAAACACCAATTCCTGTATATAAATCAGATTTTTTCTTCTCCAAAAATTTAAAACGCGCATTAATTCCATTTAAAAAACGGTATTCCATTCCTTGAATCCCGTTCCATTGGTATTGCGTAAAAACATCTGGACTGACTTTTCGCGAGTCATTGTCTCGAAATCTCGCCTGAAAAAACCCATTGTTTTCGTTGATTGTTTTGCCGTTGAAAGCCATGTCAACCTGGCTCAAAAAAATCACCAAATACTTTTTGGGTAAGAAATAGTTGAACTCTGTTTTGTTGGTAAAATCTATCAATGCTTTCTTTTGCTTTTCGTTTGAAAAACTCAAAGTGGTATACGCCCTAAATTTCTTGGAAATAGAATCATTTTCTGTCACTCGATCAATGTTTAACACCTGACTTTGAGTTAAAAAAGAATGAAATAGTATAAGCCAAATTCCACAAATAAATTTATTCATCATTTAATTTTTGAATGATAATTTTTGCTAGTCGCTCATTCTGGTATTTTCCTTGAAAATGAGCATATAATGAGTTTTTAAGAATCGCAGATTTTGCTCCATTTGCTGCTCCAGAAATGTGTGTTGAAGCAATGATTTTGATTTTATCTGCCCACAAATAGTCTTGTAAATCGTCTTTCCAACCCATAGGATTTTGCACATCAAAACCCATGTTGGCATTGATTTGCAGCAAAGTATTTCTTGATGCATTTCCAAGTGTAATAATGGCTTCTGGCTGAATAATTTCAATTTCTTGCGCTAAAATTTTGCCATGAATATGCACTCCTTTTTGGTCACACAAATTTGTATATGAACCGATGCTATTGCTATTGACCCAACCATTTTCTTTTTCAACGCGGAAAAATAGTTTGTAAATATCCGTTATGTAAATATTGTATTCAGACAATAAAGTTTCAAAAAACGGAATATTTGTGCGCATCGAACCAGTTGGATTTTTCCAATCGTCAATCACGCTAAATGGCGCCCAAAAGCCAATGTCTTTTTTAAAATCAATTTGATGGTTGTACCAAAATGGATTTGTGGGCAGGGGAGGAAGCGAATCCATGGCACAAACCATGATTGTTTTCTTGTTTTTTGAATTCGAAGACAAAAAAACTGGCAAATCAATGGCCATTGTGGTAATTGAAGCGCTAAAATCTTGGTAAATTTTTGAGAAAGGAGATTTTAAGTTTTCAGCTGAACCATTTTGGATTGAATTCAGTTTTTGATTTTCAGCATACTGCTCAATTTGATCATAAATTGGATTTAATCCATTTTCAGGACAAATAAATTCGTCCTCAAGTACTTGAATGATTTGTTTTTGTTTTGGATGAATTGCGTACATTTCAGATAGAATCTTTCAATTTCAAAACGCTAAAATTAATTATTTTTTCTTGCCAAAAATGGCTTTTAATATTTGTCCTCCAATTTTTCGTTCCAATCCACCTCTCGTTGTTGGAATGCCCGTTTTTTGAGCAAAACTGCTTTTCATCCCAGTAATTCCGAGTAATCTTTTCATCGAAAAAGAAACGCCTAATTTTTTGTTAAATCCAAACATTAGTTCAATTGATTTTCAGATAAGTTATTGAATGCATCTACTAATTTATTCATCAAATCGTCCGTAAAATTTGTGGGCTCCATGATTTGTGCCGTTTGACCTGAAAATTCAAATTGAACCAAATTCTTCTTAAATCGGATAAACAAAAATGTTTTGCTTCTACCTTTTGGATGTTTACAAGTAAAAGTGATAAAATTTGGGGTGTAATTGATTTGAATTAAATCTTTAAATCTAGTTTCAATTTTATCGTGAATGATCTTTAAAGTATCAATGTAAGCATCACTAAATTTATTCACTTTTAGGATTTCACCTAGTGCAGCAAAACCTTCAAAGCGAACTTTTTCTCCTTTTGAAACCACTTTAGGAATTCGATCCAAATTGATACTTGTAACGGCGCTAAATCCAATAATTCGTGAAATTTCTTCTGAAAAATTGATTTTTTCTGGCACCAATTCAATGATGTAATTCAACAATTGTGAAATTTGAAAAGCCCTGCTTGCCATGTATGGATCCTGCTGACATTTCCTAAAAAGCACTTTTTCCCATTCTTCGTCAAATTCATTTGTGCTATTTAGTACAATTAATTGAGATTCATTTAATTCGGGAAGTCTTAGTTTTTTAGCGGTTTGCTCCGTCCATTCTCTAAATGAAGGCTCTTGGGTCAGTAATTCATATATTTTTGGATACGCAATTTGAATACAAACCAATGCGAAATTAATTAGTAATTCGTGGATTTCCTTTTCTTCGTTTTCATCCATTTTCCCAATAATATTTAAAAGGGAAAGTGTATTAATCAACCTTTTGAGAGAACGTGGATTTGTGCCAACAGAAAGTAAAGTTAGATCGGCTAATTTTTCCTTCAGTAAGTCATTTTCTAAAATGCGATTATCGATGTAGCCAATGTCTTCCAATGAGTGAATTAAAAATTTGGTCACATCGTAATTGGCAACCGGCATTGAGAAAGGAAGTTGAATAATTTTATCAAAGAAAGAACGAAATTCACGTTCATTTTTTTCTGTTAAAGGTCCAAATTTTGGGATTAATCCTTTCACTACAACCTCATAATCAATCGCTAAAACAAATAAACAATTGTCAACTTCGAAGATATTTTTAATGAGTTCTAAAATTTCTACAGCTACCGGCGGATCAATTCGATCTAAATCATCGATGAAGAAAATGAAACCTTTGTTATTATTTCCATGTTTGCGGTCTTCTTCTAAGCATTCATTGATGGCATCTTGCAAAGCGCTTTTAAATTGAAGTAAATTCACTTCGCCTTCTTCTCGTTCTAAGAATGAATCTACTAAATCTGTTTCTAAACCAATCGTACTTACAGCAGCTTTTGCGCCCGCTTTCCCCAATTTAGAAAACAATCCTTTTACTTTATTGATGGTTGCTTTTGCTTTCGATTCGTGTTTTGCTTTGAGAATGGAAAGAATTTCATTGGTCAATCCTCCAATAATTGCAATGAGCGCCTCGTCTTTGCTTTTCATCAAGGAATACTGCCAAGTATTTACCCAAATGCCATAAAATGGTCGTTCTGTATTTACTTCCTGCGTATTTAAATCTGATTCACACAAACGGTGGCGAATTTGATTCAGCAGAGACGTTTTTCCACTTCCCCATTCTCCTTGAATAGCTAGGGTTGTTGGCATTTGACACGTTTCAATAAATTGAATTAATGCGTCAGTATATTTGTCAACGCCCAATAAATCCTCAGCGCCCTCTTTGCGAGGTTTATCTATGATGTTTGAATTTTTTTGCATGTCATTTAATTAGAAAAGAGTGTCAATTTATCATTATTTTTTAGCGAGGAAGAATAAAATCGCAACAGTTGAAATCGCAATTCCCAGGAAAAGCAGCAACCAAATTATTTTCGAACCCGATTTTTTATTTGTGCTTATTTTATTGAATAAAATAGGATTTGTGATTTTCAAAAAATAGCCACCTTTTGTAAAATCCTGATCTTTGGCTTCAAATGAAACTACGCGAATTCCATATTGAGCTACATGATCAATCAAATTTTGCAAATCATGCTCATTAGTGGCTGTATCTTTGGACTCCCAAGACTTTGAAACCAAGACTTCAATACCGTCAATGGTTTTAAATATTTCACCTTCGTCGGTAAAATGTGATGCGTTGATCTCCAATCCAGCTTTTTCATATTCTTCGCGAATAGCAGCTGATTGAATCACACCGTAAAGGCGATTGGTGTATGGTTTGAAGAGAGATTTATAATTTTTTGGAGCTGCTGGATTTATTGTATCTGGTAGCATTTCTTTTAGTTCGTCAAAAGTAATGAATGGATATAACTTTAGAATAGCGTCCACCGCGCCCAAAGCGGTTCTATTCATGTGTTTACCATAGACTTCAATTACTCCTTTTTTGAGTTCTTGTTTTTCAGCGGTGTTCAATTTTGCAAGTAGTTTCATAGCGCGTATTTATTAAAGAGAAAGCGGAAGAAATTCTCCCGCTTCAATAGTTAATTAGATTTTAACTTCTTCGCCACCCTCTTCTTGCAACTTTTTGTTTGCTGAAGCCAATGTCATAGAATCATAATTTCCAGCTGTTTTGAAAAGTTTTCCGCTTTTTTGGTAGCAAACTTCACATTTTACGCCAAACGCTTTTTCAAAACGATCTTCAAATCCTTTGATGGTAAGATTTCCATTTACTGATAAATCTGACTCACCAGAAGGAGAGTAAGAACCATTCACTTTTGATCGAACCCCTGCAATAGTCAATTCGTTATCAATTCCTTTCCCTTCGTCAGTTCTCAAGGTTGGAACCAAATATGGGTACTCTTTCAAAAATGATTTTTGGAATGATTTTACTTTAATTCTTCCGTTTACTGCTATTTCTGCCATAATACAATTTTTAGTACCCAAATGTACTATGCAGAATCACTGGTGTTTAGTTTAAGTTGGTTCAACTTTGTTGCGCGTCATACTGGGAAAGAACCAAACGTTGATTAACCACAAATATACCTAAGCAAATTGAATCGACACTTTAGTAGAACGTCTATTGCATTTGGTTAAAACAATTGATTATACCTTTCTATGACTTTGTTCCAAGGGATATTTAGCGCTTTAATAAACTTGCTTAACAAATGTTCTTCTGCAGTATTTCCAAATGCACTTTCAGCAGCTAATGCTTGTCCATCACTATTATAATTAATCTTTGGATTATGCACAATCGCAACTTTATACATGTAAGCAATCATTTCAGCATTGAAATCGTCTCCGCATCTGTTTGCTGCTTGCAAAATTTCTTTTTCAACATGAGATATTCCTCCTGCGTGATGGTGATGGTTCCAGATTTCCCAAATTCCACTTGGCAATGTCAAATTATTTTCGATCCATTTTATTTCTGTTCTCCAGGAATCATGGGTGCCATCAATGGCTGCCATATAATAACAGCTAGCATAAATTAAATGTGTTTTATCAAAGTTCATGTTTTCTTGGATTTTATTATTTTCAACTGAATATAAATACTTAATTTACATATTATTAAGGTGAATTTCCTTACCAAACTTGATATAACCAACGAATTACCCATATCCAAAACGCAATTACGATAAGCAATCCAATTATCACTCCAACAGCTCCCACTGCTTTAATTAGTTTAAAACCAAACGAATCTAAATCACGGTTTAATGTTGCATCATGTTCGTAATTCTTGTCTTCAATTTTTCTTCTGAATAAAGATAATAGTGGTTTTCTTTCGACTTTTTTCTTTGGTTCAGTCATTCTACATAAGTTATTATTTTGACCTTAAACAATGCTGCTATAAAAGCACCAATAGCAGTTTCTCCAAAAATTCTTCCATGCAATGGATTCAAGTATTTTTCAGCGGGAATCATGAAATAGTAGAAACATTGAGATAAACTGAAAATGGAAGAGAGCCCTCCCACTATGATGATAATCCAGTTTAGCCATCCAAAATCTAGTTGTCCTTTAAAGCAACTAAATACAAAAAATGGAATAACAATACAATCAATTGTTTGGAAAATCAGATTTAAAAATGAATAGCCCAAGCGATAAACACAAACCATTTGTTTGTTTCCAACACTTTCATAATCAGCGTGTTTTGGGAGCGGTATTATTTCATCAATCAATGTTTGTACGAGTCCCATTATTTACGTTTAAAAATTACTACTAAGACAATAAATAAGGCCAAACTATTGGCAACTAAAGTCGTGATTCCGAGGTAATACCAAAATGGATCTTTTGTTGGACTAGAAGTGTAATAGTAAGCGTAACCTAAATAACCAAAAATGGCTATGAAAATTAGTGATAGGATAGCCCATCCAATTCCTGAGCCACCATTATTTTTGGCGCGCAGTGCGAGACCACTAAAAATTAGTCCACCTAAAAGAGAGGAAATCAAATAAACGATCAACATAGTCATTGATGTTTTTGAAGTGCCATTATTGGAACTATTCGTCATTTTTTACCAAATAAAAAATTAATGAATGTACGACCGATTTTTCTTTCCATCCCACCACGAGTGGTGGGAATACCCGTTTTTTGAGCAACGCTGCTTTTAAACCCGGATATTCCAAGTAGCCGCTTCCAAGAGAAGGAAAAGCCAAATTTGTTTTTAAAACCGAACATTAAAAAATCATTGTAAATTAAAAATATACATTTACAAGTTTCAGAAAATCAGAAATTTACAAATCAAATTTTGTTGATCGATAATTGATTAAAATATTCTGTAATCCCATCTTTAATGTTTCCTGATAAATCAGCGACAGATTTTACATCTTCTACAGTTCCCATATATTCAAAACGGATGCAATTAGGTTTCATTCTCACAAAACAAAATGTTTTTGATCTTGACACGGGATTTGTGCAAGCCAAAGTCATGAAATTTGGGGTGTAGTTAAATGTAACATTGTCTTGAAAAGTGCTTTCAGACCAATTTTGAACAGCTTTTAGAATTTCAATCAAATTGGATGGATAATTTGCATCAACCAGCATTTTTTCGAAGGAACTCCAACTAGTATATCTAGTTTTGCCCCCAACAATTATAAAATCTACTAAAAGATCTTCAACATCAACTACCAAGTCTCCCTCTTTTTCTTGTACTTGAAAAAGTAATCTTGCGATGGCTTTTTCAATTGGGATTTCTAAAGCTTCCGCAATGGTTAAGACATTAGATATTTCATCTTCTGTAATTACGCCATCAGCTAAAATGGTAGATATTGCAGCTTCAAAAACTTTTGGTTTATCTTCTGCCTTAAATTTTGAAGCACTCTTAAAAAGTAATTCAGTTAATTGATCATCTGAAAAAAGATGCGCCATTGACACCACTTGTTGTATTGCAGCAGCAAGCCCTGGCAATTCAGTATCATGTTCTAAATCTTCAATTAATTTTGTTTCCTGATTGTCGATTTCACCATCTGCAAGAATCGAAACTGCAAGGATGCTCGCTAAATCATTAATATTTTCTTTCATAATCTATATAAATTTTACCAAAAGAAGAATATTCTCTTCCAAATGCTTTTTTTTCTCGCAGCACGTGCTTTCTCTAAACGTTGAGCAATTTCTTTACCTTTGCGAGTTCTCTGGTCTAATCTACCGTCGGCTCTTCGTTTAGCTTTAATTTTACGCCCAGCCATTATTATAATTTGATAATTTCACATCCTTCTTCTTCCAACAATTTACTTGCTGAAGCTAATGTCATTCCGTCGTATTTAGGTCCAGTTTTTACCCATTTACCATTTTTCTTGAAATGAATTTGACAAGTTACAGAAAATGCTTCTTCAAAACGTTTTTCAAAACCACCAACTGTTAAGTTTCCTCGCATAGAAATGTCTGCATCACCTGCTGGCACGTATTTTCCTCCTAAAGAAACATTTTTTGCATTTGCAATTGTTGAATCTTCATCTACAACTTTATCATTCGGGTATCGCAATGATGGATAAAGGTATGGGTAAGATTTTAAAAAGTCTTTTTGAAAAGAAATTACTTTCATTCTTCCGCTAATTGAAATTTCTGACATAATATTAAGTTTATAATTTTTATCAAACTTAAATTTTTTAACTATTATAATTATGTTTAAGTTAGGTCAAGTATTTTTTGATTTGTATTTTATTAGCGCTGCAACTATTTCCACTTGTATTTCCGCAGAAAGGGCAGCGGCAAGGTCATAAAAATTAGCCAAGTGAATAAATAGAAGGTCTTTTTCTGGGAATTTAACTATTGATTTATAATAAAGGAAATTACATAAGTATTTACTAGCGCTTTCAGACTTTAATACAGAATCAGGGTAAAGATTAATTTTTAAAATTCACGGATGAGCAAAAACCTTAAAACTGTAAATAGTTTTATTTCTTTTGTCAGATCAATTTAATGGCAATTAACTTTTGTGAAGCTTGTGTAAATGATGGATATAAAAAGAACCATTTTTATTAAAATAAGGAATGATTTTTTCTAATTTCTGATTGATTAAATGTCGCGGAAATTGCTCAAATAAATGGGCAAATAACGACTTCAATTGCGTGTGGTCTTGTTTGGTAATCAACCCGTTAAAAACATAAGCTTCCCCAATATTATAAAACAAAATCCGTTGCTCATGAAGTGAAATTTCTGGCATTATTTTTCCTAAAAAAGCATGTATTTCTTCAATAAAGTCAAAGGTTTCAAGCAGGTTGTTTTTCAGGTCTAAATACATCAATTTACAGGCAAAAAATCTGGCAACGGGGAAAATATGTATTTCCTGCAGTTGTTGGTCTGTCAACGCTAAATTTTCAAATAATATTTTCCCTAATTTTTTGGCTTTTGATACCTTCTTTGTCAAAAAATAATGCCTAAACAGTAAACAATTTCCAAAAATATAATCCTGCAAATCTTTCAATGAATTTTCAGGATTGATATTTTTTAAATAATACTGTATTCCAGATTCATAATTAGGTATGGAAAACGAAGGATCTGCTAATAATTCAAAGTAAAATTCTCTGATGACTGGAAAATGGTGAAAAGTTTTAAAAAACTGTTCGTTATTTGAATTTGTAAGTGTTGAATTAAAAATCTCTTCTGCAAATTTTGATTTTATTTCAAAATCATTAATCGCTGCAAATTGCTCTGCATAGCGGCACAATGGCTTTAACTCATTTTCATGAATACAAATTGTAATCAAACTTTTTATCGAAGAACCCGATTGTTGAAATTTACCAAACCCAAGTACAAACGAATCGATTTCTTGTTGTTGAATATCAAAATCATTCCAACTTTCATATCCGCAAAATTCTGCCAAGGTATTCAGTGTATGCAGATAAGGCATGTTTTTATTTCCCTTCCAAAGAAATAAACGATAAAGCGTACTTTCTGAAATACCAGAGAAACCTGATTTTGTAATTAATTCACTGACCTTCTTACAATCTAATTTGGTGAAAATAGGAAAGCCAACTTGAATACATATTTTCTTGAAAATCTCTTTTTTAGCATATTCAGAAAGCAAATATTTCGGCTTGGGCATTTATCTTATTTTTAATAAAGATAATGTTATTCTAAAAAACCAAACAATAAGAAACAACTTAAACTAACTTGAACTTTTAATTTTTTTAAAAATCGAAACGATGATTTGACTCTGTTGAATATCAAATTATAGAAAAAAAGCATCACAAAAGATCATTCGCTAAATTAGCCAATTCAGAACGTTCGCCTTTTTCCAATTTTACGTTTGTGAACAGTGGTTGATTTTTCAAACGGTCAATCAAATAAGCCAAACCATTGCTATTTTCATCTAGATAGGGCGAATCGATTTGGTGCACATCGCCAGTAAAAATAATCTTGGTGTTTTCTCCTGCGCGCGTGATGATTGTTTTTACTTCATGTGGCGTCAAGTTTTGCGCTTCGTCGACAATAAAAATGATGTTTGAAAGGCTTCGCCCGCGAATGAACGCCAAAGGTGTAATCATTATTTTGCCTGAATCTTGCATGTCTTGGATGGCTTTGTGCTTTTTTTCATTTTCGCCAAACTGAGATTTTATAAATTTCAAATTGTCCCACAACGGCTCCATATAAGGACTGATTTTTTCATTTGCATCGCCAGGCAAAAAACCTATTTCGCGGTTTGAAAGCGGCACAATTGGTCGGGCCAATATAATTTGGTTGAATAGTTTGTTTTGCTCTAATGCAGCCGCAAGTGCAAGCAAGGTTTTACCCGTTCCAGCAACGCCTTGCAGTGCGACTAATTTTACATTGTTATTTAAAAGTGCGTGAAAAGCAAATGCTTGTTCTGCGTTTTTAGGCTTAATTCCATAAACAAATTCCTTTTCAATGCGTTCAATTTTATCCGAAAGATGATTGTAAAACGCCAAGGAAGACGTTTTTCCATTCTTCAAAATATAATATCCATTGACTGCTTTTTTATTGCCTAAAACACCATTTTCTTCGATAGAGCCTTTGATGAAAACTTCCCGAATCAATTCTGAATCAACATTTTCAATGTTAGAAGAATTTGCTTCTTTTAGGTTTTCAGAACTTACTTTGCCTGTTTCATAATCTTCCGCAATCAATCCTAAAGCCTTGGCTTTGATTCTTAAATTGATGTCTTTTGTCACCAAAACAACAGTTTGATTGCTTTCTTGCTCCTTCAAGAAAAGTGCTGCATTGATAATTTTATGGTCATTTTTTTCTGCTGAGAAAACTTTTTCAGCATTGATGGAAAGTGGCATGAGTTCCATGGTAATTTTAAATTTCCCTAGGCCTTTTCCTAGTGAAATCCATTCTTGCAATGAACCTTTTCCCGATAATTTATCGATGAAACGAATGACTTCCCTCGCACTGAAGTTTTTGGTGTCATTTCCAACTTTGAACTTATCCAATTCCTCTAAAACAGTTATCGGTATGGCAACATTGTTGGTTTTGAAATTGTTTATTGATTGATGGTCATGTAATAATACAGAAGTATCGAGCACGAATAATTTTTCTTTTTTTGCCATGGGTTTTTTTATTAAAGGTAGGCGAAAATGAAATCTCCAAAATAGCAATCAAAAAAAGGTTATTTACATCGATTTGTTCACATTAACATTAAAATAATACTGCGCTTGAATTGGGTGAGGCTTTCTCAAAATGTCAAAGTATTTGCTTGATTTCATAAATCACATCTTTTAGGCTCCCGACAAATACATTTTCTTGCAGCGCATACATGTCTGTTTCAATGGGCGCAACGATAAATGTTTTGACAGGTTTTAATACTTCAATGGCTTTATAAAAACCTTTGGTGACCTGAGGAGCAACGGAAGCTTTGCATTCGATAGCGATTATTTTTCCATGAATATCTAACACTAAATCCATTTCATCACCAGTGGCAGTTCTGTAAAAATATGCTGGCACGTCGATTGCGGATAAAATTTGTTCAATAACAAATCCTTCCCAGGACGAGCCGAAAACAGGGTGACTAAAAAGTGCATCCATATTTTTGATTCCCAATAATTGATGAAGTAATCCACTGTCGCGGACATATATTTTGGGAGATTTTACAAGTCGTTTTTTTACATTGATTCCCAATGGGGGCAGAGATCGAACAATGAATGTTTGCTCAAAAATATCAATGTATTTTCGGATAGTTGGATGCGTTAAATTCATTGAACTTCCCAGTTTACTTAAATTGAGAATCTGTCCTTGATTGTGTGCGCACATGATCAAAAATCTTCTTAGCTGTAAAGCTGGAATTTGAAAACCCAATTGTGGCAAATCTCTTTCAACGTATGTTTTGATGAAATTTTCACGCCAAATAGCGCTAAATTCATCGTTTTCAGCCAACACGCTATCAGGAAATCCACCTCGATTCCAAGATGTTTTTTGGTCAATCGTTGGAAGTTCATTGATTTGAAAAGGTGTAAGCGATAGATAGCCAATTCTTCCCGCCAATGACTCTGAACTTTGTTGCACCAACTCTCTAGAGGCTGAGCCAAGCAGAATGAATCTTCCATTTTGTCGATTTTCATCTACAACGCTTCTCAAAACAGAAAATAGCTCGGGAATTAATTGAATTTCATCCAAACAAATGATTTTTTGCGCGTTCGAATTGAAAAATAACCGAGGATCGTTCAATTTATTCAAGTCTTCCAAATTCTGTAAATCAAGGTAAATAGAATTTTTCTCAGGGGAAAATAATTGTTTAATCAGCGTTGATTTTCCGCACTGACGAGGACCTAAAATAGCGATAATTGGGAATATTTGTTGATATTTCCGAATAGAATCTTCTAAATGTCGGTGAAAATACATGTTGTTAATTATTGATTTACAAGAACAAAGATACACTAATTTCGCATATCGTGCAAATTGAAAGTCAGCCTTTCAATTTGCACGATTTTTATTTTGCGCATCCGAATTGAAAAATAACCGAGGATCATTTAATTTATACAAGTCTTCCGAATTCTGTAAATCAATGTAAATAGAATTTTTTTTAGGGGGAGAAGAACTGTTTTATCAGCGTTTTTTCCGAAGTGACAAGGATTCAAAATAGCGATAATTGGGAAGATTTGTTGATTTTTTCGAATAAAATCTTATAAATGTAGATAAAAATGTACGTTCTTAATTATTGATTTACAAGAACTAAGATATAATAATTTCAATAACTGTGCAAATTGAAAGGAGATGTTTCAATTTGCACGATTTTTATTTTAGAGCTACATTAGGAAGTGTTGATGTATGTTCTCTATTTTCTAATATTTGGCAGAAAATGTAATTTATAATTGGATTTATGTATGATTTTTTAATAGATATTTCCAGATATATATTTATAATTGGATTTATGTATTATATTTGTGTAGATAATTCCAAATATATGATTGGTAGAGAACAACAAATTCAATTGATGCAGGATGCATTAAGACTTGATAAATCTTCATTTATAGCCATAACTGGAAGAAGACGTGTAGGCAAAACATATATCGTTCGAGAAATTTATAAGGAACAATTCTGTTTCACGGTTACAGGCATTCAAAATGCGAACATAAATATTCAGATTGCTAATTTTATTCATAAACTCAAGGAATATCAAGGGGAGTCATTTCAAATAAATTCTGTAAAAAACTGGCAAGAGGCTTTTTCTCAATTTAAAGATTATTTGAATTCATTACCGAAGGACAAAAAGCAAGTCATATTTATTGATGAATTGCCTTGGATGGCTAATGCAAAATCAGGTTTTATTCAATTATTGTCGCATTTGTGGAATGATTATCTTTCGCAACAAAATCATTTTATCCTTGTTATTTGTGGTTCTGCAACGTCATGGATCACGAATAAAATTATAAATGATAGGGGAGGATTCCACAATCGGATAACAATACCTATTCATTTAAAACCATTCACGTTGGCTGAAACAAAACTTTTTTTTCGGACTAGAAATATTGATTTTACGGATACAGGAATTGCAGAGATTTATATGATCTTGGGTGGTTTGCCTTATTATTTGGAGCAAATAGACAAAGGAGAAAGTCCTTCAAAAGCAATTGAAAGAATTTGTTTTTCAGAAAATGGGATTCTAAAAAAAGAATACAATAATTTATACAAGGCACTTTTTGATAATTGGGAACTCCATGAATCAATCGTCAAATATTTGGCAATGTCAAACAAAGGCTTAACGCGAAAAGAAATTATAGAAAAAACCAAAATCAGTGCCGGTGGGAATTTGAATAGGACATTGAATGATTTAATTCAAACCGATTTTATTACAGAATTTCATCCTTTTGGAAGCAAGAAGAGAGAAAGTGTTTTTAAATTGACAGATGAATTTTCGGTTTTCTATCACCGTTTCATGAAAGAAAATCTAAAAAAAAATACTGATATCTGGACTGTCATTTCGCAATCGCAATCCTATAAAATTTGGAAAGGATTTGCTTTTGAAGCACTTTGTTTGAAGCATGTACAAGAAATAAAAACAGCCTTGGGAATAAAGAATGTTTATACAGAAAATTCAGGATTCTTCAAAAGTAAAACAGCCGATAAAGGCTTTCAAATTGATTTAATCATCGACCGAAAAGACGCTGCTATAAATTTATGTGAGTGTAAATTTTATGAAAGTAATTTTGAAATTTCAAAGGATTATGCGGCAGAATTAAAATCCAGAAAAACACACTTTAGAATGGTTACCAAATCCAGAAAAACACTATTCACAACAATAATCACAAATGAAGAAATAAACGAAAACGCCTATTCAAGAGAAGTTTTAGATGCGGTTATAAAACTTAGCGATTTGATGATCTGAATTCTATGATTTATTTCTAAATAAGAAAAAGTTAACATTGTCATCAAAAATTGATACTTACATTTGAATATGAAAAAAGCGTGCGTTATTTTTTTCCTCTTACTGAATTCATTGAGTTTTGCGCAACTTCAAGTTGTTCGTGACCCTATTGCTTGTTAGAATGCAAAAACAGGGTAGTCTTCAAAACTTAACTGGTCTCAATTCAGTATTCGGCTTTAAATCATTTTTTTGATTCAATTTTACTTTCCGCATTCTATACTTTAAACCAATTCTTCGAGATTCACCACATTCCATGCCTGCATCTTCATTCAGTTCAATCCGATTTACAGAACCGTTCTCCTTGTCTAAAAGGATATAGCGTAAAGGATGCGCATACATTACTTTTGCTAAATTTCTTTTTGTAAGAGATTTCTTCGAGATATAGGCTGCTTCTCCGCTGCCAGAAGGGATAATTGTTTTCGCTTTTTTCAATAAAGGGACAGATTGATCAATAAAAAATATTTGAGTAACACCAGAACTATCTAATTCAAAAGCAAAACATTCATACAACTCCTTTTTAAGTGCCTTGCCATTCTGTTTGGTATATTGCTTAGAATCAACTTTAAAATTAAGAATATAAAAATTGTTTATCCTTGATAAAAAAATATCCTCATTTAACTTATGAATGCCATCCATATCAGTATTCATGAGTGATTTAATATCTATGGTTTTTGAGTCTATTTTAAAAAACATCGAATTAATGATGTTTGTGTCCTTGGCAACTAAACTTTTTAATGCAACAGAGTCAGTTGAAAACAACTCCTTTTCATCGTAACAAATTTGCGTACCATCTTCATTGGAAAAACACCATTTTGAATAATTTCCTTGGATTTGAATGGGGATTTCATTTTGTAATTCGCCTCCTCTAGGTTGAATGCTATCGAAATACAAATGAGAACATGAACTGAAAAACATTCCCATTAAGGCAACCACACTAAATACAAGGGATTTTGAAAAATTTTGCGCAATACTAAGTGAGGTATTGATTGTTGATTCTTTTTGCTTCATAAGTCTTTAATTATTAGGTGATAAATACTACAATTAAAGTAAAACTAATTATAATTTCTTTTCGTGAAGCTTTTAAATTCACAATTTTTTATAATTATGCTCAATACAAAAAGCACACCTCAAGTTCAAATTAATTTATTTATTCAATTGAATATGCAATTCTTTCAACTGTTTCTCATCCAAAGGCGAAGGTGCGTCAATCATCACATCGCGACCTGAATTATTTTTTGGGAAAGCGATGTAATCACGAATTGAATCTGAACCGCCCATTGTGGCGACCAAGCGGTCTAAACCGAAAGCCAAACCTCCGTGTGGCGGCGCGCCGTATTCAAAAGCGTTCATCAAGAAACCAAATTGTGCTTGCGCCTCTTCTTTGGTGAATCCTAATAAATCAAACATGCGCGATTGCAACTCACGGTCGTGAATGCGAATCGAACCTCCGCCCAATTCCACGCCATTCATCGCTAAATCGTATGCGTTTGCGCGAACTTTTCCAGGTTCAGTTTGAATCAAGTGAAAATCTTCTGGTTTTGGAGAAGTAAATGGATGGTGCATCGCATGGTAGCGCTCGTTTTCTTCGTCCCATTCCAACAACGGGAAATCCAATACCCACAGAGGTTTGAAAACATTTGGATTTCTCAATCCCAATTCATTTCCCATGTGCAAACGCAATTCATTCATTTGTTTGCGCGTTTTTTCCAATCCGCCGCAAAGTACCAGCAACAAATCACCAGCTACAGCACCTGCGCGTTCTGCCCAGTGCGCCAAATCTTCTTGCGAGTAGAATTTATCTACCGAAGATTTGAAAGTTCCATCTGGATTGCATTTTAAGTAAATCAAACCAGTTGCTCCAATTTGCGGGCGTTTCACCCAATCCGTCAACGCATCCAGTTGCTTGCGAGTGTATTCCGAACAATCTTGGCAATTGATCGCGATTACAGTTTCAGCAGCGTCGAAAATCGAAAAACCTTTGTTTTGAGCCAAATCAGTCAAATACACAAATTCTAAATTAAAGCGAATGTCTGGTTTGTCTGAACCATATTTTTCCATCGCTTCAGCGTAAGTCATTCTGGGGAAAGCACCTTCAAATGCAACGCCACGAACTTCTTGAAACAAATGTTTGATCAAGCCTTCAAAAGTTTGCAAAATATCTTCTTGTTCCACAAACGCCATTTCACAGTCGATTTGTGTGAATTCTGGTTGTCTGTCAGCGCGTAAATCTTCGTCGCGGAAACATTTCACGATTTGGTAATAACGGTCAAATCCCGAAACCATCAACAATTGTTTGAAGGTTTGAGGCGATTGTGGCAAGGCATAAAATTCACCTGCATTCATGCGGCTTGGAACCACGAAATCGCGCGCTCCTTCTGGCGTTGATTTGATTAAGTAAGGTGTTTCAACGTCCAAGAAATCTTGACCATCTAAATATTTTCTCGTTTCTAAAGCGACTTTATTTCTCAAGCGCAATTTTTGTTGCACTGTATTTCTTCTCAAATCCAAGTAACGGTATTGCGCACGCAGTTCTTCTCCGCCGTCTGTATCGTCTTCGATGGTAAATGGAGGCGTTTTGGAAGCGTTTAAAATCGTCAATTTTTCCACCACGATTTCAATATCACCTGTCGGCATATTGGCATTTTTGCTCGAACGCTCAATGACAGCACCTTCAATTTGAATCACAAATTCACGACCCAACTTTCGGGCTTGCATACACAAAGTTTCATTCTCTTCCAAGTTGAAAACCAATTGTGTAATGCCATAACGATCACGCAAATCAACGAAAGTCATTCCACCCAAATCTCTAGAGCGCTGAACCCAGCCAGCCAAGGTAATTTTGTTTCCGATATGATTTGCGCGCAATTCGCCGCAGGTGTGAGATCTGTACATTTTATTGAATTTGAGATTGCAAAGATAAGGTTTGAAAAAGGAAATATGAAATTGATGTGGAAATAGTTTTGAGTTGTGTTATTTGAGGAAATTAAATATGATTTGAATGTATTTCAGATTTGAAATTCTCGTAAGTTTGCTTCGAAGAAAATTAATTCAAATGCCCAACTAAAATGATTTTCAGTCCTCAAAATGTCCAGCTCAAAAACGGTAAAACGATATTAATCAGGGAAGCAGTTGTCCGCGATGCTGGCGCTTTGTTGGAAATGGTCAAAAATTACTTAGACGACAGTCCCTATGTTCCCAAATCGACTTCTGAATTTCACTTGACTCTAACTCAGGAAGAAGCTTGGATTCAATCGTTTTTGGATGCTCCAAATTCTTTGTTGTTGGTTGCTGAATTTGAAAATCAATTAATTGGCAATATCGACTTGACAGGAAACAAACGCCAAGTGATGCAACACAATGCTTTGGTTGGTATGGGAATGCTGATCGAATGGCGAAACCAAGGACTTGGAAGTGCTCTAATGCAAGCGGCAATTGATTGGGCAATTTCAAATCCGTTGTTGGAAAATTTGCAACTGGAAGTTTATGCAGAAAATTTGGCTGGAATAAATCTGTACCAAAAAATGGGATTCAAACAATGCGGAGTAATCCCCAATTTATTCAAAGAAAATGGACATTATTGCGACAGTATCATGATGACTTTATCAGTGAAAAACCAATAATTGAAACTATTTCGCTGAATTAAAGTTGCAATAAATTCAAAAAACGCTGATTTAGTTTAGCGATTTTTAGAGTTTTCGCTGATTAATTTTAGCGTTTTGGAATGAATTATTGAAAAAAAAGATTTCTAATTCAAAAATTCTACTTACCTTAATTTAGAAAACTCATTATTAGACTTAAAATTTAAACATAAAATGCAAAAACGCTGGCTAATTAAAGACATTCCTGCTCAAAACAAAATAGACACTTTGGCGCAAGCCTTGAATATTGAACCTGCATTGGCAACGATTTTACTGCAGCGCGGGATTTCAACTTTCGATGAATCTCAACATTTTTTCAGGCCAACATTGAACGATTTGCATGATCCTTTTTTGATGAAAGATTTGCAAGAAGCCGTCGAGCGCATCAATTTAGCCATGGAAAAAAATCAAAAAATCATGATTTATGGCGATTATGATGTTGATGGAACTACCGCTGTTGCTGTCATGTGGAATGTCTTAATCGAACATTATAAGAACTTAGAATTTTACATTCCAGACCGTTACGCCGAAGGTTATGGCGTTAGTTCACAAGGAATTGAATATGCACATGCTCAAAATATTGAACTGATCATTGCGCTCGATTGTGGCGTGAAAGCGAATGAAAAAGTTGATTTTGCTAACAGTTTAGGCATTGATTTCATCGTTTGCGATCACCACACGCCAGGAGAAACTTTACCAAAATGTTTGGTTTTAGATCCAAAAAGAGCTGATTGCGTATATCCTTACAAAGAATTGTCAGGCTGTGGTGTTGGTTTCAAATTGCTGCAGGGTTTGTGCATCGCCAATGACTGGGAAACGACGACTTTGTTTGAGCAACTCGATTTATTGGCAATTTCGATAGGCGCTGATATTGTGCCAATTACTGGCGAAAATCGCATTTTGTGTTATTTCGGTTTGCAATTATTGAACGCCAAACCACGTTTAGGAATCACCGAAATTTTGCGTGTCGCTGCAAAAGCATTGCCTTTGACGCTCACAAATGTCGTTTTCATTATTGCTCCGCGCATCAATGCTGCAGGAAGAATCCATACGGGCAAAAAGGCAGTCAGTTTGATGATTTCCGAGGACAGAGAAGAACTGAAAATGATTGCAGAAAGCATCAATGAAAACAATGCGGAGCGGAGAGATTTAGACCAATTGATTACTGCTGAAGCATTAGAGCAAATAGAGAATGATTCAACTTTTGATTCAAAAATCACCACGGTTGTTTTTCAGAAAGATTGGCACAAAGGCGTGATTGGAATTGTCGCTTCTCGCTTGATAGAAAATCATTATCGCCCAACGATTGTTTTGACTGAATCCAACGGAAAAGCCACAGGTTCTGCGCGCAGTATCCGTGGATTGGATATTCACGCCGCATTGGAAAAATGCACCGATTTACTGGAACAATTTGGAGGCCATACCTTTGCTGCTGGAATGACCATGCCACTTGAAAATGTAGATGCATTCAAAGCTATGTTTGAATCAGTTGTGCAGTCAATGATTGCGAAGGAAGATTTGGTTCCGCAACAAATCGTTGATTACGCCTTGCATTTTGATGAAATTTTTCAGGAAAACGAGTTGTTGAATAAAATTCCAAAGTTCAAAAGAATTATCAGTCAGCTAGAACCGCATGGCCCAGGAAACATGAAACCTGTTTTCGTGTCGCATAATGTATATGTAAAATCATTTAAAATCTTGAAAGAAGTTCATTTGAAATTGATTTTAGGTCAACCAAATTCCAAAGTTACCATTGACGCCATTGGATTTAACATGATAGATAAATTGGAAATCATCCAAAGTAAACTGCCAATCGAAGTTTTGTACACGCTAGAATCTAATGTTTGGCGAGATTTAGAAACTTTGCAATTAAATATCAAAGACATCCGAGCAATGATTTAAATTGGCTGAGAAGATTTTGTATCCTCCAAAAATTGCCTAATCTGAAAAATTGTGGTTTCGTGTTAATATTACTCTGGTAAACTCACTACAAGTATTTTGAGTTGCAAGGTTTAATGATTTTATTAAAAATCGAATAATTGGTAGTAAAGTTGATAGCCCTGAAAGGGTGTGATATCTAAACACAGGGCAAAGTCCTGTGAATTAGTAGAAAACACGTATCCAAGAGCCCTGAAAGGGTGACATATTAGCGCTATATTAATCCCAAACAGATCGTGCCTTGCCGTTTTTAATCGTGACAGCAGCATGTTGTTCCCCGAGAAAGAAATTTGTCAATTTTCAAAACAAATAAAAGAACGCGCACCCCTATTGCCCATTGCCTAAGCACACTGAGCTTGTCGAAGTGAGCCTATCGAAGAAAAATAACCCCATGGTTTCAAAGCTATCATCATTAATACATCAATTTTATTAAATTTGTGCACGAACGAGCAGATGAGTAATTCAAGAAAAATAGCAGTAATTGGCGGCGGAAGCTGGGCAACCGCTTTGGTCAAGATCTTGTGCAATAACCTTGATTCTGTCAATTGGTGGATGCGTAGTCAAGAATCAGTGGAATATATTTTGAGCTATAAGCACAATCCAAAATATTTGCAATCTGTTGAGTTTAATTTAGACAAAATCAATGTTTCCAGTGATTTGGAAGCAATGATTGCACCTGCAGACATTGTAATCATTGCAACGCCATCTGCGTTTTTGGTTGAAGTTTTTGAAAATGTCGATAAATCTCTTTTTGAGGGAAAAATCGTTTTTTCAGCAGTTAAAGGAATTGTGCCAGAATACAATGCTATTCCTGCTCGATTTATCCATAAAACATTTGGCACTCCCTACAAAAAAATTGGGATTATCTGCGGTCCTTGTCACGCGGAGGAAGTGGCTTTGGAGCGACTTTCTTATTTAACGATTGCCTGTCAGGATGAAAGAATTTCAGGCGAAATGGCTAAATTGTTGTCTTGCCGATATATTAAAACCATAGTTTCAGACGATTTATTCGGCACCGAATTTTCTGCTGTTTTGAAAAATGTTTACGCCATTGCCTCCGGAATTTGCGCAGGCTTGGGTTATGGAGATAATTTCCAATCTGTTTTAATCGCCAACGCCATTCAAGAAATCGAAAACTTTATAGATGAGGTAAGTCCAATTCACCGCGACGTGAAATCGAGCGCTTATTTAGGGGATTTATTGGTTACAGCCTATTCAAAATTCTCCAGAAACCGCACCTTTGGCTTCATGATCGGCAAAGGCTATTCGGTAAAAACAGCCCAGTTAGAAATGGACATGATTGCCGAAGGCTACTACGCCGTAAAATGCCTGGTTGAAATAAACAAAAAATTTCAAGTAGAAATGCCCATCGTAGAAGCGGTGAACAACATTCTCTACGAAAAAATTTCTCCCGTCATCGAAATGCGCATTTTGTCAGATAAGTTGAGCTGATTTTTTTATTAAAAGAGACTTAAGACCAAAGATATTAGACAGAAGACTTTTCAATTTTCTTTAAAATTTTGAGATAATTTAAAGTTGCGAAGCAAAAAAAAATCTAGTCTAATAGTTGCGAAGCAACGGGTCTTAAGTCTAAAGTCTAATAGCGAAGCGGGTCTTTTCTTTTCAGACTTAAGACCAAAGATATTAGACAGAAGACTTTTCAATTTTCTTAAAAATTTTGAGATAATCTAAAAGTGCGAAGCAAAGAGAAAATTGAGTCTTAAATTTGTGCAGCAACGCCTCCTAATATCTTAACATCTTACAGCGAAGCGGGTCTTTTCTTTTCAGAATTAAGACCGTAGATATTAGACAGAAGAATTTTCAATTTTCTTAAAAATTTTGAGATAATCTAAAGTTGCGAAGCAAATAGAAAATCTAGTCTAATAGTTGCGAAGCAACGGGTCTAATATCTCAAGTCTAATAGCGAAGCGAGTCTTTTTCAAAATGTTATTTAGAATCTTTCTTATTTATAAAATTTCTGTAAAAAAAACACCTTTAAATAATTGTTTTTATGAACTTTATACCATCTAAGTTTGTCTTGATATAGCGCAGTTTAAATTAACTTTTAATTTTAGATTTGTTGCTATGTGAATAAGTACTAATTTTGCACTTCAATTTTATTTGTAAACGTATGTCAAGTGCTCAAGATTATCTGCCCCTCGTTATACAAGGTATTGTAGCCCTGGGGTTTGTGGTGTCAGTTTTGATTATAACTCACCTGTTGGGACCACGTGTTCACTCCAAAAATAAAGATTCAAATTTCGAATGTGGAATTGAATCAGAAGGAAACGCCCGTTTTCCGGTATCTGTGAGATACTTTTTAACCGCGATTTTATTTGTATTATTTGACGTCGAAGTCATTTTCTTTTATCCGTACGCTGTGAACTTTAAAGCATTGGAATTAGAAGGTCTTTTCGCTGTAATTCTATTCGTAGCCTTCTTCTTGATTGGCTTTTTATATGTATTGAAAAAAGGAGCATTAGAATGGGAAAAATAACTGATGGAAAAGTTGAAACGATTGATTACCAAGGGTATCAATTAACAACACTAGACAAAGCAATCGGAGCAGCCCGCGCCAACTCCATGTGGCCGTTGCCTTTTGCGACTTCTTGTTGCGGTATCGAATACATGGCAACCATGGGAAGTAACTACGATTTGGCACGTTTTGGAATGGAAAGAATGTCTTTCTCTCCACGCCAAGCTGACTTGTTGATAGTTGCAGGGACAATCTCAAAAAAATTAGCACCAATTTTGCGTCAAGTTTACGAGCAAATGGCTGAACCTAAATGGGTTTTGTCTGTTGGTGCATGCGCTTCAAGTGGTGGAATATTTGATACGTACAGTGTTTTGCAAGGAATTGATAGAATCATTCCAGTGGACGTTTATGTGCCAGGTTGCCCGCCACGTCCAGAGCAAATTATTGATGGAATCATGAATATTCACGCTTTGGTGAAAGAAGAATCTTTGAGAAGAAGATATTCTGATAAATACAAATCGATGTTGAACGCCTATAACATTGAAACAGATGTCAAGTAATACCATCACAAACGAATTTGCGTTGGCAAGAATTTCAGCCAAATTTGGAGATAAAATCATTTCAGCTGAAACGCCTTTTGATTTATTGACCTTCGAAGTGCCTAGCACCGATGCACATGAAATAATTCAATGGCTGAAAGAAGATGAAGTATTGAAAGTGAGTTATTTGACAAATTTAGGTGGTGTGCATTATCCAACTGAAACAAACAGAGAATTTGCAGTGGTTTATCACATTCACAGTTTGGTCAATAATTACAGAATTCGCCTGAAGTCATTTATTCCATTGAGTAACCCTTCAATCGCAACAATCACAGATTTATTTGTTGGCGCCAATTGGATGGAAAGAGAAACTTTTGATTTTTACGGAATCATTTTTACCGGTCATCCAAATTTGACAAGAATTTTGAACGAGGAAGACATGGATTATCATCCAATGCGCAAAGAATACCAATTGGAAGACGATACAAGACAAGATAAAGACAACCGCTTTTTCGGAAGATAGAATAGTAGTATTATGAGTGAATGGTTAGACGACGATTTTAAGCCGGGAAACAATTTATCAGCAGAGACAATTGACGGCGACATTGCAACGCTCAATTTAGGGCCTACGCATCCAGCAACACATGGAATCTTTCAAAATATCCTGAAAGTAGATGGCGAAAGAATTTTATCTTCAGAGCAAACAGTTGGATATATTCACCGTGCTTTTGAAAAAATTGCCGAATATAGACCCTATAATCAAATTACGCCTTTAACGGACAGACTCAATTATTGCTCTTCGCCGATCAATAATATGGGCTGGCACATGACAGTTGAAAAACTGATTCAAGCAGAAATGCCAAAAAAAGTGGATTACATGCGTGTAATTATCATGGAATTGGCAAGAATTGCAGATCACTTGGTTTGTAATTCTGTAATTGGTGTGGATACAGGTGCTTTGACTGGATTTACTTATCTTTTCCAACAAAGAGAAAAAATATACGAACTTTTTGAAGAAGTTTGCGGCGCTCGATTGACTACCAATGTTGGCCGTATCGGTGGATTTGAAAGAGATTTTTCTGCAGCATTCTACCACAAACTGAAAGATTTCTTGAGAGATTTTCCAAAGGTTTTCAATGAATTTGACAGTTTATTGTCTCGAAATAGAATTTTCATGGATCGCACAATCAACGCGGGACCAATTTCTGCTGAACGCGCTTTAGAATATTCATTTTCAGGTCCAAATTTAAGAGCTGCAGGTGTGGATTATGATGTGAGAGTCATGAATCCATATTCTTCCTACCAAGATTTTGATTTCATCGTTCCGGTTGGGACACAAGGAGATACTTACGATCGTTTTCAAGTGCGTCAGGAAGAAATTCGCCAAAGTTTGTCAATTATCAAACAAGCTTTAGACGGAATGCCGGAAGGCAAATATTTTGCTGATGTTCCTGAATTTTATTTGCCTCCAAAAGAAGATGTTTACAACAAAATGGAAGCGTTAATTTACCACTTCAAAATTGTAATGGGTGAAACACCTGTTCCAGTGGGAGAAGTTTACCACAGTGTGGAAGGCGGAAATGGTGAATTAGGTTTTTACTTGATAAGCGATGGTGGAAGAGCACCTTTCCGTTTACAATTCCGTCGCCCTTGTTTTATTTATTACCAAGCATATCCAGAAATGATTACAGGTCAAACCATCAGTGATGCCGTTTTGACCTTAAGTAGCATGAATGTGATCGCTGGAGAATTGGACGCTTAGTTTATGAAAATAGAAGTTACACAAAAAAGCAGACCTGTTCTTAGCGCCGAAAAAATGGCGGAGATTCAAGTTGCAATCAATCAATTTCCTGAAGGAAAATCAAAAAGTGCAATTATTCGTATTCTGCACATTGTCGAAGAAGAAGCTGGCGGTTGGTTGAGTCCAGACACAATGGATTTGGTCGCTGAAATTTTAAATATTGAGCCAATCGAAGTTTATGAAGTTGCGACATTCTATACAATGTTCAACCTAAATCCTGTTGGAAAATTCATTTTTGAAGTTTGTAGAACTGGACCATGTATGTTGGTTGGAAGCGACAATATTATCGAATATATCGAAAATAAATTGGACGTGAAAGTTGGAGGTACAACTGCAGACGGCATGTTTACATTGAAAACGGCTGAATGTTTGGGCGCTTGTGGTTACGGCCCAATGTTGCAGTGCGGAAAACAGTATCATGAACATTTAACTACTGCGAAAGTTGACGATCTAATCGAAGCTTGCAGAAAAGGAGAAATCAAAGCTAATTTTTAATTCGCATGGGAAGAAAATTACTTTTAGAACACATTGACGTTCCTGGTATTGAAACGTTTGATGTATATAGAAAAAATGGCGGTTACCGTTCAGTAGAAAAAGCCTTGAAAACAATGTCTCCTGAAGAGGTTGTGGAAGAAGTGAAAAAAGCGAACCTAAAAGGCCGTGGTGGAGCAGGTTTCCCAACAGGTTTGAAATGGTCGTTTTTGGCAAAACCTGAAGGTGTTCCGAGATATTTGTTATGCAATGCGGACGAATCTGAGCCTGGAACTTTCAAAGACAGATATTTGATGGAAAAAATTCCTCATTTATTGATCGAAGGAATGATTGTTTCTAGCTATGCGTTAGGTTCAAACTTATCTTACATATATATTCGAGGAGAATATATGTGGGTGTTGGAAATTTTGGAAAAAGCAATCGCTGAAGCATACGCCAAAGGTTTTCTTGGAAAGAATATTTTAGGTTCTGGTTTTGATTTAGATTTACATGTCACTCCCGGTGGTGGCGCATATATTTGTGGTGAAGAAACTGCAATGATAGAATCTTTGGAAGGTAAAAGAGGTAATCCTCGTATGAAACCTCCTTTCCCCGCTGTCAAAGGTTTGTGGGGCTGCCCAACAGTGGTAAACAATGTTGAAAGTTTGGCTACCGTTGTTCCAATTATCAATGATGGCGGTGATGAATATACAAAATTAGGAACGGAAGGAAGCAATGGAACGAAATTGATTTCTGCTTGTGGAAACCTAACCCGCGGTGGTGTTTATGAAATCGAATTAGGCGTTTCTGTTGAAGAGTTTATCTACGGAGACGAATGGTGTCGTGGAATTGCAAACAACAAGAAAATTAAAGCATTGGTTCCCGGAGGTTCTTCAGTTCCAATATTGCCTGCACATTTAATCACCAAGACAGCTGCTGGAGAAAATCGCTTGATGAGCTATGAAAGTATGGCTGATGGTAGTTTTGCTTCTGGTTCTATGATTGGTTCTGGTGGATTCATTGTTTTCGATGAAGACCAATGTATCGTAAGAAATACATGGAATTTTGCTCGTTTTTATGCACACGAATCTTGCGGTCAATGCTCTCCATGCCGCGAGGGTACTGGTTGGATGGAAAAAGTATTGTACCGTCTAGAAACCGGAAAAGGAAATATGCGCGACATTGAATTATTGGAAGACATCAATAAAAAAATCGAAGGAAATACAATTTGTCCGCTTGGAGATGCTGCTGCTTGGCCTGTTGCTGC
>Ga0114967_10000773_pt1 | contig 27115 bp, 21 predicted proteins | sample M_130628_MF_Meta_FD_92639 | JGI IMG/M metagenome (GOLD analysis project Ga0114967, IMG submission 92639) | Freshwater microbial communities from Lake Montjoie, Canada to study carbon cycling - M_130628_MF_MetaG | ecosystem: Environmental > Aquatic > Freshwater > Lake | place: Lake Montjoie...
CAACCATCCTGACCGGAGGTCTTCTTTTTTGCGCTTGATAGCAAGGCTGCTACCAGCACTGCTCTGATAGCGTTCGTATCCCCCGGAAGCACAAAGCCTTACGTCTTAACTTCCTGCCATTCCCGGCTTCTGCGCGTGCCTCCGATCCGGCTGCTCCCCCTTCCGGAGTCGCACCAGAGTTACATAGCGAACCTGGAAGACACACAGGTTGAAAACCTGTGCTATGGGTGGCAGCGAGGGGCTGCCCGCGCCCGGGAGCCGGCGTTGCTGACAAGCGCAGCCGGGATGGCGGAGCGCAGTCAGCATCGAGCAAGCGAAGGGCCGGAGCCCGGAGCGAGCGTCCGGCGACGGGCGCGGGCAGCCCCGAGCCTCATGAACTCGCGAGGATCAAGTGGGGGCCGTATGAGGCCCCGCGGAGCGAAGCCGGGGTTCACCTGAGCGTTCAACGGGAGCCGGCCGGAGCGGTTCTCCCGGCCGGCGGCTCAGCCAACTACCCCTGCCCGACGACGAGGATTGCCATCCCGGCCGGGCCCAGGGGCTTTTCCGAGCCTGACGAGCGACCATTCGCGTGTCGTGCGGCCGGAAAGCGGTGATCTTGCGAAAGCGGCCACGGATGGCACACTTGTGGGCTTTCCACGCTTTCCCCGCCGCGTATCCCGCAGAGTTTTTCCATGAGCGACACGTTCGAAGTTTCCCTCCGCAACGGCAAGGGCTCCCGCGACAGCCAACGGCTCCGCCGGCAGGGCCTCGTGCCCGCCATCCTCTACGGTCACGGGGAAAAGTGTGTCAGCCTCTCGGCCACCCGCGAGGCGATCAAGGCCGCTGTCCGGCACGGGAGCCGGGTGGTCAACCTGACCGGCGCCGTGAAGACGTCCGCCCTCGTCCGCGAACTCCAGTGGGACACCTACGGCGTCGAGCCCATTCACATCGATTTCCTCCGGGTCAGCGCCTCGGACCGCATCCGCGTGAAGGTACCGGTGCACCTCAAGGGCGAGTGCCCCGGGCAACGGGCCGGAGGGCTCGTGAACCTTGTGATGCACGAGGTCGAGTTGCAGTGCACTGCCGATCACGTGCCCGAGTTCGTGTACGCCAACGTCGGTCATCTTGAACTTGGGCACACCATCAAGGTGAAGGATCTCGAACTTCTCCACGGCGCGACGCCCGCTGCCGAACCGGAAGAGACGGTCGTGACGTGCATGATCCCAGGCAAGAAGGCCGAAGAGATTGCAACGCCGACAGGTGGTGTCGAGCCCGAGGTCATTGGCCGCAAGGCCGCCGAGGAAGGAGAGGCGGAAGCGGGGAAGGAATGAGGCATGCTCCGGCGGCCTGAGCGGCCGACCGGGACGCCCGCCCATTCACCCCACAAACCCCGGGAGACCGCCGATCGACCGTGAAACTCCTCGTCGGCCTTGGCAACCCGGGGCATGCCTACCGTGACACGCGCCACAACGTGGGCTTCGAGGTGCTGGACGTGCTCGCCCGAAGGGCGGGCTCCCCGGCCCGGAAGCAGCGGTTCCAAGGAGATGTGGCCCAGGCCACGATCCGGGGGATGCCCGTGCTGCTGCTCTGGCCCCTCACCTGGATGAATCTCAGCGGTTCCAGCGTGCTGGCGGCGAGGGACTTCTACACGATCCCGGATTGTGACATGATCGTGATCTGCGACGACTTCAATCTGCCGCTCGATACCATTCGCCGCCGGCCGGGCGGATCGGCCGGTGGCCAAAACGGGTTAGCCGACGTGCTCTCCCGGCTCGGCACGACGACGATCCCTCGACTGCGGCTCGGCATCGGTCCGGTGCTGGCAGGCTGGAATGTGTCCGACTTCGTGCTCGGGAAGTTCCCGAAAGCCGAACGGGAGCAGGTCGGCGTAGGGATCGAACGGGCGGCCGACGCCGCTGAAGATTGGGTCGCCCTGGGCATCCAGGCGGCCATGAATGCATACAACTGACGCGTCGGGTGCGCGGCAGACGATTGATTCAAGACTCGATTCATACCACAACAACTCAGAGCACTCTCCAACAGCACTTTCAAGGAGTTCGACAGTCATGGCGGTGTACGAAGGCATGTTCATCCTCGATCCGGCGAAGTTTTCCCGCGATCCAGGAGCTGCGGCCCAGCAGGTGGCCGACCTGATCACGGGCCACGGCGGCACCGTGCTTGCGGCGCGACTCTGGGATGAGCGGAAGCTCGCCTACCCCATCAAGGGCCACAAGAAGGGCATCTACTGGCTGACCTACTTCACGATGCCGGGCGGAAACCTCACGGCCCTGGAGCGGCAGTGCGAGATCACCGACGAAATCATCCGCAAGCTCGTGCTCAAGGTGGACGATCGGATCGCCGACGCCCTCGTGCAGCACGCTCTGGCGGGCGAGGCGACAGTCAAGCGTGCCACGACGGCTCCGGCCCCGGCCCCGGCGGCTCCCGCCCAGTAGTTCGCCCCGACCTTGCAGCCTCCAGCCGGGGGGGCTACGATCGGGGAAGTGAACAGGTGTTCATGTTCCCACTGGAGGTATGAGCCATGGCGAGTTTCAACAAGGTGGTCCTGCTCGGCAACGTGACCCGCGATCCGGAACTCCGGTACATCTCGAGCGGCACTGCCGTCACCGAGATCGGACTGGCCGTCAACGACCGCCGCAAGACAGCATCGGGTGAATGGGTCGAGGAGACCACCTTCGTCGACGTGACGCTGTGGGGACGGACGGCGGAGATCGCCGGCGAATATGTCACGAAGGGCGCCCCACTGATGATCGAGGGCCGGTTGAAACTCGACACCTGGGAAAAAGACGGCAAGAAGAACTCCAAACTCCGCGTCGTCGGCGAGAAGATGGTCCTGCTCGGCTCCAAAGGCGAAGGCCCGCGGGGCGGCGGTCAGGGCAGGCCCGCTCGGGCGCCAGCGGGCGGTCGGCCACCAGCAACGGGCGGAGAGGACTACAGTCAGTCGGAGCCCGATTATGATGGGGGCCAGCCATCGGGCGGCGTGGCCGCCGACGATGACATTCCCTTCTGAGAGGGCGACCCTCGGGCCGCCCTGTCAGCTATCACCGCATCGATCACCAACTTACCCATTTCCAGCCTTAGGAGACGTACCATGCCCACCAAAGAAGCCCCCCTCATCCAGGCCACTGGCCGCCGCCTGCCCAAGGGCGACCGGGGCGGCGTCGAACTGCTCCTCGTCCACGCGGTCGAGCATCTCGGCAAGCAGGGCGAGGTCGTCGAGGTGAAGCGCGGCTACGCCTACAACTACTTGCTCCCGCAGGGACTGGCGACCATCGCGACCGACCATCACAAACGGATGGTCGAGAAGCACCGCGCGAAACTCGAGGAGATCGCCCGCGAGCGGCTCGCAGGGCTCCGGACGGTTCTTCAAGAACTGGTCCGCACGAGCGTCACCATTGAAGCCAACGCGAACGATGAGGGCCATCTCTACGGGTCCGTCGGCGCCCCGGAAATCTCCCGGTCTCTGAAGCAGCAGGACCTCATGGTCTCGCCGGAACAGATTATCCTCCAGGGACCGCTGAAGGAGGTTGGCCTGTACACCGTGAAGGTGAAGTTGGCGCCGGAGGTCGAAGGCGATCTCAAGGTCTGGGTGGTGCCGAGCAGCAGCGAAGGCGGCGCGAAGTAGCGGTTCGCCGCATCGTCAAGTCGCTCCCTGGCGCAGCTGCGCTGGAGTCGCGGTTGGTAGTCGGATCAAAACCAGAGGTGGCTCGCGAACGGAGGCGCGTCGATGGCTGGACCGACTGACGGCGGCAGGGGCAACGGAGACCGCGAAAGACGCCGGCCGCGCCGTGATGGCCACAGTCAGCCGGCGGCAGCGTCTCTGCTCGACCCGCGAGACCGGCCTGCCAACGTCGACGCCGAACGGGCCGTGCTCGGCAGCATTCTGCTCAAGCCCGACGTGTGCGACGACATCGCGCTGGTCGTGCGGGCGGAGGATTTCTCCGACGAGTCGCACCAGCTTCTTTATCGTCACCTCCTCGACCTTCACGACTCCGGGAAGCGGATCGACGCCACCATTGTCGTCGAGCGGCTCAAGACCCAGGGCGACTTCGAACGGATCGGCGGCGCAGCGGCTCTCGCCGACGTTGTGCAGGCCGTCCCACACGCTGCCCACGCCACGCACTACGCCGCAATCGTTCGCGACAAGGCGCTGCTGCGCTCGCTCATTGATGCCGGTACCGACATTCTCCGCGACGCCTACGACGCGTCGGACGAACCCCGGCAGCTGCTGGCCCGCGCTGAAGAAAAGATCTTCTCGATTCTCGAACGCCGCAGTTCGGCAGAGGCGAAGCCGATCCAGTCTGTGCTTGAAGAGGTGATGGTGCGGATGGACGCCCGCATGAAGCACGAGCACACGATCGGCGGCGTGGAGACGGGCTTCACCGACCTCGACCAACTCTGCGGCGGCCTTCACAACTCGGAACTGGTGATCCTGGCGGCCCGCCCAAGTATGGGCAAGACGGCCTTCGCGATGAATATCGCGGAGCATGCGGCGATCAACCTCAAGCAGCCCGTGCTGTTTGTGAGCCTCGAAATGGCGGCCCTCGAACTCGCCGACCGACTGCTCTGCTCCGCCGCCCAGGTCAACGGCCACCGGCTCCGCAACGGCACGATCTCTCAGGAAGACAGGCGCCGCCTCGTGCAGAAGTCGTCCGAGATCGGGTCGGCGCCGCTGTTCATCGACGACACACCGAGCCGCACGCTCACCGAAATCGCCGCGGTAGCCCGCCGGCTCAAGCGGAAGCAAGGGCTGTCGATGATCGTGATCGACTACCTCCAGCTGATCGAGCCTGACAATCCGCGGGATCCACGTCAGGAGCAGGTGGCGAGGATCGCGCGGCGGCTGAAGGGGATGTCCCGCGAACTCGACATCCCGGTGCTCTGCCTGGCGCAGCTCAACCGGCAGGCGGAGGTGTCTCGCGACAACCGGCCCCGGCTCAATCACCTTCGCGAATCCGGCGCCATCGAACAGGACGCCGACGTGGTGATGTTCGTCCACCGCGAGGAGTACTACCAGACCAACGACGAGGATCGGGAGAGGGTCCGCGGGCAGGCCGAGATCATCATCGCCAAGCAGCGAAACGGGCCGATCGGTGACGTGAAACTGCTCTGGCAGCACGACTTCACGCGGTTCGTGAACCTCGAGCATCGGCCGTACGACGAGTTTGAGCAGTTTGGCTCAACGGGGTTCTGAACTTACGGCCGCCGGGCCATCGTGGCTCCCCGCGTAGCACAGGTTTTCAACCTGTGCCTATCCATCGCGGCGGCCTGAGTTTGAGGGCTCGCCTTCCGGGCGAGCGATCCTGTGCACGGCCGCCGGGCCATCCTGGCCCCCTCCGTAGCACAGGTTTTCAACCTGTGCCTATCCATCGCGGCGGCTCGAGCACAGGTTGAAAACCTGTGCTACGGGAAGAAGCGAGGGGCGGCGCGTGCCGCGGCGGCGCGGTCGGTGCCGGGCGTGACGTCGAGCATGAAGCTGTCGTCATCCCCCCGCTCAAGCCGCTCCCAGGCGATCGCCCCCATGGCGGCGTTGTCGGTGCAGAGCGACCGCGGCGGGATGAAGACCGCGACCCTTCGCCGGCGACCGAGGACCTCCAGCGACTCTCGCAAAAGCGTATTAGCCGCTACGCCCCCTCCCACCGCCACGGCACGGCAGCCAGTGCGAGCGAGGGCGAGCTCAACCTTGGCGAGGATCGAGTCGACCACCGCCTGCTGGAACGACGCGGCGAGATTGGCAAGCGGCCGACCCACCGGGGGAGGCACGTCAACCACCGAGTTTGGCGGTCGCACGAGGTAGCGAAGGGCGGTCTTCAATCCGCTGAAGCTCAGATCGAGCCGGTCGCGATCGGTGGCCAGCGGCCTCGGGAGGCGATGGGCCTTGGGATCGCCTCCGGCGGCAGCCCGTTCGATCTCGGGGCCGCCTGGATAGCCGAGCCCCAGCAGGCTGGCGGCCTTGTCGAAGGCCTCGCCTGCGGCATCGTCGATGGTGCCGCCGAGCCGCTCAGCATCGAGCGGGCCATGCATGTGAAACAGCGAGGTGTGGCCGCCACTCGCGACCAGCCCGACACACGGATACGTGAAGCGCTCGCCGTAGGCGAGGCGACACGCGTAGAGGTGCGCCAGGATGTGGTCGTAGCCCACGATCGGTACGCCGAGGGCGGCGGCGATCGCCTTGCCAGCGGAGAGCCCGACGAGCAGCGAGCCCACCAGACCGGGGCGGACGGCCACGCCCACACCCTCGATGTCGCGATTCGCGATCCCGGCTCGGGCGACCGCCTCATCGATGACCGGGATGATCCGCTCAACATGCGCCCGCGAGGCCACCTCAGGCACGACACCCCGCCACCGCGCATGGAGCTGCTCCTGAGTGGCGACCACGTTCGAGAGCACTTCCCGGCTGCGAGAGATCACCGCGGCCGCAGTCTCGTCGCAGGTGGTTTCGATCGCGAGAAGTGGCATCGTTTCGGCCGCGGTCTGGTTTGGAGTGGGCGCTGGTTGTCGGCCGGCACCAGAACCCTACGCTACCGGGAATCAGTAGTCGTACCACATCCCGATACCGCATCGGTTCTGGTTGAAGTAGACGAACTGGTACTGGGGGTCGGAGCCCTGCAGGTATTCGAAGCCGATGCGGAAGAGCTTCTCACTGCGGTCGCCACGCCAGGCCCAACCAGTCTGCACGCAGACGTTGCCTCCCCAGTCGAGTTCTTGCCGCGACATCCCGTTGATCGCGAAGAAGGGAGCCCCGTGGATGCCGGTGGCGCGTGCCTGGATCAGTTCGGTGCCGTACTGAAACTCCCAGGGCTGGGAGCCGCCGGAGTTGAAGAAGGCATAGCCGACCTCACCGTACAGCCGCATCCAGTCGAAGAGATAGTAGGAGTTGCCCCAGACAAAGCAGTCGCGGACGTAGTTCACCCGGGTGAAGTCGGGATGCTTGAGCATCGCCTCGTCGCCGAGGTGGGCGCTGTTGTGGTAGTAGGCGAGCTTGGTCTGCCAGCGGCCGATGCCGTAAACGAGTGGCACGCCGAAGCGGTAGTCGGCAGAGCGGAGGTCGCGATCCTCCTGTGGATCGAGCCGCACGAACGCCGCGCCTTCGATCTGCACCTCGAAACCCTGCGGATGCAGAACAGGATCCGATCCGTATCGCAGAATCGATGCTCGGCCGCCGAGCGTCGAGTCCCAGAGCCAGCCGTTCTGAGTCGACGGATTAAGCGGATCAGGGGCGGTGTCGTTGTACCAGACGGAGGCGAAGCGAGGCTCCTTCGGCCCAGCAAGGTAGCTCGTGTAGATCAGGTTGTTGGGCAGGATGTGCCATCCCCATGGCCGCGGCGCCCAGAGGTCGTCGAAGCACTCGGGGTAGCCACTGGCCGACGGGCAGCCGTCGGTGCAAGACGCCCCGGGCGGACACTCGCCATCAAGGATCACCGGCCCGCTTGGTCTGGTCGGCGGCAGGCTCTGGATATCAGCCGGCCCCGAGTAGAAGCCGTCGTCGGGCAGCATGAGCGGCGGCAGGGCCTCGCGTGGAGCCCGCGGGGGGGGCTGCGCGACGGCCGCCCCGGCCCAGACGAGCACCGCGAGGGTCGCGACCACCAGCCACGCCCGGCGACGGGGCGGCGCGGAGCGACACCGACAGCGCAGACGAACCGCGGGCGATTCGGCGAGAGATGCGAACGGCATGACGGGGATCGGGATCAGCGGCAGTTCCAGCATGGGCGGACGCGTGGGCGTGGCTTGCGAACCCGCATCGCCGCGGCGACACTCTACGGTTCGCGCCCGCGGCATCCACAGAGTGATCGGCACACCGGCCCCGTTTCCGAAAGGACGCCAGCCGATCGATCATGAGTTCTTCCGCGACGCGGAAAGCGGGGCAAGATCGCGAAGCCGAAGCCTCGCCATCCCACCGCGATTGCCGAGACCACCACCATCACGCCAATGCAGCCATCCACCCAGCCTGACTCCGCCGCCGTCGATGCCGGGATCCCCGCCGCTCTTGGCCGCATCCCGAGCGGGCTGTTCGTTCTGGCCTGGCGCGATGGCGATGCAGACCGCTGCATGCTCGCCAGTTGGGTGATGCAAGCCGGCTTTGCGCCACCCCAAGTGAGTGTGGCGGTGGCCTCGACGCGGGAGTTGCTCGCAGCTCTCGACCGAGGCGCGACGTTCACCGTGAGCGTTCTCGCCGACTCGCAGCGGGCACTCCTGGCCCGCTTCGGAAAGCCCGCTGCCGACGCCTTCGCAGGCCTCGACCTGCACCGCACGGCACATGGCACCGCCGTGCTCACCGACGCGGCCGCCTGGCTCGACTGCCGTCCCACGGCCCGTGCCGCCCACGGCGACCATGTGCTCGTGCTGGCGGAGGTCGTCGCCGCCGGTGGCACGGGAGCAGAACCCGCCATTCACGTTCGGAAGAACGGCCTGCGATACTGAGCACCACGCCTGGAGGCCTTCCATGTCCGTCATCACGATGAGCGCGAACCGGCTCCCCCTTCTCCTGTCGATGATCGCAGCGATCCTGGCGGTGGGGTGCTCGAGCGACCGGAAGCCCGCAGCCCCCGTCGCAGGCGCTGCGGCCGACAAGCCGGCGGCAACGACCGCAACGAAGCCACGGCGATTCATTTTCATCACCAACGGCGACGATCCGTTTTGGGACGCGCTCCTGAGCGGACTCAAGGAAGGCGAGCAGCGGTTTCGCTGTGCGGCTTCCGGCATCACCGTCGCCCGCGACGTCAACAATGGTTCTGCCGAAGGGCAGATTGAACGGCTCCGGCAGTACGCCACGCAGGACGACGTCGCCGGCATCGCCATCAGTGTCATCCAGGCCGATAATCAGTCGATCGTAGAAGAGATGAAGAAGCTCCGGGCGAAAGGCGTGAAGGTGATCACCGTCGACGGCGACGTGAATCGCGACACCTTCCGAGACGCCCGCTCCTACTACATCGGCACCGACAACGTGGTTGGCGGTCGCACGCTTGGCACCGCGACCCGGGCCCTCCTCGAAGCCAAGGGGGCGAATGACGGGGGCTACGTGCAGTTCGCCGGCTTCACCGACAACGACAACGCCCGCAGCCGGATGAACGGCGTGAAGGAGGCGATCGGCCCGGCCTATACAGAACGGGATCGGATGGCCGACGAGATGGATCTGCCTCGCGCCCGCGACAACGTCCGCAACGCCACCCAAAACCACAAGGACCTCGCAGCCCTCGTGGGGATCTGGGCCTACAACGCACCGGCGATCGCCGACGTGGTCACGGAAAGCGGCACTCGCGACAAGTACGTGATCGCCACCTTCGACGCCCAGGATCTCGCGATCGGCCACATGGAAAAAGGCCGGATCGACGTGATGGTGGTCCAGAACCCGTTCGAGATGGGTGTGCGGACCGTTCGGCTCCTCAAGGCGATGGTCGAGGACGACAAGCGGGTGCTCGATGAGATGTTCCCGAGCGCTGCCAGCGCCGAAGGCGACGTCCACACCACGGGCCTGCGGGTCGTGGTGCCCGACGCGACATCGCCCGTGAAGGCCGATCTCTTCGATCCGCAGGTGGTCGAGTTCATGTCCCTGCCTGACTTCAAGGCGTGGCTGGCGAAATACAACCTCACCAGTTCTTGACCATGAACTCCCCCGGCAACGCAGGCGGTGGCTGGCGGATGCCCCGTCACGAACTCGCGATCCTCGCCGCGACGGTGGCGGTATTCGTGGCCACCGGCTGGCTCGACCCAAACCACACCTACTTCGCCAACTGGGCGGAGAGCCGTGACATCATCCTGCGAAACACGGCCCTGCTCGGGATCATCGCGCTGGGCGCCTCGGTCGTGATCATCGCCGGCGGGATCGATCTCTCGGCGGGATCGATGGTGGCCTTCAGTGCCACAACCTGTTCTTTGGTGCTGATGCTCTGTGCGGCGCCCGACGACCGGCGACTCGTGACCGTGGGGCCGGCGGGCATCGCAGTCGCGGTCGGGGCGGCACTGCTCTCCGGGTTGCTCGTGGGCACGCTCCACACCTGGCTCATCACGGCGATCCGCCTGCCGCCCTTTGTCGCCACGCTGGCAACCCTCGTGGGGCTGCGGAGTTTCGCCCGGGCGATGTGCTTGTTCGTCACCAAGGAGCGGTGGGGGAGCGAGTCGCAGCAGATCAACGTCAACACGCCCTTCTTTGCCTGGCTGAAGGAACACAACGTCTGGATCATGACGGGTACGTTCCTCGGGCTTGCCGTCGTCACCTGGCTGATCCTCTCTCGGACGGTCCTGGGCCGTCACCTCTACGCCCTCGGCGGCAACGAGCAGGCAGCACGCCTGAGCGGCATCCGCACCGAGAACGTGAAGTGGTTCGCCTACTGCTTTGGCAGCCTGACCGCCGCCCTGGCCGGCATCTTCCTGATGGCCGACAGCAGTGTGGCCCAGCCCGGCACCCTCGCGCGGGGCTACGAACTCAACGCGATCGCCGCGGCGGTCGTCGGCGGCTGCAGCCTCCAAGGGGGCGTGGGCACCGTCCCGGGCACCGTGCTTGGGGCGCTCTTCCTGCGGCTCGTGATCGACGCCGTCTCGAAGCTCATCAAGGCGAGCGCCGACGTCTATGAGGGGATGATCGTGGGGATCATCGTGGCCCTGGCGGTCACGTTCACGCAGGTCGGCCGCCGCGGCCAGTCCGGCCACGCGCTCTTCTCGGGCGCCCGAGGACTCGCGGCCATTCCGACCATCGCCATCTTTACCGCCCTGCTGGCCACGATGGCGGCCGGGAATGTGGCGGCACTCCAGGGACGGACCGGGCTGTTCGGCATCGGCGTGGGCGGTGCCACGCTGCTCGCTCTGGCGGTGGTCCGAGGGCTTGAAAGCCGCCACGCATCATGACCCCCATCGTCGCCTTTCGCGGGGTCGGCAAGCGGTTCCCTGGCGTTGTCGCCCTCGAGGGCGTGTCGTTCGACCTGATGCCGGGGGAGTGCCACGCGATCTGCGGCGAGAACGGCGCCGGCAAGAGCACGCTCATGAAGCTGCTCTCCGGCGTGCTCACCGACTACGATGGCGCGATCCTCGTCCGGGGCGAGCCAGTGCGATTTCGTCGCACCCGCGACGCAGAGGCTGCTGGAATCGCGATCATCCACCAGGAGCTGAATCTGGTGGAGCAGCTCTCCGCAGCGGCCAATATCTTCCTCGGCCGCGAGCGACAAACGGCCCTGGGCTTACTCGACGACGCCGCGATGGAGCGGGAGGCCGCGATACTCCTGGCCGAACTCGAGTGCCCAGTCGATCCACGAACGCCCGCAGGTAGCCTCCGCGTGGGCGACCAGCAGCTTCTCGAAATCGCCAAGGCCGTCTCGCTGGCCAGCGACGTCCTCATCATGGACGAGCCGACCAGCGCCCTCACCGATGCCGAGGTGGCCCGGCTCGACCGCGTCATCACCCGCCTCCGCGGCCGAGGTGTCACGATCCTGTACATCTCCCACAAGATGGACGAGGTGTTTCGCCTCGCCGACCGGATCACGGTGCTACGAGACGGCCGGGTCGTGACCACGGTCGACCGCTCCCGCACCACACCCCGTGAGATCACCGGCTGGATGGTCGGTCGCGACATCGCCGGCCACGACTTCCACGGCTCGCGGACGCCCGGCGCGACGGTGCTGGAACTTCGCGGTCTCACGCTCCCCTGGCCCGGGCATCCCCGCGGCTACCGTCTGAAGGACGTGTCACTCGAGCTTCGCGCCGGCGAAGTCCTCGGCGTCGCGGGCTTGATGGGGGCGGGTCGTACTGAACTGCTGGAAACGATCTTCGGGGCTGCGGAGCCGACCTGGACGGGCGAAATCCTCCTCCACGGCCAGGCCGTTCGCTTCGCACATCCCGCCGAGGCCTGCGCCGCCGGGATCGCGATGGTGACGGAGGACCGCAAGCGGCTCGGGCTGTTTCCCGACCTCGACGTCGCCGCCAACGTGAGCCTCTGCAGCCTCGCCGACGCGGTGCGGGGGGGCCTCCTCTCCCGCGGCCGCGAGGAGGCGCTCGTTGCGGCACCGCTCCGCGAGACCGGCGTGAAGACCCCGGGGCCGCACGCCGCGATCACAGGGCTCTCGGGAGGCAATCAGCAGAAGTGCATCATCGGCCGCTGGCTGCTGACGAAGCCGCGGATCCTCCTGCTCGACGACCCCACCCGCGGCATCGACGTGGGGGCCAAGGCCGAGCTCTACACGCTGATCGACCGGCTCTGCCGCGAAGGGCTGGCGGTGATCCTCACGTCGAGCGAACTCCCCGAGCTGCTCACCCTCGCTGACCGGATCATGGTGCTCGCCGAGGGCCGCCTCACGGCCGAGTTCTCCCGCGCCGCCGCGACCGAGCAGAAGATCATGGAAGCTGCGACCGGGGCGACAGCCTGAGAGCCACGCCCTTCCCTCATCGAAGGCCCACCACCCGGGTTTTGCCGGGGAGCAGTGCGGCGATTATGTGGGTCACAATTGATCTTGCGGCGTTTACGAGGCTCGGGGCTGCCCGTGCCCGGCTCCCGGGCACGGGCAACCCCTCACAGCCTCCCGTAGCACAGGTTTTCAACCTGTGTGTCTTCCAGTTCGCACTGGGCCCTCATGGGATTCCGGAAGGGGGAGCAGCCGGATCGGAGGCACGCGCAGAAGCCGGTGCGACTTGTGCCCCGCGGCGGTCGCTCTCAAGCGTTCGAGCAGAGAACTCACAAGTCCCGCCGGCGCCGAGCATGTCGCCGGCCGGCTGCGGTGGCCCTCCGACGCAAGAGGATCAAGTGCGACGCGTATTCACTACGGCCGTGAGCTTCTACGCGCCAAGATACCGCGACACGATGCCGCGAGCCTTCGCCTCGTCGCGGGTGCCCGACACGATCGCCCGACCATCGGCGAAGACCGAGAGTTGGATGCCGGCTTCGACGTCAACGCGCACGATCCAGCGGTTGGCCACGACTACCCCCACGGTCGCAAGCCGCTCGGCCAACGCCGCAAGATCGACACCGCCGCCCGCCGACGGCACTTGCACCGCGTCGCGTCCGCAGAGTGGCGACGGCCGCCCGCCAAGCCGACCGTCGAGCCACGGATAGTCGGCTTGCCGACAGGTCGGGCAACCGGCCGCCGCCAGGGGAGAAAGGTCGACAGTCCGCCAGATGCTGTCCCAGAGATCGCAGACGAGCAACCGGCCGAAGGTGCCATGATTGGCGCTGGCGATCAGTTTGATCGCTTCGGCCGCCTCGACCGCACCCACCACGAGTGCCGCCGGCCCGATGATACCGGCAGTCTCGCAGGTGGGAAGCGATCCCGGTGCCGGAGGCTCTGGAATCAGGCACCGCAGGCAGGCGGTGTTCCCCGGAATGATCGAGAGCACGCGGCCTTCGGCACCAAGCGCCCCGCCGTGGACCCACGGGATGCGATGCCGGCACGCGACCTCGTTGACGAGGAACCGCGCCTCGAAGTTATCGGTGCCATCGACGATCACATCAACGCCACTGAGAAGGTCCGTCGCATTCGCTGCCGCCAGGTCGGCGACGACCGGTTCGATTGCGATCGCGGAGTTGATTCGGGCGAGGCGCCGCGCGGCGGCGACGGCCTTGGGGAGGCCTGCTTCCACGTCGGCCTCTTCGAAGAGCACCTGCCGCGGGAGGTTTGACCGCTCCGGCGTGTCCCGATCGATGAGCCTCAGGAACCCGACTCCCGCGCGGGCGAGCGCCATCGCGACCACGCCGCCAAGGGCACCGCAGCCCACGACCGCGATGCGCGCGGCCGCAAGCCGTTCCTGGCCAGCGGGCCCCAGCGGGGCGAAGCGGGTCTGCCGCGAATAGCGGTCGGCATCGTAGGCGGGCATGTCCGCAGTGTACCCCGACCACACCTCTATCCCACGAGATAGCCGGCCCAGTCCCACGGGGGCGTATCGCCGCTGGCGAGACCCCAGAGGGCGAGATCACGCTGCAGCGCGGCGCACGCCTCGCGTCCGCCAGCCTCCGTCACATTGTCGGTCGTTCGCCACGCAACCAGCGGCCGCGTCGGCAGGCTGTGCCAACCGTGGTGCGGCAGGCCATCGGCCGGGAGCGTCAGGACCAGGAAGTCGGCTCCCTCGGCGACGGCCTGCGGTGGACGGGAGCCGTCAACGGCCATCCCGAGCAGCAGCGTTCCCTTTGCGCCGCGGACTGCCGCGAACCGATTGACGAGGTCACCCACCGCATCGGTGGTCATCACCGCGAGCATGGCCGAAGGGTGGCAAGCGAGTGCGGCGATCCGGGGCGCGGTCAGCACGCCGGCGTCGAGCAGCGACACCACTGCCACGCCAGTTTCGTCCGCCCGCGCCAGCAGGTCGTCCGTCGGCGATTCGATCGCGAGGCCGACCGCCGCATCCTTCGCCGCGGCGAGGTCGCGCGGCCCCACCACCACCCGCGGCACCCACCGTCGCCCATCCAGCCAGAAGGAGCGGCCGCGGATGCCGAGCCGTCGCAGGCCGATCCAGGCCTCTGTGGTCCACGAGTCGCCGCCCTGTGGCTCGAGCCTCGCCTCCACGCGGTAGAGGTTGGGAAGATCGGGTGTCCAGAACGCCGGCTCGGTGAGAATCGCCCGCGACGCGGGCGCGGTCGCCGCCGGATCGGAGAGCGGCATGAGACGCGATGTCGCAGGAAGGGTGGTATCGCGGCCGCGACGCGGACCGGTGAGCGAGCCCGCGATCGTGGATCCCAGAGGCACATGGCCCACCGGCCGTACGTAGACTTCCGCCCGCATGTCGTCGCAGGATCCAAGCGTGACGAAGATTTCAGGCACGGCTGTCACGCGTCGCGGACCTCGGCAAACTGTTCGCGGGCCATCTCGGCGAGTCGCCTGAGATCGAGTTTGCCCGATCCGAGCATCGGCAGTTCGGGGATCTCGGCGAAGGCGTCGGCTCCGGGAATCCAGAGGTTGGGCAGGCCTCGTTCCTGGAGGCGGCGCACGACGTCCTTCGGGGCATGAGCCGTCGGGACGTGGAATACGATCAGCCGTTCGCCTTTCGCGCGGTCCGGCACCGCCGTCACAACGGCGAGGAGTTCCCCGTCCGCAGCACCACACTCCGCATTGATCGCCTCTTCAACGGAGAGATGCGGCACCATCTCGCCCCCGATCTTCGAGAACCGGCTCTCGCGGCCGGTGATGGTGATGAAGCCCTCGGTGTCGAGCCGGGCGATGTCGCCCGTGCAGTACCAGCCGTCGTTCACGACCTTGGCCGTGAGGTCGGGCCGGTCGAGGTATCCCTGCATGACGTTCGGGCCCGCCACCCAGAGCAGGCCATCCTGGCCGACCGGCAGTTCGTGGCCACCCTCTCGGTCCGTGATCCGGGCCCGACAGCCGAGGATCGGCTTGCCGACCGTGCCCTCACGCGCGTCGGCGGGCCGGCCCGGCACATGACGTGACGCGGGCACGTTGGCGGCGACGAGCGGCGAGAGTTCGGTCGCGCCGTAGGCCTCGCTCGGACGGACGCCGAACTTCTTCTCGAAGGCGTCGCACACATCCTTGGGAAGCTTCTCTGCGGCTCCGAATACGCACTCCAGCGACGAAAAATCTTCGGTGGGCGTCCGCCGGGCGTAGATCCGCAGAAAAGTCGGGGTGGCCATCAGGAGCGTGGCGTGGTGCTCGCGGGCGAGTCGGCCCACCACTTGGGCGTCCCGGGGATCGGTGTGGTACGCGACGGCGGGATCGAGCGTCAGCGGCGTCCAGAGCGTGGTGGTGTAGCCGTACGAGTGGAAGAACGGCAGCACGCCAAGGGCGACGTCACCAGGCGAGAGATGGAGGAGGTGGTCGATCGCCCGCACGTTCGAACCAACGTTCTCCTGGGAGAGGACGACGCCCTTTGGGTCGCCGGTGGAGCCCGACGTGAAGATGATCGTGAGCGGATCGTCCGGCCGGATCCGCTCGAGGCCGAGCACCGACTCGAGCATGCCGAGCGGCATCAGCCGCGCCTGCACGAATCCGACTCCCTTATCAAGTGCCGTCGCCTGCTTCCGCAGCCCCCCCGCATCGAGCAGTCGGGAGCCCACGTCGAGTTTCACACGAGCCAGGAACACCGGACTCGAGATCACGTGCCGCAGTCCCGCCCGCTCGATACAGACATCGAGGATCGACTGGCTGGAGGTGTAGTTGAGGTTCACCGCCACGCGGCCCGACAGGGCCAGCGCCGCATTGACCACCGCGGCCCCGACCGTCGGCGGCAGCATCACGCCGACCCGTTTCTCGTCGGCGGCGAGAACGCGGTCGAGCACCCGCTTGACGACCAGCATCGCGAGGAGCAGGTCCCGGCCAGTCATCCGCGCGCCAAGCGAATCGGCCACCTTCATCCGGCTGCCGGCGCTGCGACAGGCCCGCAGCATCAACCGCTGGAGCACAAGGGGGCCTGCGGTCGGGTCGGAGCCTGCCATGATCGCTCGCGCTTGGCTGGGAATCGGGAATGGCCGGGGTTCGTTGCCCCGGCGTCGATGGCCATTAGAATCGCGGCACGTCGGCGCGACCAGGGAAAAACCTCGGTGATTCCGCCCCTTTTCGGCATGGAGCCGAAGCTGGGCGGCGTTCTGTCCTTCGGCTGACGATTCCCTCGAGAGTACGAGCGCAGGATGCCCCGCTACCAACCGTTGCGGATCGAGCCGAAGTGGCAGGACTGGTGGGCAGCCCATGGCACGTTCGCCGCGCCTCATCTGCCGTCGGGCCGCAAGACCTACGTGCTCGACATGTTTCCCTATCCGAGCGGCGACGGCCTGCACGTCGGCCACCCTGAGGGGTACACCGCCACTGATATCGTCTCCAGGTTCGAGCGGATGCGGGGCACGAGCGTGATGCACCCCATGGGCTTCGACGCCTTCGGGCTGCCCGCCGAGGAGCATGCGATCCGCACCGGCACGCCACCGCGGGAGAGCACCGAGAAGAACATCGCGACCTTCACCCGACAGTTGAAGATGCTCGGCTTCAGCTACGACTGGGATCGTGCGCTGGCCACGACCGACCCCGAGTACGTCCGCTGGACGCAGTGGATTTTTCTCGTTCTGTTTGACACCTGGTTCGACCCCGCCGTCCAGAAAGGCCGCCCGATCGCCGAACTTCCGATCCCGGCCGACGTCGCGGCGGCCGGTGAGGACGCGGTTGCGACGTATCGTGATGGCCACCGCCTCGCCTACCAGTCGGAGGCACCAGTGAACTGGTGCCCCGCGCTGGGCACAGTGCTCGCCAATGAGGAGGTGATCGGGGGCGTGAGCGAGCGGGGCGGGCATCCCGTGGTCCGGATTCCGCTGCGGCAGTGGATGCTGCGGATCACCGCCTACGCCGACCGGTTGGAGCGAGAACTCGAGGGCCTCGAGTGGCCCACAAGCATCAAGAAACTGCAGTGCGACTGGATCGGCCGGAGCACCGGAGCCGAGGTCGACTTCCTGATCCCGCCGGGTGGCGGGACTGCCGAGGCATTCGACGATTGGAAGCGGGCCCGGGCAGGCTCCGGGTTTCCCGAGAAGCCCGGCAGCGACGTGCTGCGGATCTACACGACGCGCCCTGACACGCTCTACGGCGTGACCTATATGGTCGTGGCCCCGGAGCATCCGCTGCTCGACGCACTCACCACCCCCGCCCAGCGCGAGGCGATCGCCGCCTATCGCGAGGTTGCCGCCCGCAAGAGTGACCTCGACCGCACCGATCTGGCACGAGAGAAGACGGGCGTATTCACCGGCTCACACGTGATCCATCCGCTCACGGGCAGGCCCGTGCCGGTCTGGGTGGCTGACTACGTGCTCGCCACCTACGGCACCGGCGCGATCATGGCGGTGCCCGCCCACGACGACCGCGACTTCGAGTTTGCGACGACTTTCGGGCTCGACGTGATCACGGTCGTCGAGCCGCCGAATGGCGGCGTGAAGCACGGTGAACTCTTCGCGGGCACCGGCCGCGCCGTGAACTCGGGGCCCTACACGGGCCTCGACACCGGCGCATTCCTCGAGCGGGCCGGCCGTGACCTTGAGGCGGCCGGCGTCGGCCGACCGGCGGTGAACTACAAGCTTCGCGACTGGCTCTTCAGCCGGCAGCGTTTCTGGGGTGAACCGTTCCCGATCCTGCACGAACTCGATGCCCAGGGGAACCTGAGCGGGGCGATCAGGGCGGTCGATCCGGCAGACCTTCCGGTCAATCTCCCTCACCTCACCGACTTCAAGCCCGGTGACACGCCCGATCCGCCGCTGTCACGGTCCCCCGCCGACTGGCTCTTCGTCGAGCGGGACGGCAAGCGATACAAGCGGGAAACCAACACAATGCCGCAGTGGGCCGGCTCGTGCTGGTACTACCTGCGGTTCCTCGACCCGCACAACACCTCGCGGTTCATCGATCCCGAGGTCGAGAAGGCGTGGATGCCGGTCGATCTCTACATCGGCGGCGCCGAGCACGCGGTCCTCCACCTCCTGTACTCGCGGTTCTGGCACAAGGTGCTCTACGACCGCGGCCACGTCTCACATCCTGAGCCGTTCGGCAAGCTCGTGAACCAGGGAATGATCCTCGGCGAGATGGAGTTCACCGGCTACCGGAGCACCAAGGGGGGCTGGGTGTCGGCCGAGAAGCGGACTGCGGACGACATCCCGTCCAAGGTGCCCGCTGACCAGGTCGAAAAACAGGGGGAGCACTTCGTGCTCCGCGATGCCCCGAAGATCCGCGTCGAAAGCCGGGCCTACAAGATGTCGAAGAGCCGAGGCAACGTGGTCAACCCCGACCAAGTGGTCCGCGATTTCGGCGCCGACTCACTCCGTCTCTACGAGATGTTCATGGGGCCGCTCGAGGCCACAAAGCCCTGGAGCACGGCCGGCGTGAGCGGCGTCCGCGGCTTCCTCGACCGCTGCTGGCGGCTGGTCGTCGACGAGCGGGCCGACGAGATCGCGTTGGCTCCACAGGTTTGCGACGACCCGCCATCCGACGACCAGCTCCGCGAAATCCATCGCACGATCGACAAGGTCACCCGCGACATCCAAGCCCTCTCGTTCAACACCGCGATCGCAAGGATGATGGAGTTCGTGAACGTCTGCACGCCGCTGGAACGGCGGCCACGGGCGATCCTCGAACCCTTCGTAGCGATCCTCGCCCCCTTCGCCCCACACCTTGCCGAGGAGCTCTGGGAACTCCTCGGCAAGCCGGCACCTGCCTCGCTCGCGGCCTGGCCGGCGGTCGAGGAGCGGTGGCTCAAGGACGATACGGTCGAGATCCCGGTGCAGATCCAGGGAAAGCTCCGCGGCCGCGTGGTGGTGCCGGCCGACGCCGATGCCGAGGCGACGAAGGCGGCGGCCCTCGCAGACCCGAAGATCGCCGAGCAGCTCGCCGGCAGGGAGATCGTGAAGGTCGTCGCCGTCCCCGGCCGCCTCGTCAACTTCGTGGTCAAGGGCTGACCGCGACCGGCGCAGCCCCGAGCCCAACTGTCACGGAGGCGGCGGGATCGGGGCGAGGATGGCGAGCGTCGGCTATCCTGCCGTTGGCGAGCCAACTCGTCCCGTCCCGCCGCCGGCTTTCGCTTTGTGGCGGCGCACCGCCGGAGAGCGGACCCTGTAGGCCACGCACGGAATCGTCTTTCTGTGGCATGGCAGGTTCCCGTAGCATGGTGACGCCCGTGAGGCGGCGGGCATCCTGAGGAGCGATCCATGTCGGTGAAGCGAGTTCTGGCCCTGGTTCTCGGTGGCGGCCGCGGCACGCGGCTCTATCCGCTCACCCGCGACCGCTCCAAGCCCGCGGTGCCACTGGCCGGCAAATACCGGATCATCGACGTGCCGCTGTCGAACTGCATCAACAGTGGCGTGCAGCGGATCTACGTGCTCACGCAGTTCAACTCCGTAAGCCTCCACCGCCACATCCGCCGCACGTACACGTTCGACCCGTTCAGCGGTGGGTTCGTGGAGATCCTCGCGGCGCAGCAGACGCTCGACAACTCTGGCTGGTACCAGGGCACGGCCGACGCGGTGCGGCAAAACATCCGCTACCTGCAGCAGCCCGACATCAAGCACGTGCTGATCCTCTCGGGCGACCAGCTCTACCGGATGAACTACGCCGACATGCTCGCCACGCACATGACCCACAAGGCCGATGTGACGATCGCAGGCATCCCGGTCAAGGATGACGCCGCCTCGGGCCTGGGCGTCATGCGGCTCGACGGCGAGGGCCGCGTGGAGGGCTTCCTCGAGAAGCCGCAAACTCCACAGGAGCTCGACATGGTGCGAACCGATCCGGCATGGATCGAGGCACAGGGCATCGCCGCCCATGGCCGGTCGCTGATGGCGAGCATGGGAATCTATCTCTTCGACCGTGACTGCCTCCTCGACCTCCTGACGAAGACCGACTACCAAGACTTCGGCAAGGAGGTGTTCCCGGCGTCGATCCGCGCGAAGCACGTCCAACTCCACCCCTTCGACGGCTACTGGGAGGATATCGGGACGATCCGCTCCTACTTCCAATGCAACCGGGAACTCGCGAGCGCGTCGCCGCCGTTCGATCTCGTCAACGCCGAGGCGCCGATCTACTCCCGCGGACGGTTCCTGCCGCCGTCGCGGCTCGGCGGGGCGAGCATCCGCAACAGCCTCGTGTCAGACGGCTGCGTGATCGAGTCGGGAGCCGTGATCGAGAACAGCGTGATCGGACTGCGGTGCCGGATTGGCCGCAACGTCGTGATTCGCGACTCCGTGATCCTCGGCAACGACTACTACGAGAGCGAGCACGGCCTCGCCGACGACGTGGCCCGCGGCCTGCCGCCGCTGGGGATCGGCGACGATAGCATCATCGCCGGCGCAATCATCGACAAGAACGTCCGCATCGGTCGCCGAGTGCGGATCGTCAACGAGCACGGCTGGGTCGACACGGCCGACGACGACCGGTTCACGATCCGCGACGGCGTGGCCGTGGTCCCCAAGGACGCCGTGATCCCCGATGGCTGGGTGCCGGAGCCGGCATTCGTCCACCCGGTCTGACGTCAGCGTGCCTGACGCGTCCGCCAGCCTGGAGTCTCGGCGAGCGCAGGCATCTCGACGCGCAACTCGACGGGTGCGGGTGAACCTGTGGGCGACAACGTCGCCGACTCGGCTCCTGAGCGTTCATCGACCGCGGCGTCCTCGCTCGCAGGCAACTCCTCGCTCGACTCGCCAATGACCGGAATCACGTGATCTGGCTCGGTGGCCGAAGGCTCCATGGTGGCTTCCTCGACCGCGGCGGTCACCAGCACACTCGTCGGCTCCATCTGGGCCACAGCGTCGTCGCCGGCAGCTGTCGAGACGGCCGGATCGGCGAGCGTCGGAGTCGCATGCCGCCCCGCCTGGCTACCCTGATGGCCAGCAAGCAGGGGGCCATCGCGGCCCTCCGTCCCGCTCGCCTTGACGATCGGCGGCCATGGCACGGGAGCAGCGCCGATCGGAAGGATGCCGTTACTGCGGGCCCGAAAGTTATTGCGCGGGGATGAGCCGTTGGGCACCGGCCCCGAGTAGTCGTATGGGTCCGGGCACATCGTGCAGCCGGTCAGCAGCGCCGCGGCCACCATGGTGACCAAGCGGCCGCACGGGCTCGCGACGGTTCGGCTTGGACGATCCATCGGACCCCGAACTCTCCCCGCGAAGCGAGCCGGCCGGGTTGCCCCTGCTCGACCCCGTCCGCAGTCAGCGGCTGTTCCCCTCCCCCACGACCCGTACCAATGATCGGATCGCCACGACCCGAATCTTCAGCAAATCCGGAACCCTGGCGAGAGGTCCGACGCCGTGGTCAACGGCCGTCCGGGCGGTCGGGACGCTTGACCGCCGCGGAAGCCCAACGCCGTGAGGCGTGGGGCGAACGACCACCAGACGCCGCGTCCCACGTCCGATCGCCGTACGCCTTATCCGTTCACACTTGATTTCAATCGTTCGCGAGGCTCGGGGCTGCCCGCGCCCGTCGCCGGACGCTCGCTGCGGGCTCCGGCCCTCCGCTCGCTGCACGCCGGCTACGCTTCGCCATCGTGGCTTCGCTTGCCGCCGAGCCCGGCTCCCGGGCACGGGCAGCCCCTCGCACCATCATCCCTCGCATAGGATTCCGGACGGGGGAGCAGCCGGATCGGAGGCACGCGCAGAAGCCGGTGAGACGTGTGCCACGCGGCGGTTGCTCCGAAGCGTCTGGGCTGAGAACTCACACGTCCCGCGGGCGCCGAGCATGTCGCCGGCCGGCTGCGGTGGCCCTGCGATTCGCGAGAATCACGTGCGGCTCGTATGACGGCGTTACGCTTCCTGTCGCTGCGTTCCATGGCTCGCACGGTCGACGCGCGGCCTCACGGCCGGTCGGCTTGCACGTGCCACGCACTCACCCCGAGGATCCGGTGCGAACCGGTTCAGAGATCAACGCCCATGTCGGCCATCATGACCTTCATGTCGTCCCAGACATCGCGTTTGGCTGCGGGATTCCGCAGCAGGTACGAGGGGTGATACGTGCAGATCACTTTGGCGGTGCCATACGTGAACCACCGCTTTCGCAGGCGACCGATCGGCTCGGTCGTCTGCAGAAGGTTCTGTGCGGCGGTCGTGCCCAGGCAGCAGATGTACTCGGGCGCGATCACCTCAAACTGCCGCTCGAAGTAGCCGCGACAGTGGGCCACCTCGTCGGGTAAGGGGGTACGATTTCCGGGAGGGCGGCACTTGAGCACGTTGAGAATGTAGACGTCCTCGCGGCGAAGATGGCAGGCTTCGATGATCTTGGTGAGAAGCTCACCGGCCCGCCCCACGAACGGCTCTCCTGAAGCGTCTTCGTCGGCCCCGGGGGCTTCGCCAAGAAAGCAAATGCGGGCATCTGGCCGACCAACGCCGAAGACCGTGTTTGTTCGCGTCTCCGCAAGCTCGGCGCATCGCGTGCATCCCGCCACTTCCTCGGCCAGGAGCCGCAAAGATGCGACGCGGTCATCGGCGGCCGCGGAAGCGACCGCCGCCTGCGAGGGCTGCGACAAGGCTATGCCACAAACCTTCGCCGCGGCCGTTGGCAAGCGGCCGGGATCAGAGGCCTTCGGGAGTTGCCTGACCCCCGCGGCCTCGAGGCTCTCAAGTCGCTGCTTCAGCGCCCGGGGGTTCACAGCGCCCTGCGATGCCGCTTCGGACCGCGGCCCTTGCCGAGTGTCGCTGCCGGCGGCCGCTTCGGAGCCTCGGCGGCCGGCTCGGCCCCGGCGGCCTGAGCATCGGCAGCGCGTTGGAAGCCGCCGGTGGGCAGGTGCTCGATGGGGGCCGGCTTGGGGCGACGATCGAAGGCATCGAAGCCCTCGATCTCGTCCCGCTTGAGGAGCCGCTCGATCCGCATCTCGATTCGCGTGAGCTGCGGCCCCTCCTCAGGCGACACGAACGTGAACGCGATTCCTTCGCGACCCATGCGGCCGGTGCGGCCCACGCGGTGGACGTAGTCGTCGCAGAACTCGGGAATGTCGTAGTTGACGATGTGCGACACGCTCGACACGTCGATCCCGCGGCCCACCACGTCGGTCGCCACGAGGATTCGCGCGCTTCCGTCGCGAAACTGCCGCATCACACGGTCGCGGACGCTCTGTGCGAGGTCGCCGTGGATGCAGGCCACTTCGTCGGCCTGGAGGGACCGGCGGCGCGAGAGCTTTTCGTGAATCTTGTCGGTGCCCCGCTTGGTGCGGCAGAAGACGATCACCTGCCGCGGGTTCTCCCGTTCCAGCAGCCGCACGAGGAGGTCGAACTTCCGCGTCGGGTCGACCGTGAAGTAACGCTGCTCGATCGTCTCGACTGCCAGTTCGTTCGTCGAGAAGTCCATGATCTCGGGATCGCGCATGTACCGCGCGGCGATCTTCTGCACCGGCGGCGGCACGGTGGCCGACAGGAGCAGCGTCTGGCGGCTTTCCGGACAGCGGCGGAGGATCTTTTCGATATCCGGGCGAAACCCGATATCGAGCATCCGGTCGGCCTCGTCGAGCGTGACCATGTCGAGGACCGAGAACGAGATCGTGCCCCTGCTCATGTGGTCGAGCACGCGGCCCGGCGTGCCCACGACCACCGCCGGATGCTTGGCGAGTTTGTCGATCTGCCCCTTGATCGGCTTGCCACCGTAGACGGCGACGCAATGAATCTTCGTGCCGTGGGCGAGTTTCTCGAACTCGTCCTTGACCTGCACGGCGAGTTCACGCGTGGGCACGAGCACGAGCGCCCGAGGCCCGCCGGCACGGCCCGGTTGCAGCATCCGCTCCAGGATCGGCAGCACGAACGATGCCGTCTTGCCGGTGCCCGTCCGGGCTTGGCCGAGCACGTCGACGCCGGCGATCGCCCGCGGGATCAATCCCGCCTGGACCGGCGTGGGCGTCGTGTAGCCCGCACGATCGACTGCGGCGAGTGTCGCCGCTGAGAGTCCCAGATTCTGAAAACTGTCCGCCGCCTGCGGAGCAGACGCCCCGCAAACCGGCTCGGCGGGAGCACCCGTCTCCGCCGGATGCCCTGCCCCGTTGTCCATGAACACTCGTTGCCTCGTTGCTTCCTCGAAACGTCGTCCGCATCGCTCCGCGGGGCGTCCTGATGCCCGCATCGGAAGGCGGGCATCAGCCATCGGCTGGTGCCCGCACAGCGGCTGGCGGCGTGTGAGAAAGCCGCCCCTGTCAATGGGTGAACGGTACCACGCCTCGCCCGTACCGGCAAACACCGCGAAAGCGATCGCCCCGGACGGGCAGGTTTTACCGGTCAAAAAGCTTCTTCAGCGCCCAGACCGTCGCCGCGCGACCGGCGCGGGCGATCGAACGCGTCAGCGGAATCCGCTTCGGACACACAGCCACGCAGTTCTGCGCGTTGCCGCACATCTGGATGCCCCCCTGCCGCGTCAGCGCCTCCATCCGCTCGTCGGCGATCATTCGGCCGGTCGGATGGGCGTTGAAAAGCACCGCCTGGCTGATCGCATGGGCCCCGACAAAACCAGTGTCGAATGCGGACTTCCTCCGCTTCTCGAAATCGGCCTCAGACTCGTCGTCGCGACGCACCGCCTCCACCTTCGTGTACTGCGGGCACGCCTCCAGGCAGCAGCCACAGCTCATGCACTCCGACAGCGGGTAGGCATCTTCCTGCTCCTCCGGAGAGATCCGCGGGCCGGGGCCAAGGTCGTAGGAGCCTTCCACGGGCACCCACGCCTTCACTTTTTCAAGCCCACGGAACAGCCGCCGTCGATCCACCACGAGGTCGCGGACCACCGGAAACTTCGACATCGGCCGCAGTTCGATCTCGTCGCCGCTCTCGGCCTGCAGCCGATCGACGAGCGCCGAGCAGGCCATCCGCGTGCGGCCGTTGATCAGCATCGTACAGGAGCCACAGACCTCTTCGAGGCAGTTGCAGTCCCAGGCGACGGGAGCCACCTTCCGGCCATCCTGTGACCGCGCCTGCGCTGCGATCTTCTGGAGAACGCTGATGACGTTCATGTTCGGCTCGTAGGAAACCTCGAACCGCTCCCAGTAGCTCTCGCCGCCGGCCACGTCCTGCCGCAACACGCGAACCCGCACGACCGAACGAGCCGCGCCGTGGTCATCGCCGCCAGCCGCGTGCACGAGTTCCGCGGCTGAATCAGCTGCCTTGATCATTGGGTGTTCTCCCTCGAGTTTTCGCGTGTCATGCCCCGGCACCAACCGGCTGGCCCTTCCCCGCGGCCTGACCGGCCGCCTTCGCCGCCCGATCCTTCCAGGCTTCCTCGATCGCGTCGCCCCCGACGAGACCGTAGAGCCGCGGCCGGGGTGGGATCAGCGATGTGTCGATGTCCTGGTATGAAATCTCCGGATCGCCGTTCGGTCCGCAGGTGGCGATCGTTGATTTCAGCCACTTTCGCGTATTGGCCTCGAAGGCGTCGCACCACTGCTCGGCCTCGCGCCGCTTGCCCTCGGGATCGGTCGCCTTCAGACCCGGCATCGAGAAGGCCGGCTTGAAGTGGGCGCCGCGGCACTCGTCGCGGAGCAGTGCTCCCTTGAGGATCAGCTTTGCGATCGGGAACATGTCGCCGACCGCTTTCGTGAACACCACGTTTTGGTTCGTCCAGTTGCCCGTGTCAGACACGGCGCACCGTTTCCACCGCTCGGCCATCCGGCAGGCCTCGTCGTAGGCGTGCGTGAGTTGATCGTTACGGCGAACGACCGTGGCCACGCGCGTCATCAGGTTGCCGAGCTCCTGGTGGAGCGCGTACGGGTTTTCGTCGCCCGCGGTCCGCGCGAGCAGTTCGCGATGGCGCTCCTCGTGGCGACGGATCTCCGCTTCAAACAGCCGGGTCTGATCGCCCGCCGCCGTCGCGGCCGCACCGCAAACGTTGACGAGCGTCGGGGCCACAAACAGGCCGCTGAAGATGCAGGAGAGGAGCGAGTTCGCACCCAGGCGGTTGGCGCCGTGATACTGGTAGTCGCATTCGCCGATTGCGTAGAGGCCGGGGAGGCTTGTCTGCTGGTTGCGGGGCGAGCCCTCTAGCAGGCCACCCGAGGCGCTCTTCTCGTAGTCCACCCACAATCCGCCCATCGAGTAGTGAACGGCAGGGAAGATCTTCATCGGTGTCACCCGAGGATCAACGCCCTGGAACTTCTCATAAATCTCGAGAATGCCACCGAGTTTGCGGTCGAGGGTCTCCTTCGGGATGTGCGTCAGATCGAGGTAGACGCAGAGCCGGTCCTTTTCGACGGAGAGGCCGTCGGTCGTGCAGATGTCGAAGATCTCGCGGGTGGCGATGTCGCGGGGTACGAGGTTGCCGTATTTCGGATACCGCTCCTCGAGAAAGTAGGACCGCTCGGCTTCGGGAATGCTTCGCGGATCGCGCTGGTCTTGCGGCTTCCGCGGCACCCACACCCGGCCCCCCTCACCGCGAGCGCTCTCGCTCATCAACCGCAGTTTGTCGGCGCCCGGGATGGCGGTGGGGTGCACCTGGATGAACTCGCCGTTTCCGTAGCAGGCCCCGGCCTGATAGGCGCGGCTCACGGCACTGCCCGTGCAGACCATCGACATCGTCGAGCGTCCGTAGATCAGTCCGTTGCCACCCGTGGCAAGCACCACCGCGTCGGCCGCAAAGGCCTTGAACTGCATGGTGACCAGATCCTGGCAGATCGCGCCGCGGCACCGACCGGCTTCGTCGAGCACGGGCCCCAGGAAGTCCCAGAACTCCCACTTCTTGACCTTTCCCTCCACCTCCCAGCGGCGGACCTGTTCGTCGAG
>Ga0114967_10000775_pt1 | contig 27075 bp, 28 predicted proteins | sample M_130628_MF_Meta_FD_92639 | JGI IMG/M metagenome (GOLD analysis project Ga0114967, IMG submission 92639) | Freshwater microbial communities from Lake Montjoie, Canada to study carbon cycling - M_130628_MF_MetaG | ecosystem: Environmental > Aquatic > Freshwater > Lake | place: Lake Montjoie...
CCGATCGAACTTCAGATTGAAAAGAAGCACGGCAAGGGGATGGCTCCGGCCAAGGTCCAGGCACTTGCCCGGGCCTATGCCGAGGAGCAAATCGGGCGTCAGCTCAAGGACTTCCAGCGCCTGGGCGTGCTCGGCGAGTGGGATAACCCCTATCGCACGATGGCGCCCAAAACCGAAGCCAACGAAATCCGCGCGCTCGGACGCATTCTCAAGGCGGGGTTTGTTTATCGAGGCCTGAAGCCGGTCAACTGGTGCTTCGACTGCGGGTCTGCGCTCGCTGAAGCGGAGGTCGAATACGCCGACCGCGAGGATCCGGCAGTCGACGTCGCATTTCCCTTTTTGCTAGACCAGGGGCCTGCATTGGCAGCGGCGTTCGGGCTGGATATTAGCGAATTGAGCGATCGCCCTGGCGCCATTGTGATCTGGACCACGACCCCCTGGACTCTGCCCGCCAACCAGGCACTCAATCTTCACCCCGAGATCATCTATGCGTTGTTGGATATCCGGCCCGAAGGCCCGGGACCCGGCAGCCAAGCGCTCGGCGGTGGATCGCGCTGGCTGATTGTCGCGGCTGATCGTGCGGAGACCTGCCTTAAAGACTGGGGACTTGAGGGCACCGTGCGGGCGACCGCCCCAGGCAGTTCACTGAGCGGGACCCGCTTCGCGCACCCGCTATCCAAGCATCCGGCCTATCACCGGAGTTCTCCAGTCGTCCTTGGCGAGTACGTGACGATTGAAACGGGGACCGGCGTGGTTCACTCATCGCCCGCATATGGGGTGGATGACTTTCTGTCCTGCAAAGCCAGTGGGCTCACCGACGCCGAAATCCTCACCCCCGTGCTCGGTGACGGGCGCTATGTGGATTCGCTCGCGCTGTTCGGCGGATTATCGATTTGGGACGCCAATCCCCGCATCGTCGAGGCCCTGCGAGAGGCCGGCAACCTCCTGCGGGTGCAACGCTACAAACACCCCTACATGCACTGTTGGCGCCACAAGACGCCGATCATTTACCGGGCGACCAACCAGTGGTTCGCTGGCATGGACATCACTCCGGCGGATGGCAGTTCGAGCTTGCGCGAACGGGCGCTGGCCGCGATCGAGGCCACGCGGTTTTACCCCGCATGGGGCAAAGCCCGCCTGCACGCGATGATTGCCAATCGCCCTGACTGGACACTGTCTCGACAGCGACAGTGGGGCGTGCCAATGGCCTTTTTTGTCCATCGTGAAACCGGCGCTCTGCACCCCAGGACTTCTGAGCTGCTTGAACAAGTCGCGCAACGCGTCGAAGTGGGCGGTATCGAAGCCTGGCAGGCACTCGATCCTGCAGATCTGCTCGGCCACGAAGGCCCAGACTCTGCGCAGTGGTATGTCAAGAACCCCGACACCCTCGATGTCTGGTTTGACTCAGGTACGACGCACTTCACGGTGCTACGCGGATCGCATGCGGCGCAATCGACCTTCCCAGCTGATCTGTATCTCGAAGGGAGCGATCAGCACCGTGGCTGGTTCCATTCCTCACTGCTAACGGCTTGCATGATCGACGGGCGCGCACCGTACAAGGCGCTCCTGACCCATGGATTTGTGGTGGACGGTCAGGGTCGAAAAATGTCCAAGTCGCTGGGTAACGTTGTCGTCCCTCAAAAGGTCGCCGACTCGCTGGGGGCCGAAATATTGCGCCTGTGGGTCGCGAGTACGGATTACTCTGGCGAACTCAGCCTGTCCGATGAAATTCTCAAGCGCGTCGTTGAGAGCTACCGTCGCATCCGCAACACCCTGCGTTTCTTGCTGGCCAACACGAGTGACTTTGATCCTGAACACGATTCGGTCGCGACCGGATCAATGTCCGTGATCGACCAGTATGCTATGGCCATGGCCGCGCGAACCCAGGACCTTATAGCGGACGACTACGATCGCTATGACTTCCACGCCGTCATTAGTAGGGTCCAAGCGTTCTGTACCGAAGAGCTTGGTGGATTTTGGCTCGACGTTCTCAAAGACCGGCTCTACACCACCCGTGCCGATTCGCGCGCCCGTCGATCGGGACAAACAGCGCTTTGGCATGTGACCCAAGCCCTGCTGCGCTGGATTGCCCCGATCCTGTCGTTCACGGCTGAAGAAGCTTTTCCACTGCTCAACCCTGAACAACACACCGCTGGCGCTCAGACAATATTCACACAGACTTGGCATCACCTGCCCGGAATCAAGCAGTCCGAGTCGCTACTGGCCGAATGGGACGCGATCCGAGCCCTACGCGCCGAGGTTCTGAAGGCGATCGAATCCGAGCGTGCAGCTGGCAGACTGGGCTCATCCCTACAGGCCGAGATCACGATTCGGGTCGGTGGTGAGTCCTATCAGCGGTTGGCCAAACTGGGGGATGACCTTAAGTTTGTCTTGATCGTCTCCAAGGCCACCGTCGAGCATGCGGAAACGCCAGCCCCCCAGATCACCGTCACCCCAAGCGAGCACACCAAGTGCGAACGGTGCTGGCATTGGCGTGCCGATTTCAATTGTTCACCGGCGCATCCAGGTTTGTGCGGGCGCTGCGTCGACAATCTCGATGGCGTAGGCGAAACCAGGGCGCAGGCCTGATGTCCAACACGCCGCCCCCCGAAGCGCCGCGCGCCTCCAACCGGGGACGCCGCGGCGGGCGTAAGAAGGCTGGCAAGGCTGGCTCATTCTTCGAGCAATTGTTGCCATGGCTGGGACTTGCCGGCCTCGTGATCATTTGCGATCAAGCGACCAAGTTCCAGATCCAGCGTTCATTGCAACCGGGCGACCGGATTGTTGTGATTCAGGACTGGTTCGACCTGACGCTGGTTTTCAACCCTGGGGCCGCATTCAGTTTTCTGGCCAACGCCTCGGGATGGCAGCGCTGGTTCTTTATTGGAATCGGGGTCTTAGCGACCAGTTATCTCCTGTGGCTCTTGACTCGACATAGTGGGCAGCGGCTTTTTTCGACTGGACTCTCGTTGATCCTGGGCGGCGCAATCGGTAACGTCATCGACCGCGTCTGGCAAGGTCAAGTTGTGGATTTTTTGCTGGCGCATTGGCGCGAAGTGTTCTTCTGGCCCGCGTTCAACGTAGCCGACAGCGCCATCACCGTGGGTGCGATGATTCTGATTCTGGACGAGATTCGACGGGTATCGCGCACGCGATAATCCCGTCAAAATTGAGTTCTTTCGGCTCCTCGCCTCCTCGTCCACCCAGTTTTCATCACCATGCCACAGCACCCACTCGTTGCCGATCCGCTTGCCGGGAAGCGCCTTGTACTGGGCATCACGGGCGGCATTGCGGCCTACAAATCGGTTGAATTGGCGCGCTTGTTGTTCAAAGCACAAGTAGCGAGTGTCCAGACGGTCATGACCGATGCCGCCACCCGATTTATTGGCACAGCGACCTTTCAGGCAATTACGAATCAGCCCGTATTCACCGATGCATGGGATACGCGGGTCGCCAATGGCATGGCGCATATCGACCTGTCCCGTGAGGCCGACGGCATTCTGATCGCCCCGGCGAGCGCCGATTTCCTCGCACTATTGGCTCAGGGGCGCGCGTCTGACCTCTTGTCCACGCTCTGCCTCGCCCGCGATTGTCCGCTGGCCGTCGCCCCAGCAATGAACCGACAAATGTGGGCGCATCCAGCAACGCAGCGCAACCGCGCCCAGCTGGTGGCCGATGGGGTCGCCGTCTTCGGCCCCGGCACCGGTGAGCAAGCATGTGGCGAAGTCGGCGACGGCCGAATGCTCGAACCCGCGGAATTGCTCGACGATCTGCGCGCCTGGTTTGCTCCGAAACTGCTCGCCGGCAGGCGAGCGCTCGTGACTGCAGGCCCCACGTTCGAAGCCATCGATCCAGTTCGCGGGCTGACCAATCGGTCATCGGGCAAGATGGGTTATGCGGTCGCGCGTGCTTTATCCGAGGCCGGGGCGGAGGTCACCCTCGTATCTGGTCCGACCGCCCTCGCTGCCCCAAGAGGCGTTCATCGGATCGGAATCGAGTCGGCCATTCAGATGCGCGATGCGGTACATGCCCACTTGCCCGCAGATCTTTTCGTGTCCGTGGCTGCCGTCGCGGATTGGCGCCCCGCTCAGGTTTTGGTCAAAAAGATTCGCAAGATTGAATCGAATGCGCCACCCGAGCTTCGGTTTGTTGACAATCCAGACATCCTGGCTGAAGTCGCCGCCTTGCCAAACCCGCCCTACTGCGTTGGATTCGCGGCCGAAACGGATGACACCAACAACGACCAACGCGAGCAGGCACTGATCAACCTCGCCTCGGCAAAACGGATTCGAAAGGGCGTTCCTCTTCTGGCCGCCAACTTTGGTCCGGATACGTTTGGGTCCGACGACAACGCCCTGATCCTGGTCGACCAAACCGGTTCAATCGCGTTACCCCACGCGTCCAAGGACGCCCTCGCACGGACGCTCGTGGCCGAGATTGCCCGGCGCATGATTAACCCCCCACGTTGAGGCTTCCCCATGCGTATCGCCTTCCGCATTCTTGACCCCAGGCTCGCCGACCAGCTCCCCCGCTATGCAACGCCGGGAAGCGCTGGGCTGGACTTGCGGGCTTGCATTGACCACGCGCTAACGGTTGAAGCAGGGCAGGCCGTGATGGTTCCAACCGGGTTGGCGATTCATCTGGACGACCCGGGTTACTGCGCCATGATCCTGCCACGTTCCGGATTGGGTCATCGACACGGGATCGTTCTGGGAAACCTGGTGGGCCTGATTGACAGCGATTATCAGGGCCCCCTGCAAATCTCCTGCTGGAATCGCAGCAACGAACCCTACACCTTGCAACCCCTTGATCGGGTGGCACAGCTCGTGATCGTGCCTGTGCAGCAAGTCGAATTTGAACTGGTCGACGCGTTTACCGAGAGCGAGCGGGGTGCTGGTGGCTTCGGCAGCACTGGCGTCGCGTAACTAGGCGACGCCTAGCGCAAAAAGGGACGGGCACAGCGCCCCGTCCCGACAAACGTGTCGTCAGCCGCGGGCTACCGTTTCAGCGACCAATGTTTCGAGCTTGCGCCCGTCCGCGTTGAAACTGCGGATGCCTTCCGCAAGTTTTTCCGTCGCCATCGCATCGTCGTTGACCGAGAACCGGAAGTCCGACTCATTGAAGTGCGCCTTCTCGAGCGCTGCCGATCGGGCGGCGTCAGGAGAAAGCACCTGAGCCACCTCGTCGCCCGATGCCCGCAACTGCTCGAGCAGGTCGGGACTAATGGTCAACAGGTCGCAACCAGCGAGTGCGAGGATTTGTCCGACGCTGCGGAAACTAGCGCCCATTACCTCAGTCTTGACGCCGAAATGGCGGAAGTAAGTCCAGATCTTGGTCACTGAGATCACGCCCGGATCTTCGTGCGGTGCCAAATCGCGACCGGCACGCACTTTGGCCCAGTCATAAATCCGCCCAACAAAGGGCGAAATCAAGGTAATGCCAGCATCTGCACAGGCGACTGCCTGCGCAAACGAAAACAGCAGCGTCAGGTTGCAGTGAATCCCTTCACGCTCTAGAACCTGAGCCGCACGGATGCCCTCCCAGGTCGCAGCAATCTTGATCAGGACACGTTTGCGGTCGATCCCCTCGGCTTCGTAAAGGCCGATCAGGCGGCGCGCACGGGCAAGAGTCGCGTCGGTATCAAACGAAAGGCGCGCATCAACCTCGCTCGAAACCCGACCGGGCACGATGCTAAGAATCTGCAGACCGAATTTCACCAGAGTGCGATCGCACAAGAGATCAAGCGGCTCGGACCTATACTGAGCAACGGTTTCGTCGAGCAGAGTGCGATATTCCGGCTTGCTGACCGCTTTAAGAATGAGCGTCGGGTTGGTCGTCGCATCTTGGGGCGCGTAAGCCCGCATCGCATGGAAATCACCGGTGTCGGCTACGACCGTGGTCCAGCGCCGCAGTGAATCAAGAGCCGTCGTCATGTTGGACCTCACACATTAAACATATCGCGCCAAATATTGCGCGCCCAGGCATCGGCGTACTGGCCCTCGAGCGCGTTTGCCTGCGTCGACAGGCCCCCGGAACCGGCAACGGTCACCATGGTTTTCTGTTCTGAATTGTAACGATGCACCGACGAAACATGCACGACATTTCGATCGTCGACATAGGAATAACAGGTGTTGGCCATCATCGCGGGCTGCGGTGTTCGACCGTGAAGGATTTCGAGAATCGCAGCGGCGGCAGTCTTGCCATGCTGATTGGCCATATGACCAGACTTTGGCATCAGTGGCCCGGCCATCACGGCGTCGCCGAGCACATGAATGCCAGGAGCAGCGAGCGATTCCATCGTGACCCAGTCAACGCCGCACCAGCGGTTATTGACGGTGATGAGCCCGGTCTTCTGGGCTAGATCACCCGCCCGATGGGGCGGAATGACATTAAGAACGTCGGCGCGAATCCGATCGCCAAATTCCGTCACCACAACGCCGGCCTGCGCCTGAACTTCGGCAACAACCGAATTCGGCCGGTACTCAATCATGCTGCCATAGGGTTCCCAGGCCTTGAGAAACAAACCCTTCTTGGACTGAATATCTTCATTGGCATCAAGAACAATGATCTTGGCGGTCGGATTGTTCGTTTTGAGTGCATACGCGACCTGACAAACACGCTCGTACGGCCCGGGCGGACAACGGTACGGTGCACGCGGGATTGACAACACAAAGACACCACCCGGCGGCATGGATTCAATCCGATTACGAAGCGCCACCGTCTGCGGCCCCGCTTTCCAGGCATGCAACACGGTCTTTTGGGCCTCAGCATTCAGGCCCTGAATCTGGTCAAACTGGAAATCCACCCCAGGGGCGACCACCAGCCGGTCGAAGGTCTGATCCGCAATCTTGACCAGGCTGACCACCTTTTTGATCGGGTCGATTTGAGTGACCTCGTCCACCAAAACGGTCACCCCGGCATCGCGAAGGCCTTGATAGCCCATCGTAAGGTCTTCGATCCGACGAGTCCCACCCAACACCAAATTGGACAAGGGGCAGGAGACAAATTGGGGATTGCGCTCAATCAGGACAACGTCGAGACGCGACCCGCCCCAATGCTTGAGGTAACGCGCGGCCGTTGCACCGCCAAATCCGGCGCCGATGACACCCACTCGCCCGAGCCGGCGTTCAAGGACCGCAGGGGCTCCGGGCGTCGAAGCACCGGGCGCAGCGCAACCCGCCAATAGGCCAGAGGAAACGCCCCATGCGGCAGCGCCTTTTAGCAAGCGGCGGCGAGATTGGATCAGTTCAGACATCGAATTTTCCTCTCGACCACTCGGCCCAGGGATGTTGCTAGAGATCGCGCCCGGTCAAAAACTCAGGGCAGGGCTTTCAGTCGCGAGAAGTGCTCTGCCACCAACGCGATCTGGTCGTCGGTATACCCCTTTGCAAGCTGGTGCATGATGGTCGCAGGCCGCTGACCCGACCGAAACGCCTGCATGGTCGACACCATCGCATCGCGGGGGTAGCCCGCAAGCATCGGCATCCCACCCGCTGATCGCCCGTCCATACCGTGACAATTTGCACAATTAGACGCCAGAACTCTCCCCGCGATCGCAGATTCGGACGCTGTCGGGGCTGGAGGGGATTGGGCGTGAGCCGCCTGAACGGTCAGCGCAGCCATCGCCAAAACCAGTACTGACAAGTTGCACCGGCGCATCGATTGGGTTGCCTGCATCTTGGAGTGCTCCCTGCGTTTATGCCGGTACGGTTTCGACCCCACTACGCTCTTCGCCCTCACCAGCGGGAGGAACGGGTCGCGCAACAGGCCCGTCGAACGAGAGCTGCACTTTGTCGGCCTCGTCAAGATCGACCACCACCTTGCCGCCAGTCAGCAAACGCCCAAACAACAGCTCATCCGCCAGAGCGCGGCGAATCATGTCCTGAATCAGACGATGCATCGGTCGCGCGCCCATCAGCGGGTCAAAGCCCTTCTTCGCGAGGAAAGCGCGCAGCTTGTCGGTGAAGATCGCCTCAACTTTCTTCTCCTGGAGCTGGTCTTCAAGCTGAATCAGGAACTTGTCGACGACCCGCATGATCACGTCCGGATCGAGCGAGCGGAAGGAGATGATTGCATCAAGCCGATTGCGGAACTCTGGCGTAAACATGCGCTTGATGTCGATCATCTCGTCACCGGCCTGCTTGGTGTTCGAGAACCCAATCGAACTCTTCTGCAGGGACTCCGCACCGGCGTTAGTAGTCATGATCATGATCACGTTGCGGAAATCCGCCTTGCGGCCATTGTTGTCCGTCAGCGTACCGTGGTCCATGACCTGTAGCAGGATATTGAAAATATCAGGGTGAGCCTTCTCGATTTCATCGAGCAGCAAAACCGCATGCGGTTTTTTGGTGACCGCCTCGGTGAGCAATCCGCCCTGGTCAAATCCGACATAGCCCGGGGGCGCACCAATCAGGCGCGAGACCGCGTGACGCTCCATGTACTCGGACATGTCAAATCGAATCAGTTCAATACCCAGGATGAACGCGAGTTGCTTCGCCACCTCGGTTTTGCCCACGCCGGTTGGGCCAGAAAACAGGAACGCGCCGATCGGTTTCTCAGGCCTACCAAGACCCGAGCGGGCCATTTTGATCGCAGCCGCAAGCGCTTCAATCGCCTGATCCTGACCAAAGACGACGTTCTTGAGATCTCGATCGAGCACCTGCAGCTTCGAGCGATCATCACTCGAGACCGATGCCGGCGGGATGCGGGCGATCTTCGCCACGATATCTTCGATCTCGTTCTTGCCAATGACCTTTTTCTGACGGCTCTTGGGCAGGATGCGCTGAGCCGCACCGGCCTCGTCAATCACGTCAATGGCTTTGTCGGGCAAATGGCGGTCATTGATGTACTTGGCGGCCAATTCAGCTGCAGCCGACAAGGCCGATGCCGAATACTTAACCCCGTGGTGCTCCTCGAACCGTGATTTGAGACCGCGCAGAATCTGCACCGTTTGCTCCACGGTCGGTTCATTGACATCGATCTTCTGGAAACGGCGCGACAGCGCATGGTCTTTCTCAAAGATGCCGCGATATTCGGTGTAAGTCGTCGCACCAATGCACTTGAGTTGACCCGAAGCCAATGCGGGTTTGAGAAGATTAGACGCATCAAGCGTCCCGCCAGAGGCCGAACCGGCGCCAATCAGCGTGTGAATTTCGTCGATAAACAACACCGCCTGCGGATTGGCCTTCAGTTGCTTAAGGACCGCTTTGAGGCGTTGCTCGAAGTCGCCCCGGTATTTGGTGCCGGCGAGCAAAGACCCCATATCCAGGGAAAACACGACGGCCTCGGACAGTACGTCGGGCACATCTTTTTGGGTGATCCGCCAGGCAAGTCCTTCAGCGATTGCGGTCTTGCCTACACCCGCCTCGCCCACCAACAGCGGATTGTTCTTGCGCCGCCGGCACAAGACCTGAATCACACGCTCCACTTCAGCCTCGCGGCCGATCAGCGGGTCGATGCGCCCTTCTTTCGCTTGCACGTTGAGGTTGGTGGTGTACTGGTCGAGCGCACCTGCCTGCTGCGGCGCCTGCGCGTCGGCTTCGGCTTCGGCGGGCTCTTCGCGACCTGCTGACTCTTTGGGTTGCGGGTTCTTGGTGATCCCGTGACTGATGAAATTGACGACGTCGAGGCGTGTGATCCCCTGCTGGTGCAGGTAGTACACCGCGTGAGAGTCCTTCTCACCAAAAATCGCCACCAGGACGTTGGCCCCAGTGACTTCCTTTTTTCCGTTAGACGTGCTCTGGACGTGCATGATCGCGCGCTGGATCACCCGCTGAAAGCCGAGGGTGGGTTGCGTGTCGATCTCCTCCGTCCCAGGCACAACGGGGGTGTTTTCCCGAATGAACTGAGTCAGATTCTTTCGAAGGTCGTCGAGATTGGCTGCGCATGCGCGCAGAACCTCGGCTGCAGAAGGGTTATCAAGCAGTGCGAGCAAGAGGTGCTCGACGGTAATAAATTCGTGACGCTGCTGGCGTGCCTCAACGAACGCCATGTGGAGGCTGACTTCCAATTCCTGCGCAATCATGCTTCCTCCATCACGCACTGCAGCGGATGCTGGTGCTGGCGTGCAAAACTACAAACTTGGTCTACCTTGGTCGCCGCCAGATCGCGTGGATATACGCCACAGACCCCGCGTCCAGCGCGGTGAACCTGCAACATCACCTGGGTCGCCTTTTCGCGGCCCATGCCAAAAAACTGCTGCAACACCATCACTACGAACTCCATCGGTGTGAAGTCGTCGTTGAGAATCAAGACCTGATACATCGGTGGCGGTTTGACCCGCTCGGTCTTGCGCTCAATGACGGGGGGGGAATCGAGTTGACGGCCAGGCATGACCCTATTCTAAACACTGTTGCGCAACGAGGTGGGCGGAGAAGGTGGGCAGGACCCTCTAAACAGCAGTCGCGCGAAGCGGGAACTCCTTTCTGAGAAAGTGCGCCGCGACACTCTCGCGTGAAAAGGTTCACTATGTAGGGTGGCGACGTTCCATAACATCCCGATTCGCCCCGTTGGTTTTCCGATTCGGACCGCCCGCGGGGATTTTTTTTCACTCGTCGCACTCGCAGGAGGTTTCATCAGGTATGGCTACCGGTATCGTCAAGTGGTTCAATGACGCCAAAGGATTCGGGTTTATCACCCCCGATGATGGTGGAGAGGACCTGTTCGCCCATTTCTCCGCCATTCAGACCGGCGGTTTCCGTTCGCTTAAGGAAGGACAAAAAGTCGGATTTGATGTCGTCCAAGGACCCAAAGGCCGGCAGGCCTCGAACATTCATGCCACCGGCACTGTGATGTAAACCGCTTGCAGTTCCGGAGGGCGAATTCCACGCCCTCCGGCCAGCCCGGTTGGGGGTCAGCTGAAGCGCCCGAGAGAACGTACAGGCCAACTCACATATGGTCGATCATCACCTGACCAAAACCAGAACACGACACCTGAGTCGAACCGGGCATCAAACGCGCGAAGTCATAGGTCACGTGGCCCGATTGAATCGATTTTTCCATCGAGGCAATGATGAGGTCGGCTGCTTCGAACCATCCCATGTGCCGCAACATCATCTCGGCTGAGAGGATCTCTGACCCCGGATTGACATAGTCTTTACCGGCGTACTTGGGCGCGGTCCCGTGGGTGGCTTCAAAACAGGCCACCGAATCCGACATGTTGGCACCGGGTGCGATACCGATGCCGCCGACCTGAGCGGCCAGCGCGTCCGACACGTAGTCCCCGTTGAGGTTGAGAGTCGCGATGACGCTGTAATCGGCCGGGCGCAGCAGGATCTGCTGCAGAAACGCGTCGGCGATTACATCCTTGATGACGATCGAGTTGCCAGTCTTCGGATTTTTGAATGAACACCACGGCCCGCCGTCGATCGGTTGGGCATGAAACTCCCGCTGCGCCAAGGCATATCCGGCGTCGCGGAACAAACCTTCGGTGTACTTCATGATGTTGCCCTTATGCACCAGGGTGACCGAAGACTTGTCGTTATCAATCGCGTACTGAATCGCCTTGCGCACCAGGCGCTCGGTCCCTTCGATCGAAACCGGCTTGATGCCGATTCCGGAGGTGTTCGGGAAGCGGATCTTTTTGACCCCAAGCTCGTTCTGCAGGAAGGCAATCAGGCGCTTCGCCTTTTCATCATCGTGCTGGTATTCGATACCTGCGTAAATATCCTCTGAGTTTTCGCGGAAGATCACCATGTTGGTCTTCTCGGGCTCCTTCAGCGGCGACGGCACACCCTTGAAATACTGCACCGGACGCAGGCAAACATAGAGGTCGAGTTCCTGGCGCAGCGCAACGTTCAGGCTCCGGATACCTCCGCCAACAGGGGTCGTCAGCGGCCCTTTGATGGAGACCACATACTCGCGCAGGACCTGAAGCGTCTCTGCAGGCAGCCAAACATCGGGCCCATAAATCTGCGTCGATTTTTCACCGGCGTAAATCTCCATCCAGTGAATCTGGCGTGACCCACCGTAGGCCTTGGCGACTGCGGCGTCCACGACTTTGAGCATCACGGGCGTGATATCGAGCCCGGTGCCGTCTCCCTCGATGTAAGGGATGACCGGGTTGTGGGGAACATGCAGCGAAAAATCAGGATTAACCGTGATCTTGGCACCATCCGCGGGGACCTTGATATGTTCGTACATGCGTTCTCCAGTCGTGATTTTTAATGGTTAGGGTAAGCTTTTGAGCCCTCGATTATGCCGTATCGCGCCATGAACCCGATTAGCCTCAACACGATTATCGGCCGGCTTGCGCGCTCAGCATTGAGTTGTCTGACAGCGATTGGCTTCGCGACCGCTCTCTTCGGCACGCCCCCAACGCAGGCTCAGCCTCAAGAGCGTGGGCTCCCCCGAACAACGCTTCAGGCGGGCATGTATTTGATCCGAGCCGAGGTCGCAGGCGATGTCGACAGTCGCGCTCGCGGTTTGATGTTTCGGGAACGGCTGGGACCAAACGAAGGGATGCTCTTCGTTTTCGAGCAGCCTTCAACCCAGTGCTTCTGGATGCGCAACACCCTGGTCCCGCTGACGATTGCGTTTTTGGCCGATGACGGCCGGATCGTCAATACCGCAGACATGGAACCCAAGTCCGAGGCCAGCCATTGCTCCAACGAAGGCGTAAGGTTCGCCCTCGAAATGGAGCGCGGCTGGTTTGCAAAGCGCGGCCTCAACCGAGGCGATCGAATCAGCGCGCCCAGTTATTTCAAGGCGCCCTGATCAACTTCGTTCGGTTTAGCCCGCGTAGTTGTGCTCGGCGAACGTCCAGTTGGTTAACTTCCAGAATGCAGCCAGAAAATCGGGACGGCGATTCCGATGGTCGATGTAATACGCGTGCTCCCAGACGTCACAGGTCAGCAGGGGCACATCGGCTCCGCTCAGCGGGGTGGCTGCATTAGAGGTGTTGGCGATATCGACCGAGCCATCGGCTTTCTTGACCAGCCATGTCCAGCCCGAGCCAAAATTGCCCAATGCGCTCTTCGTAAACGCTTCCTGAAACGCGGCCAGAGAGCCCCACTTGGCATCGATCGCGGCGGCCAGAGCACCGGACGGATGGCCCGACGTAGTCGGCGTCAAACAGTTCCAGAAAAAGGTGTGATTCCAGATCTGGGCCGCGTTGTTGAAGACAGGTCCCGACGAACGCTTGACGATGTCGACCAGACTGGCTTGCTCGAACTCGGTCCCTTTCACCAAATTATTCAGATTGGTGACATAAGTTTGGTGATGCTTGCCGTGATGAAACTCGAGCGTTTCTTTGGACATGTGTGGCTGCAGCGCGTCAATCGCGTAAGGAAGAGCCGGCAGGGTATGTTCCATGATCTGAGTCCTTGAGGGTTGGATGGGTTCGATCCCGCCGGGGTTGATTCACCAGGCAGAGGAGTCGAATGCACATCGAGTGAACAAAAAGGTCCGAGGATTGTAGGTCAGGCTGGGGCAATCCTGCCATCCTGACTGAAAAGATCTTAGCAACCCCTAGAAACAGCCCTCGAACGCCAGCGAGAACCGTGCAAATATCTGTTTTTAATAGATTTTTTTGTTTGACTAAAATTTAATCAGTTTGATGGCAGCCCAATCGAACCGTGGTTTCAATCCGATGACAGCCCACTCTTCACAGAGTTATCCACAGGATTTGTGAATGACTCCACACGTCGACCGCTCACGTAGCCGGCTGTCCGGAACCATCGAAGCTCTCTGGTACGGACGCCCCTCTGAACCGAGCCCGACTCCGCGGAGCGTCGCCGCCAACAACCCATCTCGCGGCCTTCTCAGACTCCTCAGCCTCCCCGGCCTCCTGTTTCTAGCTCTGTTGCCGTGGACGATTTTGACCGCACTGATCAGCGGGCGCCGTTTCGATCAGATCCAGACGGCTAAGAAGACGCGGCGCGAAAACAGGGCGCGCATCGATCACAGCGCCCTGGTCACTGCCCCGGCCCCACCGCCGATCGTGGTCGTGGGCAACCTCGTGGCAGGGGGTACCGGGAAGACCCCAATCGTGATCGCAATTGCGCGCGAATTGCGGGCACGGGGTTGGCAGACGGGACTGATCGCCCGGGGCGCAGGCGCCTCCTTGGCCGCAAATGACGCGCAGGCCTTTCTCATCCCGCCCGATTACAGGACCGCTGGCGATGAAGCCGCCCTGATGGCCCGACACGCCGCATGCCCGATTGCGATCGGGCGCCGGCGGGCCCAAGCGCTGCAATCCCTTCTGGCCGTAGCACCCACGACAGAGATCATCATTTCCGACGACGGTCTACAACACCGTGGCCTGCCCCGCGACCTGGAATTCATCGTGTTTGATCAACGAGGACTTGGCAACGGCCAGCTACTGCCGGCGGGTCCGTTGCGAGAGTCGCCCTTAAATGGTCTTCAGTCGGATGCCGTTCTGCTGCGCGATGGCGCGCCGGATCCGATTGGTCATCCGACTCGTTTTGGGGTTACGACACGGGTTCTGGGATGGTGGTCACTCAGCGCGCCCGACCGACTCCTGTCCGACGCAGAATTACTTCAGTGGACTCGGGGTCAACGAACCGTCGCTGTCACCGGTATCGCCCGACCTGAGCGGTTTTTTGACCGTCTGCGGGGGATCGGCCTGCAGTTCAAAGCCATTGGGCTGGCTGACCACGCCCCAATCGATCTGGTCTGGCTTCGTGGCCTACCGGCCGACTGTATTCTGATGACCGAGAAGGACGCCGTAAAATGCGACCAATCAGCAGACCCGAGAATTCGGGTGCTGCGAATCGAAGCCGTTATCCCGCCCAGCCTGATCGATTTCATTGAGGAGCGCCTCTTTGGACGCCCGACTGCTTGATATTCTTGTCTGCCCCCTTTGCAAAGGTCCACTCGAGCATGACCGCCTCAAAGCGGAATTGCGCTGCCGCGTGGATCGGCTCGCATTCCCGATTCGGGATGGGATTCCGGTCATGCTGGAGTCCGAGGCCCGGCCGCTAGTCGACGTTGATGATCCCGCACCCTGAATTCACCGTTCTTATTCCTGCCCGAAGGGCATCGACCCGACTGCCCGACAAGGCACTGGCTGACCTGGGAGGAAAGCCCATGGTGGTTCGGGTAGCCGAAGTTGCGGTCGCGAGCGGAGCGAACCGCGTCGTGGTCGCGACCGATGACCCAGAGATCCAGGCGGCCGTTCAGGCCCATGGCCACGAGTCCATCCTGACACGGGCGGACCACCCGACCGGCACAGACCGACTGGCGGAAGCGGCGATGCTCCTGGATTTGGGCGACGAAAAGATCGTCGTGAATCTGCAAGGCGACGAGCCAGCTATGGAACCGGCCCTAGTGCGGGATGTCGCACGTCTGTTGGCCGGTCATTCGGACTGCGCCATGTCGACGGCGGCCCATCCAATCCTGAGCATCGCGGAGTTTTTGGCCCCCAGCGTGGTCAAGGTTGTTCTTGACGCGCAAGGACGTGCACTGGCCTTCAGCCGGGCGCCGATCCCTTTCCCACGCGACGCGTTCGGTGCGTTCCCGAACATTACCCCGGCCGAGTTGCCAGATTTTCCTGGATGTCCACCGCTGCGTCACCTGGGGATCTATGCCTACCGGGCGGGTTTTCTGCGGACTTACCCGACTCTTGAACCATCACCAACCGAAGCCGTTGAATCGCTCGAACAGCTTCGCGCACTTTGGCACGGTTATCGAATTGCTGTGACGATCACGACTGAGAGCCCAGCCCCCGGGGTCGATACACCGGCTGATCTCGAGAGGATGCGTGCGCGCTTCGAAGACCCTTCGTTGCACTGCGGTTTGACGCTACGCGCCCCGAGCGGTTAGTTTCCCTAATTCAAAGACCAAAATTAAAGATTACAAGGGCGAAGAGGAGAAACGATGAAACTCATTCTGCTTGGCCCGCCTGGCGCGGGTAAAGGGACGCAGGCGGCGTTCATCAAGGAAAAGTTCAAGATCCCACAAATCTCGACCGGGGACATGTTGCGTGCTGCCGTGAGCGCAGGCACGCCGCTCGGCCTGGCTGCCAAACAGGTCATGGATTCAGGCGCACTGGTTTCCGACGAAATCATCATCGGACTGGTCCGAGACCGGCTGCAAGAGCCGGACTGCCGGGGCGGCTATCTGTTTGATGGATTTCCGCGGACGATCCCACAAGCCGAGGCCATGAAGACGGCTGGCGTCGCGCTCGACTTCGTACTCGAAATCAGCGTCGATGACGACGAAATCATTACCCGAATGAGTGGCCGACGGGTGCATCTAGCGTCTGGGCGCACCTATCACGTCGTCTTCAATCCGCCCAAATATCCAGACCATGACGACGATACGGGCGAGCCCCTGATCCAGCGCGAAGACGACCGGGAAGAAACCGTTCGCAAGCGGCTCCACGTCTATCATTCGCAAACGCGTCCCCTCGTGGATTACTACGCGAGTTGGGGTGGTCGGGGCGAGATCGGCGCACCCAAATTGCGCACTATCTCGGGCGTGGGTTCAGTGGACGAAATCCGCCAGCGCGTATCCGAGATCCTCGCAGGGAACTGATGGCGATTCAGCGCGCACTCAATACGGCGACGCTTCGTAACGCGAATTACGAAGCCCGTTTTGAGCGCCTTGAGATTACGTTTGCAAGCGGCGAAATCCGCGTCTTCAAAGGCGTTCCGGAAGAAGTTGCCCGGCGTTTTTTTTCCTCGCCCAATCCGGCCAGCTACTACGAGGACCGGATTGTCGAAGAGTATGCGTACGAACGTCGCCGGGTCGGCGCCAATGAAGACGCTCGCAAAAAGCTGGACGATCTTTTTTCCTGACTGCGCCCCTGCAGCTGACTGCGCCTCCCGCCTAACGTGACGACCATTGTCATTTGGTGTCAGGTGGTTGATTATTTTGGTGATGCAGCCGTTTGCTGGCGCCTCGCCCGGAACCTGGCTTCTGCACTTGCCAAAGACGATTCACTGAGCGCCGAAGTTGTGCTTGCGATCGACCGCCCGGAGGTCCTTCGGCAGCTAGTTCCAGGGCTTTCAGCGTCTCTTAATCCACCATCAATTGACGGTGTTCGGGTCGTCGACTGGACGTTTCCGGCAGCAGAGGTCGGGGTCATGATTTCGACCTTCGGCTGTCGGCTGCCTCAATGCGTCCTGGAGTCGATGGGCGAGCAGCAACCGCCCCCGGTCTGGATCAATTTGGAGCACTTGACACCCCAGTCCTGGACCGAGTCATGTCATACCCTCGCATCCCCCAATCGGACCAACGGGCTCGACGAAATCTTCTTCTTTCCGGGATTCGATTCATCGACTGGGGGGTTGCTGCGCGAACCCGATCTGTTGCAAGACCGAGACCAGTTCCGCGCCGACGCGCTTGAACGCGAGACCTTTCTGGCTGGACTCGGAGTTCAAGAGGCAGACCGCAAGCTGCCGGCAGTACTGGTGTTTGGCTACCCTGATGCGCCGGTCGATGCGCTGATCGAAACGCTTGCAAATGGCCCCCCAATGCTTTTGCTGCTACCGTCAGGCCCAGCACCGACGAACCGCCAGGGGAACCTTCGAGTTCACGCCTTTGGTTGGGTTGCTCAGCGGGATTTTGATCGCTTGCTTTGGTCCTGCACGGCGGCGTTTGTCCGGGGGGAGGACTCCCTGGTGCGGGCTCATTGGGCCGCGATTCCCTTCATCTGGCAGCCCTATCGGCAGGCGGACCAGTCGCACCGGGAGCAACTCGACGCCTGGCTCGCGCGGTGGCGACCATTCTTGCCGGAAGCCGCGACGGCCGCGCAGGCCTCGCTGGCCCGCGCCTGGGACCTTGGAGAAGCCGCGCATCTTGCAGCGGCCTGGGACGGCTGGATCAAACATCTACCCGAATTGAAACAGGGCGCCACCGACTGGTCGCGCCAACTGGCCGCTGGCCCATCGCTCATCCGATCGCTCAGTGCGTTTTTGCGCGATCGGCTAGAATCGCGGTCGACTCTTTCCCACCGCCTTCGGCACTCTCGATTGGACTCTCGATGAAGACCGCGCAGGAACTACGCACTGGCAACGTTTTGATGGTCGGCAAAGACCCCATGGTGGTCATTAAGGCCGAGTACAACAAGTCCGGCCGCAACGCCGCCGTTGTCAAAATGAAGATGAAAAACCTGCTCAACGGATCAGGTACCGAAACCGTGTTCCGCGCCGACGACAAGTTCGACGTGCTGGTACTCGACAAAAGAGAAGTCACGTATTCGTACTTCGCTGATCCGCTCTATGTCTTCATGGACGCTGACTACAATCAGTACGAAGTCGAGTCTGAGTCGATGGGCGATGCCCTGAACTACATCGATGAAGGCATGGCCTGTGACGTCGTTTTTTATGATGGGCGTGCAATTTCGGTCGAAATGCCAACGAGTGTGGTCCGCGAAGTCGAATACACCGAACCCGCGGTTAAGGGTGACACCTCGGGCAAAGTGATGAAGCCGGCCCGAATCAAACCCACCGGGTTTGAATTGCCCGTACCCGCGTTCGTCGAAATCGGCGATCGGATCGAGATCGATACCCGAACTGCCGAGTACAGGAATCGCGTCAAAGGCTGAGTCTCTGGGGCCCAATCTAGGGCCGAACTTCAGAGCTTGCCAGCTACGCGAACCTGCAATTCGTTATCGCGAGCAAAATTAACCAGGAAGGCGTACGCCATTGGTTCATACGCCGCTAAAGCGGCGTCAACACTGACCCCTCGCTCGCCATCGATCAGGACCGGTTGAACCCAAGGAGAGTACCCCAAATGTGTGGCGGGCCCACTCCCCGGGGGGCGAAACCCGCACATGATGCCGGCCAGGCGATCGGTCCAGTCGCTGGGTCGAAACGTCCGCCCGGCCAGGGTCACACCGACGATCAAAAAATTGACCGGACGCTTGAGGTCGATCATCGCCGGGGGCCCTGCATGGTGCGCAGGATCGTCCGATCCCCTACAATGATCGGTTCGTTGCCAAAAACCTGGCTTTGATCCCTCATGAACGCACCCCAAATCCCCATAGTACAAACCCCAGTATCTTGCCTGATGCCCACCTACGCGCCGCAGCCGGTCGCCTTTGTACGTGGCGAAGGGGTGTGGCTATTTGATGCAGCCGGCAAGCGCTATCTCGACGCGCTGTCCGGGATTGCCGTTAACACTCTGGGTCACGGGCACCCTGCCCTCGTTGAAGCACTGCGCGATCAGGTGGGTCGGCTCATTCATCATTCCAATCTGTTTCAGAACCCGCTGGCAGAAGCCCTCGCGCACGAACTGGTTAAACGGTCCGGAATGACCAATGTGTTCTTTTGCAATTCGGGGCTCGAAGCCAACGAGGCTGCGATCAAGATCGCACGCAAGTACGGCCACGATCGAGGAATTGATTCGCCTGAAATCATCGTCTACGAACACGCATTTCATGGGCGCTCGCTCGCGACGCTGTCTGCCACGGGCAATGCAAAAGTCCAGAAGGGATTCGCCCCGCTGGTCCCCGGATTTGTTCGGGTGCCCCTGAATGACACCGACGCCCTCGAAGAAATCGCCCAAACCCGGCCCAACGTGGTTGCGATCTTTCTAGAGGCGATTCAGGGCGAGGGGGGAATTCAGCCAGCAGATATCAACTACCTGCACGCCGCGCGCCGCGTCTGCGACGCCAAGGGGTGGTTATTGATGATTGATGAAGTCCAGTGCGGGACCGCACGGACTGGTCGCTGGTTTGCGCATCAATGGGGAGGGGTTCTGCCCGACGTCATGCCGCTGGCCAAGGGTCTGGGGTCGGGGGTCCCGATCGGCGCTGTCGTGGCTCATGGCGCGGCGGCTACGGTATTTGGAGCTGGCAATCACGGCACAACTTTCGGTGGCAATCCGTTAGCGATGCGGGCCGGACTGGCTACGATCGCAGCGATTGAGGCCGAGGCCTTGATGGCCAACGCACAGGCGCAGGAAGCGCGGATTCGGGCAGGTCTCACCCAGGCGCTGGCCGGACTTCCGGGCGTACGCGAGATTCGTGGCCGTGGCTTGATGCTGGGCATCGAACTCGACCGACCTTGTGGCGAAATTGTCGGGCAGGCGTTGCAGGCCGGGTTAGTGCTCAATGTCACAGCCGATCGGGTCATCCGGCTGCTCCCCCCCCTGATTTTTAAGGACGAGCACTCTGACCAACTGGTCGCGACCCTGGCACCCCTGGTGCGCAATCTGCTCGAGCAACACCCATGAACTTGTCTACGCCGACCCTGCCGACCCGGCATTACCTGAGCTTTGATGCGCTCAGTGCGGCTGAGTACGCCTACCTGTTTGATCGCACGCGAATCATCAAGGCACGGTTCAAGAGATACGAAACGTATCACCCGCTGGCCGATCGTACTTTGGCGATGATCTTCGAGAAGCACAGCACGCGAACCCGCCTCTCGTTCGAAGCCGGCATGCACCAAATGGGCGGTTCTGCGATTTATCTGAACACCCGCGACACCCAGCTGGGCCGGGGCGAGCCCGTTGAAGACGCGGCGCAGGTGATTTCCAGGATGGTGGATCTGGTCATGATCAGAACTTTTGAGCAGGACATCATTGAGCGCTTCGCGGCGAATTCAAGGGTGCCGGTCATCAACGGCCTGACCAACGAATTTCACCCCTGTCAGATCCTTGCTGATTTGTTCACGTATCAGGAACATCGGGGCCCCGTGACAGGGCAAACCATCGCCTGGATTGGTGACGCCAACAACGTTTGCCGCACCTGGATGCAAGCGGCCCGGTTGCTGAATTTCAGACTGCATATCTCGACACCGCCGGGCTATGAGCTTGATTCGCAGCAACTAAGCCAATTTGATCCTCAACAGGTACAGCAGTTCAGTGACCCGATGAAAGCCGTGGCCGGCGCGTCACTGGTGACCACGGACGTCTGGACGAGTATGGGTTTTGAAGCCGAAAACGAAGTGCGCCTGAACGCCTTCGCAGACTGGCAAGTCGACGCGGACATGATGCGCGCGGCTGGGCCTGACGCGCTATTTATGCATTGCCTGCCCGCACATCGGGGCGAAGAAGTGACTGGTGAGGTGATTGATGGCCCACAGTCCGTGGTTTGGGAGGAGGCAGAAAACCGCCTCCATACCCAGAAGGCGCTGATGGAGTTTCTGCTGCTCGGCGAGATGAGCGACGCGCCTTGACTGCCCCCTCAGGCCCGTCAGGGCCTGTAAGCCCTCAGGCCCGTCAGTCGAGGTGATTTCGCATCCGGGCCGCCAAATGTTTGCGTGCGCGGTGCAGCCGGACCCAGCAATTGGCTTCGGTGATCGAGAGCTTTTCGCAGACTTCGCTGGTGGCCAACCCTTCAAGGGCCTGCATCCGAAATACGCTTTTCAAATTCTCCGGCATCACGTCGATCTCGCGTTCGAGTGCGGCCCGCATCCGGGCGTTGGCAACCGCCCGCATGGGATCGGTCGAATCGTCGGCCCAGTCGAGCCCCAAGCCCGAGCTCGAACCGATCCGATCCAACGAATCGGGTTCGTCATCGTCGCCTGACATTGAGACATAGCGCGTTTCACGGCGAAAGATGTCCTGGATTTTGTGATTCAGGATTCCGATCAGCCAGGTCTTCAAGCTTGATTGCCCCTGAAAGCGTTCGAGACTGGCAACTGCGGCCAGCATGGCGTCTTGCACCGCGTCCTCAGCCAGCGCTTCGTCACGCACTTTGCGGCGGGCAAAACGCACTAGCGCTGGGCGATGCTGTGCAAGCTCGTCAACCGAATAGCGGTGGCCATGCACCAGGACATTAGGCTCCGATGCGGAGGGTGATTCGACCCGACCAGCCTCGGCAAGGAGCGCCGCTGCGAGGTCAATACTGACCTCATCAGGCACGATATCGAAATCCAGATCCAGATCCAGAGTGGCCGCGGCGTCTTGTTCAAGCATGGTCAGCATAGAAATCACCCGAAAGCATTTCGTTGTAAGTTCACGTAGTGTGTCGCGCCCACCTCGCAGAGTGATCTCGTGAAGATCACAAATTGGTCTCGATGCACAATTTCCCAGGACTGCGATGCCCCAATCCAATGAACGCCAAATCCTGATCGTCGAGGATCAAGCTGACATCGCCGATCTGATCGCGATGCATGTGCGCGATCTGGGCCACCGGGTTGAGGTGGTCTATGACGGTGATGCGGGCTACGAGCGCGCGCGGTCTGGCGATTTCGACCTCATCGTGCTGGACGTCATGTTGCCCCGCCGGGACGGTCTCGACGTGCTGCGCACCCTTCGCATGGATCGGGTGACAACCCCCGTCCTCATGCTCACCGCTCGCTCGAGTGAACTGGATCGGGTGTTGGGGCTTGAACTCGGCGCGGACGACTATCTCACGAAGCCGTTCTCGGTCATGGAACTCACTGCGCGAATCAAAGCAATCCTGCGGCGCGCGGATCTTGCAGCAGCGCCCAAGGCGTCCACCGATGAGGTCCGGATCGAAGTCGGCGACTTACAGATCGACCCGAATGCCCACGAGGTGCGCCTTCATGGCAAGACAATCGCACTCACCGCCAAAGAGTTTGACCTGTTGCACTATCTAGCCCGGCACCCCGGACGCGCATTCAACCGGACGCAACTTCTGGATGCAGTCTGGGGAACCACGTTTGAGGGCTACGAACACAACGTCAACACTCACATCAACCGCCTCCGATCCAAGATCGAAGCAGACCCTGCAAACCCTCGCTATGTGCTCACCGTACGGGGTTTGGGTTATCGATTTGTCGACACCCGATGAACTCACTAGGAGGGCGGGTCCTGATGCTGATCGCGGTCTTCTCGATGCTCTTGGCATCGTTGATTGCGACCGTTGGCCACCTGACCTACCGCGACTACCGGAGCGAATTAGTTAGCGCCAGAGCGGATGGATTTGCCAAACAAATTCTGGCCTCGTTCCCCGACCTGTGGATGACCTATGCCGCCGACCCCAGCCGGTTTGGTGAACGTTTGCGCGAATTCGTCCTCTTTGAACCCAACACGGGGCTGTATTTACTGGATCGACAAGGTCGGGTGCTGGCAACAGCGGGCGATGTCCACGGATTCTGGACGCGCTATCGGGTCGATCTTGCAAAACTATTGGACGATTTACACGAGGATCCAACCCGCCCGCTCGAAGGCGATGATCCCGACGACATTGACGCCACCGCCGTGGTTGCGGCGCGCCCCGTATTCGTTGATCGGACCCCTCGAGGTTGGCTCTATGTCGTCGCGCGCGACCCGGAAGTGGACGCCGAGACAGCGCTGGTCATTCGGGGCCATGCCGCGCAAGGTCTGATTAAGATGGTTCTGCTGACTTTAGGGATTGGAACCTTACTAACAGTTGCAATCATTGCGATGCTGGCACACCCGCTCGCGGCCCTGACATCGGTGGCTGAAAGCATTCGCCGATCGGGTTTCGCAGCCGCAATTCCCGTGCATTTTCCGTATGACGACCGCCAGGACGAAATCGGCCGTTTGTCTCTGACCTTGCACGAAATGTACGACCGATTGCGCCAGGAAAATGAACGAGTACTGCAAAGCGACGCGCGCCGCCGCGACATGGTCGCGGGCGTGAGCCATGACTTGCGTACACCGCTCACCGCGCTGATCGGGCAACTTGAAACCATCCGGCTAAAGGGCGCGTCACTACCCGAAGAAATACGGCTCCGATACTTTGATGCGGCGATGCAAAACGCGGGACATCTGCGGCGCCTGACCGACAGCCTGGCCGAGATCGGACGTCTGGATAGCCCCGACCTGCGTGCCTCGCCGGAGCCGATCGCGCTCGGAGAATTTTTGGATGATGTCGCCGCACGTTTTCGGGCTCAAGCAGACGACGCGAAGATCGGTCTCTCGGTCGATTACCCGGAAGGACTGCCTCTGGTTCAGCTTGATGCTGCCCTGATGGAGCGGGCGCTTTCAAACCTTCTCGACAACGCCTTGCGATTTACGCCGGCCTCGGGCCAGGTGCGCGTGAACGTCATTCGCAACGATCAAAACGTCCGAATCGAGGTCGTCGACACTGGCCCCGGGGTCAGCGCGGAAGATCAACCCCGAGTATTTGATCGGTTCTTTCAAGGCAGCCGCCACCGCGAGCAACGCGGATCGAGCGGCCTGGGTCTTGCCATCGTTCGGCGGATTGCCGAGTTGCATGGCGGCAAAGCAGGCCTGACCAGCGTCCCTTCAGCCGGTGCGCGGTTCTGGATTGAACTACCACTCATCGCTGCGGCCAGCGCCCCTCCTCGTCAGGCTTAGGCGAGCCAACCCGCAGGTGGCACAATGTCAACTCTAGGAATCTGCTAAGACTGAGCCGTAGGCATGCCCAAAAAAACCCCCTCCGCTTCCGTTCCCAAAACAACCCCGAACCCTAAAAACGACGCTCGCGCCGGCGAAGCCCCGGTACGCAGGGTTGTCCTTGCCTATTCGGGAGGCCTGGACACCTCGGTGATTTTGAAGTGGCTGCAAGACCACTACCAATGCGAAGTCGTGACCTTTACGGCCGATATCGGACAGGGTGAAGAACTCGAACCTGCCCGCGCGAAAGCCCTGAAAATGGGCATTCCGCCAGAGAATATTTTTATCGAGGATCTTCGCGAAGAGTTCACACGGGACTTTGTCTTCCCGATGTTTCGTGCCAATGCATTGTACGAAGGCGAGTACCTGCTGGGCACCTCAATCGCCCGGCCCCTGATCGCGAAACGACTGATCGAAATCGCCCGCCAGGTCAAAGCCGATGCCATCTCGCACGGCGCGACGGGCAAAGGCAATGATCAGGTCCGGTTTGAACTCGGCGCCTACGGTTTAATGCCAGGCGTCAGAATCATCGCGCCTTGGCGCGAATGGGATTTGCTCTCTCGGGATCGACTGCTGGCGTATGCCGACACCCATGGCATCCCCGTTGATTACAAAAAACGCAAAGGAGAGGCGCCGTATTCAATGGATGCCAATCTGCTTCACATCAGCTACGAGGGGGGTGTCCTCGAAGATCCTTCGAAGGCCCCGAGCGAAAAGATGTGGCGTCTCACCGTGTCCCCCGAAAAAGCCCCTGCCCGGGCTGAACATATTGAAATCACTTTTAAGGCAGGCGATCCAGTAGCGCTCAATGACGTGCCGCTCGCGCCCCATGAATTGTTGGCTGAACTCAATCGAATCGGTGGCCGGCACGGTGTGGGTCGACTCGATCTGGTCGAGAACCGCTACGTCGGCATGAAGAGTCGTGGCTGTTACGAGACCCCGGGCGGAACAATCATGCTGAAAGCGCACCGTGCGATTGAGAGCCTGACCCTCGATCGCGAGGTCGCCCACCTGAAGGACGATCTGATGCCGCGCTATGCCAGTCTGGTTTACAACGGCTACTGGTTCAGCCCGGAGCGCGAGGCGTTGCAAGTCTTGATCGACCACACTCAGAAAGTCGTCAACGGAAAAGTTGTGTTGAAGCTCTTCAAAGGCAACGTCCTGGTAACGAGCCGGACCAGCGACGATTCGCTGTTCGACACCCGGATCGCGACCTTCGATGACGACGGCGGCGCTTACAACCAGGCCGATGCCGGTGGCTTCATCAAACTCAATGCGCTGCGGATGCGGATCGCAGCCAGCCGCGGACGCACGCCTGCATCGGCACGCGCCGTCCGGCCCCGCAAGTCATCCAAAGCCTGATCCTGCTCTCGGAGATTCCTATGCCCTCCTTCGACGCCACACTTGAGGCCGACGAGACTGAAGTCCGCAATGCGATCGATCAGACCAACAAGGAAATCACCACCCGTTTTGATTTCAAAGGGTCAAATGCCAAGGTCGAACAACGCGAGCATGAATTGACCTGCCTCGCCGACAGCGATTTTCAACTGGGGCAAGTCCGCGACGTCCTGATTGGAAAATGCGCCAAACGGGGTGTCGATGTCCGTTTTCTCGACCTCGGGGACGTTCAAAAAATGGGTGGCGACCGGGTCAAACAAGTGATCACTGTGCGCCACGGAATCGCCGGCGATGATGCCAAAAAGATCGTTCGCATCATTAAGGACAGCAAGATCAAAGTGCAGGCCGCCATTCAGGGGGATGCGGTGCGCGTAACCGGCACCAAGCGCGATGACCTGCAGGCCGTAATGGCCCTGTTGCGCAAGGACATGACCGAATTGCCGCTGAGTTTTGGCAATTTCCGCGACTGATCCTCCGCCGAGTGGGCCACTGCATCCGCGGCAGAAGGCCCTGATCGACGCAGTGCAACATGCCGGGAATACCGGTGTGTTCGTGGCGGGTCCAGTCAATACAGGGCTTGCTCAAGATCTTGCCAAACGCGGCTTGATTCGGCTCGAGGCACTGCTGGGTGGCCAACCACAACCCGCTTTTATGGCCTTGCCGCCAGTCGCAAGCGACTCGGCGGGTTACTCATTCGATCGGGTGGTTACATTGGCGCGCGAATGGGCTATGTTGCGATGGCACTTCAACGACGCGGCCCTGATTTCCGAATGTGTAAAACGCAGCATCGAAAATCGGGAAGCTGTTTCACCACGCGAGCTCATTGATCAGCTCGCCATCCGGTTCGGACTAGACGATCCACACGATGGTAATGCGCCCAAAGACGTGGCGATACGTGGCGAAGTGGCCGCACGCGGCTCAGCGATTGATCAGGAATGGCGTGAGGCCCGCCGGCGAATTGCACCGGTTGCCGACACCGAGACGCGTCGCCCAAGCGCCGCTGAGCGCGCTAGAGCCCAATTGATCCGGCGCTAGTGATCCGAGCCCAGGCGGAATGGTTATGGATGGATTCGAAGTTTTCGGCTTCAACCCAGAACCGTTCGATTTCAGGCTGCGCCTTCAGCGCCTGTGCCACATCGCGAACCAGATCTTCAACGAACTTCGGGTTGTCGTAGGCCCGTTCGGTCACGAATTTCTCATCGGATCGCTTAAGCAGCCCCCAGAGTTCGCAGGACGCCTGGGCTTCAATCGACCGAATCAAGTCGTCGATCGACAGGTCGTTGTGAACGACCGCATGAACCGTGACATGCGAGCGTTGGTTGTGCGCTCCATAATCACTAATCCCCTTTGAACATGGGCACAGACTCGTGACAGGAACAACGACGGTCAGAGCCACTTGAACCGCCCCTGCCGGCTCGACTCGACCTGCAATCGTCAATTGATAATCCATCAGGCTGGCAACCCCTGAGACCG
>Ga0114967_10000778_pt1 | contig 27060 bp, 18 predicted proteins | sample M_130628_MF_Meta_FD_92639 | JGI IMG/M metagenome (GOLD analysis project Ga0114967, IMG submission 92639) | Freshwater microbial communities from Lake Montjoie, Canada to study carbon cycling - M_130628_MF_MetaG | ecosystem: Environmental > Aquatic > Freshwater > Lake | place: Lake Montjoie...
GCGGACCTGATGCGCTTCGCCATCCGCGAGGGCATCGCGCAGGCCTGAGGCATCGAGGAAGTTTCCTGTCGTTCCAAGCGCGCGCGGACACACGTCCGCGCGCGCTGTCGTTTCGATGCGTGCGCCGTCGTGCGCTCCATTGCGGACGCTTCCCTGCATCGGCGCGCCGATCGCAAGCTTCATGCGCCCATTCATTGCTTCATGCGTGAAATGTCCATTCCGTTCCATACCGTGGAGGCTCGTACGGCGTTGCCCGCGTCGTGCACCTTCCCGTGGATTGAGTGGCGGACGTGCAGGGCAGCGGCCGCGAACGAGGAATTCCGCAATGATCCCAGCTTCCAACTCACGCATCCTGCTCGCCTCGGCCCTGACGGCACTCGTCGCAGCCTCGGCGTACGCGGGATCAAGCAGCAGCGCGCAGTACTCTCCCTGCGGCTCGTCCGAGGGCGCCAACAGCAAGGGCATCTTCGACTCCTTGGTGACATACTCCTATTCCGGCAGCGGCACCACCGCCAGCGTCTCGGTGCTGCTGACCAACACCACGTTGCTCGCCAACGGCGGCTTCATCACCGGCCTGGCGGTCAACCCGGACCCGGCTTCCACCGGCCTGGTCTTCAATTCGTGCACCAATGCGGCGTTCCTCAATTGCGGCAGCCCCGTGAGTGCAGCCCCGTTCGGCAACTTCGTTGCGGGTGCGGCGCTCGGCGGCAACTGGCTCGGCGGCGGAAGCCCCAACGCCGGCATCGCCATCGGTGCCTCGGCCACCTTCAACTTCACCGTCTCCGGCTCGGCCGCGCTCCTGGGCGCCTTGACCGCCGAGGACATCTTCAACGACGAGAATGACCGCTCCATGGTCGTCCGCTTCCGTGGCGGCGTGGGTGGCTGGTCGGACAAGGTGCTCGGGTGCGCGCAGCCTGCGCCGGGCGCCGTCGCGCTGCTTGGCGTCGCCGGCATGTTCGGCGGCCGCCGCCGTCGCTGACCGTTCACGCTGGCACCGGCCGCGCTGCGTGGGCGGCCGGTGCCATGGCGCGTGGACGCGCGCGGCCTTCGGGCTTCGTCCGTCGCACTGGATGCGCCGAATCACTTCCATGCTCCGCCGACGCACCACGGTGCGATGTCGGCGGCGGAGCGCACCTCCGAGCGGCAAGGCTCGGTCGATGGAGCAGGAGGCCTGCAGCACACGGCGGCGGACGGCGCGCCCGGAAGGGGCGCGCCGTCCGCGCGGTGGGGGCAATGTGTTGCGCGCGGCGCGTGCGGCCGCTCAGGCCCGCTTCGTGGGCGGCTCGATCTTCGTGCGTCCGCCCAGGTGCGGCCGCAGCGGCTCGGGGATGTTCACCGTGCCGTCGGCGTTCTGGTGGATCTCGAGGAGCGGGATCAGGACGCGCGGGCTGGCGATCACCGTGTTGTTGAGCGCCCACGCGAAGTGGGTCTTGCCGTCCGCGTCCTTGTAGCGCAGGTTGAGGCGGCGGCACTGGTAGTCGCCCAGGCGGCTGGCGCTGTGCGTCTCGCCGTACTCGCCCGTTGGCGCGCCGTCCGTGCCGGCCTCGCCGCGGCCGGGCATCCAGCACTCCACGTCGATCATGTCCTCGTTCTTCATGCCCAGGTCGCCGGTGCAGCACTGGAGCAGCCGGTACGGCAGCCCGAGCGACTGGAGGATCTCCTCCACGTAGCCGAGCATCCGGGCGTGCCACGCGCGGCTCTCCGCGTCGTCGGCCTTGCACACCACCACCTGCTCCACCTTGTCGAACTGGTGGATGCGGTAGAGGCCCGCGGTGTCCTTGCCCGCGGCGCCCGCCTCGCGGCGGAAGCAAGTGCTGACGGTGGTGTAGGTGAGGGGCAGGGCGCTCTCGGGCAGGATCTCGTCGGCGTGGATGCCCATCAGGCCCACCTCGCCGGTGCCCGTCAGGAAGAGGTCGTGGCCGCTGCCGCGCGCCGATTCCTCGATGTGGTACGCCTGCTCGCGCCCGAACGGGAAGAAGCCGGTGCCCTGCATGCACTCCTCCTTCACGATGACGGGCACGCCCACCGCCGTGAAGCCGTGCTTCTCCACCATGTGGTCGAACGCGTAGCGCAGCACCGCCTGGTGCAGCCGCATGCCCATCCCCGTCAGGATGTAGTGGCGGGTGCCGCTCATCTTCACGCCACGCTCGAAGTCCGCCAGGCCCAGCTCCTTCACCAGCTCCAGGTGCGTGCGGGGCTTGAAGCCCTTGTTCGCCTGGAAGCTCTTCGCCGGGTCGAAGCCCGCGGGGTGCCAGGTGCGCAGTTCCTTGTTCCCCGAGCTGTCCGGGCCCTTCGGCACGTCGCCGGCGGGCGGCTGCGGCACGCGCAGCAGGAGGTCGTTCCAGTGCGGCTCCACCAGGCGGAGCGCGTCCTCCAGGGTGGCCACCTCGCCCTTGAGGGCCATCGGCTTCGCTTCCAGTTCCGCCAGCTGCGCTTCCGCGGCCGTGCGGGCGGCGCCCTCGGCAGACTTGAGCTGGCCCTTGAGCTTGCCGATCTGCGGCCCGATCTCCTTGCTCAGCTTGTTCTGCTCGGCGCGTGCCGTCTCCAGCTTCTGGAGGATGCCGCGGCGCTCCTCGTCGAGGGCCAGCAGGCGATCGAAGTCCACCTCGGCGTTCTTGTCGCGCGCGCCCTGGCGGAAGCGTTCCGGGTTCTCACGGAGCTGTCGGATGTCGATCATGGGGCGGGAATCGTACTTCCCGCGGGTGCCCGCGGCGCCCGTGGATGCAGGTGCGCCAGGCGGCCCGGTTCAGCTTCCCGAGGTGCGGTAGTTGGGCGGCTCCGCCCAGCGCATCTTGTCGACGAGCGTCTCCCAGTAGCTCGAGTCGGGCCGCGCCACGATCCGCGCCATTGCGCCGTGGCGCGCGGCGGTGACGGTGTCGCCCACCTTGAGGCCCACGTTGATGTGCCCGTCCAGGACGAGCGTGGTTCCCTCGTTGGCGCGCACCACCCGTGCCTCCACGGTGAGCCGCGAAGGCAGCACCACCGGCCGGAATGCCAGCGAATGCGCCGCACTCGGCGTCACCACGATGGCCTCCACGTCCGGGTGGACGATCGGCCCGCCGGCGCTCGCGTTGTAGGCGGTGCTTCCCACCGGCGTCGCCACGATGATGCCGTCGCCCAGGAACTCCGGGCCAGCCTCCGAACCCAGTCGCAGCGCCAGCTCGATCATGCGGAATGGCGCACCCGCAGTCACCACGAAGTCGTTGACCGCCAGGCCCTCGTAGCGCGTGGCGCCGTCCGGCCCGCGCACGCTCACGGAGAGCACCATGCGCTCGCGCACCACCGGGGCCGCACCGAAGATCGATGCGGCGTGCGCCTCCAGCTCGTGCGTGTGGAACTCGGCGAGGAAGCCGAGCCGGCCGATGTTGATGCCCACCACCGGCACGCCGCGGTCGATGAACTGCCGCAGCGCGGCCATGATGGTGCCGTCGCCGCCCACCACCACGGCGCGGTCCGCCTGCAGTGCGGCGGGGATCGCATCGTTGACGTCGAACTCCCCCACCACGGTCGCGTGGCGCGACACGATGGCGCGCACGGCGGACAGCACCTCGCCGGTACCCGCGCGTGCGCGGGCGCTCAGGAGCACTGCTCGCATCAGGCCACCATTCCCTTCGTGAGGCGCATGAACGCGGTCTCCAGGTTGACGGGTTCCTCGGTCATGGAAAGGAGCCGGAATCCGGCCGTCACCAGTCGCGCGGGCAGGTCGCTCACCGCCACCGGCGCCTGCGCATCCAGGATCACGTCGATGCGAGGCTTCATGCCGTCGCGCTCCACCACGGTGGCCTTGGCCACGCCCTTGACGGCGGCCAGGAGCTCCGCGGCTTCCTTGTGGCGGTCCTCCACGGACACCTGCACCACGGTGCCGCTGCCCACCTTCTGCATGATGTCGCGCACGCCGCCCGCGTAGATCAGCTCGCCGCGCTCGATGATGGCCACCATGTTGCAGATGTCCGCCAGCTCGTGCAGGATGTGGCTGCTGATGATGATGGTCTTCCCCATGCGCCGCAGCTCCTTGAGGAGTTCGCGCATCTCGATGCGCGCGCGCGGGTCCAGGCCCGAGGCCGGCTCGTCCATCAGGAGCACCTTCGGGTCGTGCAGCAGCACGCGCGCCACGCTCAGGCGCTGCTGCATGCCGCGGCTCAGGCCGTTCACCTCGGCGTCGGCCTTGTAGTTGAGGTCGGTGAGGTCCAGCACGTCGCGCAGGGCGCGCTCGCGGCGGTCGCCGTGGATGCCGTAGCACGCGGCGAAGAACTGCAGGTACTCCGTGACCAGCATGTCGTCGTACGCGCCCATGAAGTCGGGCACGTAGCCGATCACCGGGCGGATGAGCGGGTTCTGGTAGCCAACGGTCTTGCCGTCGATCCGCGCCTCGCCCCAGGTGGGCTTCAGGAGCGTGGCCAGGATCTTGATGGTGGTGGTCTTGCCGGCGCCGTTCGGACCGATGAAGCCGCAGCATGCGCCTTCCTCGATCTGCAGGTTGAGGTTGTTCAGGGCGACCAGTTCACCGTACTTCTTGGTGAGGTTGATCGTCTCGATCATCGGCATGGTGGGGGCATTCTAGGTGGGGTCGCTGGTGGGCGATGTGCCGGCCGACCGCGGGCGTCACTTTCCGGCGCGGGGCGGCGGAATCATGGCACCCGGCACCGCGGGCAGCGGGAACACCACGCGGACGAAGGTATCGCCGTCGGCCGGGGGCTCGTCGCCGTCGATCGTGAAGGGGAAGGGCATGCCCAGCGAGGCCCGCTGGCCGCCGTCATGGAGCCGCCCGATCACGATCAGGCAGGGCGACGAGAACCAGCGCGAGAGGTCCACCTGCCGGGCCATGTCGCGCTCCACGCGAACGGCTTCGCCGCGGAAGATGTTCGAGCCCTGCTTGGGGTCCAGCAGGTAGCCCGGGGGCTGCAGCATGTCGTAGAGCTGCAGCATGTCCAGGCGCTGTTTGCCGTCCAGCGCCTGCGACGGGTCGAAGGTCGACACGACGTCGGGCTTGAGCACCGGGTCGTACCAGAGTGCGCGAAAGTTTGCGGCGGCGCTGTTGGTGCCGGAATCGCGCGCGAGCCTCGGCGCCACTTCGCGCTTGGCCGCGGAGCCGGCGGCATCCTCGCCGTAGAGCGACGAGCCGATGTCGAGCGACGCTTCCCTGTCCCAGCGCGCCATGCGCGCGATGCGCGCATAGGAAGGCATCTCGTTGCTCGGCGCAATGAGCGGCGGGTTGGTGCCGGTCAGCCGTCGCGTGGCGGTGTGGAACGGCGTCACGTGGATCAGCGTCACGTCCTCGAGCGTTCCCGGCAACGAATGCACCAGCACGCCGCTCAGCATGATCTTCGGCGTCTCGCCCCAGGTGATGTCCTGCCGGAGCCGCCGTCCTTCCATCTCGTGCGGCGTGCCGTCCCAGGCAAGGGGCGGCGTTCCCATCCACCAGGCATTCAGCACGGTGGAGGTGGCGCGGCTCGGCATCTCGTATGCGGCCTGCGACGACGCCGGCACCTGGTAGGTCTCGGTGTCGGGGAAGCCGCTCGAGTTTCCCGCAGGCGGGGGGAACCAGCTCATCAGGAGGTTGCCGCCCGCAGCGCCCTCGGACTTTCCGAGCGCGACCGCCACGCCGCCGTATCCGGGAAGATCCGCGCTGAACCAGCTGGTGGCGCGCACCACGTCGCGCTCCTCGCTGCGCGCGCCCGGGCGCTCCACGCGATCGATGAACGTGAGGTGCTGCACGCGCCCGTGCATGAGTTCGTAGGTGCCGGTGGTGGCCCACGCCAGGAGCGTGGCGGCCACCGCCACCGCCACGAACGCCAACCACGAGTACTGCAGCTTCTTCGCGGAGCGCAGCATCCAGTACGCAATGGGCCCAGCCAGCGACCAGTACAGGACGAACGCCCCCAGCAGCCCCAGCACGCCGATGGCAGCGCTGCTGCTCAGCCCGATGAAACGGTTCACCAGTGCGCCGCCGTCGCCGTTCACCACCAGCCCGCCGCGCGTCTCCAGGCGCTTCGCGTCCGCAAGCGCGGCCCACTCGGAGGCGCTCGGCGCATCGGCGCGACGCCCGAGGATGCGGTTCCAGAACACATCGGCCTGCGGAATGCCATCGGCGGCCAGCGATCGTCGGTCGAGCCCGTCCACGTCCACGCCCACCACCGTCACGAAGCCGAAACCGAACGGTCGTCGCACCGCGAGCGCCTGCCCGGCGATGCCGTCCTCCGTCACCAGGTTTCCGGTCCGTACGTCCACCTCCGCCGGGGCGAGCATCAGCGGCACGAAGCCGTTGCCTGCGTCGGTCGGGAACGTCCACACCGCGGTGCGCGCGGAGGCGTTGCGCAGTTCGTTGCTTCGCGAGAGGACGGGCAGGAGCTTGGAAACCTGTACCGCGTCGTGGCGCTCGGCGCGTTCCGGCAGCGCCTCGCCAAGCGGCGTCCGCATGCGCTGGCCTCCGATCCCCCACGGATCGCCCGATTCCGGCAGCACGAGCACCAGGTTCCCGCCGCGCCGCGTCCAGTCGAGCAGCGCGCGTGCCTGGTCGATGCCCAGTCCCTGCACCGGCGCGTTCGTCCAGATGATCGATTCGAAGCTCGACAGCCCCTCCCAGCGGTCCGGCAGGTCTACGGCCCCGATGCCGCGGGCCACCTTGGTGAGTTCGTTCATGGAGGCGATCAGCCCCATGTTGGGCGTCGGCGTCGCCAGTGCTGCGAGGCCCGCGCGTCCGTCGCCGAGCACGCCGATGAGTGCCTCGGTGGTCTCCACTGCCACCGCGGGTTCCTCGGCGGTGTTCCCGTCGATGCGCTTCTCCGCCAGGATCCGCACGGCGCGTCCATCGGCCACCTCCAGCACGCGCACCACCGTCACCATGTCGAGCGCGGTGCGTGCGCTCGCGCCCAGGATCGGCGTCACGCCATAGAGCCAGCGGTCGACCGGCGCACCGGGTGCCAGCGCCACATCGCGGGAATAGAGCGCCACGTCGCCGTCGGCGTTGCGCACCGCCCACTCGATCCGCGCCTGCACCGGTGCCTGCAGGCTGCTGGTGGCGCGCACCAGGATGGCCGTCGGGTCACCGGCACGCACGTGGTTGCCCACGCCCATCCGCAGGAGCGCCACGTCCACGTCCGCCGCATGCGCGCCCGACGCCACCGCCAGTGCCGCGCAGGCGGCACGGAACGCGCCCAGGATGCGCGTCTGCATGCTCACGTGGCCATCGCCCCGAACTCGGCGAGCATCGCCGCGTGGCTGCGCGTGCCGTTCATGAAGCACTTCACCTCGAACTTCTCGTTGGGGCTGTGCACGCGGTCGTCATCCAGTCCGAAGCCCACCAGCAGGCTGTCCACGCCCAGGATCCGCTGGATGCTGCCCACCGCGGGAATCGATCCGCCGGTGCCGATCAGCGCAGCGTCGCGGCCGAACACCGCCTTCAGTGCACGCGCCGTGCCCTTGAGGTACGGCGAGTCGGTGCGCACGTGGATGGCCGGGTTCACGCCGTGCGAGTGGATCTCGAGCGTGTATCCCGGCGGCACGCGTTCCTGCAGGTGCTTCTCCACCAACTGCCGGATGCGCTCGGGGTCCTGTCCCGCCACCAGGCGGCAGCTGAACTTCACCGTGGCCTTCGACGGGATCACGGTCTTGGCGCCCACGCCCGTGTAGCCACCGAAGATCCCGTTGCAGTCGCACGTGGGTCGGCTCCAGGTGCGCTCCAGGCACGAGCGGCCCTTCTCGCCCCACGCGTGCGTCACGCCCGCGCCACCCAGGAACTCCTCCTCGCTGAAGCCCAGCTTCTTCCAGCTCTCGAGCACTTCCGGCGCCGGCTCGGGAATCCCGTCGTAGAAGCCCTGCACGGCCACGCGCCCGTCGGCATCGTGCAGCGAGGAAATCATGGATGCAAGCGCGTTGATCGGGTTGCGCAGCGCTCCGCCGTACATGCCGCTGTGGAGGTCATGGCTCGGGCCGGTGAGCGTGGCTTCCAGGTAGCAGAGGCCGCGCAGGCTGGTGGTGATGGCCGGGGTGTCGATGTCCCACATGCCGGTATCGCTCACCACCGCCACGTCGCAGGCGAGCGCCTTGCGATGCTCGTTCATGAAGGGCTCCAGGCTTGCGCTGCCGGACTCCTCCTCGCCCTCGATCATCAGCGTGACGGGGCAGGGCGGGCCACCGGCCACCGCGTGCCACGCGCGCAGCGCTTCCACGATCATCATGACCTGCCCCTTGTCGTCCACTGCGCCGCGCGCCACGATGCGCTTGCCGTGGATTCCGTCCACGATCTGCGGCTCGAACGGCGGGCTGTGCCAGAGTTCCAGCGGATCGGCCGGCTGCACGTCGTAGTGTCCGTAGTAGAGGACGCGCGGTGCGCCGCTGCCGCCCGTGCCCGGGTGATGCGCCAGCACCATCGGATGTCCCGCGGTGCGCACGCTCTCGGCGTTGAAGCCCATGGTGCGCAGGTCGCGCACCATCCACTCCGCGGCGTGCGCCACGTCCGTGGCATGTGCCGGGTCTGTTGACACGCTCGGGATGCGCAGGAAGTCGCAGAGTCGGCCGATGGCCGATGCTTCCTCGGAGGCGATCGTCTTCAGTACGGAATCAAGGTGCGACTGCATGTGCGCAGCGTAGGGAAATGAACGTCCCGCAGCGCCCCGCCAGCCCCCAGTCCTCAGTCCCCAGTCCGTTACCTTCCGGCCAGCATCATGGTGACCACCAGCGCCGCCACGGCCAGCACCGCGGTTCCGCCGACCACCAGCAGCCAACGGGCCGCCGCCGCGTCCCAGCGCGCGCGGGCCACGGCGTCCACGGCACCCGTCTCGACGGGCAGGTCGAACAGGCCTTCCATCTCCGCGTAACTGCGGGGCGGCCGCCTCGAAAGGTCGCATCCACAACGCGGGCATGCATCGCCACTGGTGGAGGAGATGGCATCCGCCGACAGCCCACACTGGACGCACCGGCGTCGCAGATGGCGTCGTTCGAGGACCGGAATCTCACGGTGGACGGACATCGGGCTTACAGTAGCCCCATTCCCGCCCGTTGCACGGCGGATTCCGCGCTTTCCACGGACTTCAGGATGCTCTCCTCTATCGACCACTGGATTCGTCACCTTCAGGCCGTTGCCGGTCCGGGGGCAATGCCCGATATCGATGGACTGCCGCCCGCGGTGCTGGCGGGCGGAGGCCCGGACGGCGTCCTCTGGCCCGCGGCCCTCGCAGGCGCCACCGCCGATGCCGTCGCCGCCGCGGACGAACTGCTCGCGGCGCGTCCCGGCCAGTCGCTCTCCGACATCGCCGGCTTCCGCGCGCTGGAGGTCTGGACCGAATGCGAACTGAGCGCACTCCACGCCCTGGCGCGCCTGGTGCGCCTGCGCCCCAACCCGGCGCGGTTGGCGCGGCTGGAGGAACTGCGCGCGTGGCACATGGAGCACACGCAGCCCGACAACGCCACCAACCGACCGTGGGCACTCCACGTCTTCGCCCGGGGAGGGGACCCGGAGTCGGCGCTCTATGCGGAGACGCTCCTCCACAACGTCACTGCCTCGGATGCGCGACACGAGCCCCTCAGCCGCTGGATCCTCCTGGATTGCGCCCGTGAGCTCACGACGGGGTGAGGTCGCTGCGCCAGGCGGAGTTCGCAACGCCGGCAGCCGCGGCGCAACGCGGATTCCCCTAGCATCCGGCGCGTGGATCGATCGTCACGCATCGCAGCATCGGACGCAGTTCCCGCATCACGCATCGCCTGGATCGCGGGGGCACTGACCACCGCCAGCCAGCCTTCGCGTCTGGTGGTGGGCTTCGTGATCGCGCTCCTTCTCTGGGTGCCCGGCCTCGCCTGGGACGCCGCGGTCGGCCCCGCCATCGATCCGCCCGGACTCCTCGCGGAGCCGTGGGACGACCTCGAGCAGGCCGACGCGCAGCGCACGCTGCGTCGCCTCTCTGCGCAGCTCGTCCCGGAGCGTGACTTCGAGGGCGCGCGCATTCCGGCCCCGGAGCTTGCCTCCGCGCTCGCGCAGCGTGCCGACGAACTCGGCAACGACCCCGAAGCCGACCGCGTCCGTGCTGCCGCCCGCCGTGCGTTGTCGCTCGCGCCGCTCGGCAGCTTCCAGGCGCTTGCCGCCTCCGAGGCCGATGCATGCTCCGCCGTCGTCGATGGTGCCATCGCGCTCGACGTGCGCTCGATCGCTGCCGGCTTCCGCGCAGCGATCATCGACGTGCCGATTGCATGCTTCGTGCGCGATACCGTCTTTGCATGTGCGTTCGGTGCATGGCTCGTGGTGGTGCTCGCCGTGGGCGCCGGTGCGCTCGCCCGCATGGAGGCGCTGCAGCTTGCCGGCCGCGGCTTGCTGCGCGCGCAGGATGGGTTCACGTTTGCCGTCGAGCGCTGGAACACGCTGGTGCTCGCCTGGGTTGCGCCGGTCGGCGTCGCCGCCGCGCTGGGCGCCGTGTGCGCTGCCTGGGGCTTCCTTTTCCGCACGGGCGTCGGGGGGTGGCTCGGTGCTGCGCTCTACCTGGTACCGCTCTTCGTCGGTGCCCTCGCCGGGCTTTCGCTCCTGATTGCGTCGATCGGTGCACCCACTGCGCCGTCGGCCGTTGCCTGCGACGGACTCGATGCCATGGAGGCCTCGCAGCGGGGCAGCATCTACTTCCTCGCGCGTCCGGTGCTCTGGGTGATCGTGCAGTGCTCCACGCTCGCGGTGATCGCGCTGGGGTTCCTCCTGCTTCGCCTCTTCGCGTGGGCGCTCACCGCGTTCCCCGCCACCATGGTCGACCTCGGCGCCGGCGGCACTGCGCCGGTGCATTCGCTTGCCCTCACCCCCGCGCACTGGGCCATTCCGCTCGAAGGTCGCTCGGCGCTGATCTGGGCCTGGGTGCTGATCGTGGCGGTCGCGGTCTCGGGCGCCACCATCTCGCTGGTCGTGGGTGCCGTGACCCGTGGCTACCTCCTGATGCGCGAAGCCTGCGACGGCCAGCCGTCGGAATCCGTGTGGCCCTTCGAGGTCCCGCTCGACGCATCGGACCGTGCCGGCCCGCCGTCGGCGGGCGCGTGACGCGCCATGAACGTGGTTGCTGACCGCATCGCGCGTCGCGCGGCCGCGCTCGTGGCCTCCGGGCAGGAAGCGGACATCCATCGTGCCATCGGAATTGCCGCAGAAACCATGGGTTTCCTGCGTGATGCGCCGCTGCCGCCGGAAAGCCTCGTGCGTCGCCATCTCCAGGGCATGGCCCAGGAGGCCATGGGCAAGGAGGGCTACGACGAGCTCGTCGATGAGACCCTCGGCCTGGCGGCGGAAGTCATGGAGATGCTCGAACGCGCGTTCGGCGGCACCACGCTCCTCGCCGGCCGCGGCGCGCGCGGCCAGTTCGACGGCGGTGCGGAACTCCACATCCGGCTCTACGCACGCGCGGAGCTTCCGGCCATCGCGCAACTCCTGGTGGATGCGGGCTTCGAGGAACCGACCTTCGAGACGGTCACCACCGTGCACGGCCGCGCCGACCGCGTGCGGACCACCATCGACGGCGTTGCCGTCATGGTGCTGCGCTGCCTGCCGGAATGGTGGAGCGATCGCGCGCACGACCTGGTGACCGGGAAGGCCACCGCCGTGCGGACGCTCGACCAGCTTCGAAAGCGCTGATCCTTAGCTCAGGCCGCCCTTGAGTTCACGGCCGTTGCCGCCGAACTTGGCGCGCAGCTTGCGCATGGCCGGATCGTCGGCACGGGCCGGCAGCACCTCGCGCTCGCGGCGATCGCCGGGGCGTCCGGGGCCGCTGCGCTCGGGAGCCGCCGGGCGGTCCAGGAGCGCCTTGCGGCTGAGCGAGATGCGCTTGCGGCCCATGTCGACCGAAAGCACCTTCACCTGGAGCACTTCGCCCACCTGCAGGACCTTGTCCGGGGTGGGAATGCGCTCGTGCGCCACTTCGCTGACGTGGATCAGGCCTTCGATGCCCGGGGCCACCTCGACGAACGCGCCGAAGTCCATGAGCTTGGTGACGCGGCCCGTCAGGGTGGCGCCTGCCTCGATCTCGCCCATCGCGTTGAGCGCGGGGTCGGACATCGTCTGCTTGAGGCCCAGCGCGATCTTGATCGGCTTCGACTCACGGTCGATGCGCAGCACCTTGACCTGCACCACCTGGCCGGCCTTGAGCAGCTCGGACGGGTCCTTGATGCGCTCGTGGCTGATGTCGCCGATGTGGATCAGGCCGTCGACGCCGCCGATGTCGGCGAAGGCGCCGTACTGCTGCAGGCTGGTGATCGTTGCCGTCTTGGTCTGGCCCACCTCGAGCTCGGCAAGCACCTGGTCGCGCATGCGGGCGCGCTCCTCCAGGATGACGGCCTTGCGGGAGAGCACCATTCGGCCCTTTTCCCGGCGCAATTCGATGATCTTGCAGGGGAACTTCTCGCCCAGGAACACCGAGATGTCCTCGATGTGGCGGATGTCAACCTGGCCGGCCGGCATGAATGCCTTGTGGTGCGAGACCTCCATGTCGAGGCCTCCCTTGTTCATTCCCACGCAGCGCGCTTCCACGATCATGCCCGCGGAGAGGTTGTCGAGGTCACCCTTGTGCGTCGCGCCCGGGCGGCTGATCACCCACAGGCCCTCGAACGGATCGAAGCGCTCCTCGAAGAAGTCGTACTTCTCGCCGGGCTTCGGCTCCTGCTCGAACTGCGTCACCGGGCAGACGCCCTGGCGCTTCGGATCGAATTCCACGTAGACCTCGCCGTCGTGCACGCGGAAGATCGTTCCGGTGCGGAGCTGGCGCTCGCCCTTGACCGGCGCGGCACCACGCATGGCGCCGGAACGGTCGTTCATCATGTCTTCCAGGCTCATGTCGCCGAGGGCATCCTCGATCTCGCGCATGAGCTCCGCGTCCAGCGCGGCGCGGTCGGGGGTTCCGGAAGCGGGGGACTGGGGCTGGGACGGGTTCGTCTGGTCCATAGGGGGGCCTGCGATGGTTGCGCGCCGGAGTGGCGTCGGGACAGGAAGTGAAACGGCGAAGGGTACCCGATTCCTGCGCCGCAACCCCCAGCTCGTTGCAGCCGAATCCTTCGACGGGCCGCCCCCCTGATGGCGGCCCCCCGGCCGGTCCGCGTTCAGAGGATCCGAATCGGTATTATCGCAGGGCTTCCGCCCGTGCCTGCCGACCTCCGGCAGTCCCGAACGGCGGAAGGCGACAGAGCCACCGATAGGCAGGAGCCAGCACTCACAATGGCAAAGGCAAAGGCTGCATGGGGCATCGAGGTCGGAAGCGCCGCCATCAAGGCGGTCCGTCTCGAGCGTGACGGCGCCGACGTCCGCGTTGCGGACTTCGTGGTCATTCCGCACCCCAAGGTCCTCACCACACCGGATCTGAACATCGAGGAGATGCTCCGCATCTCGCTCGGGTCCTTCATGCAGCAGAAGTCCATCGAGGGCGCCGTCGTGATGATGGGCGTCCCGGGCAACGACGGTCTGGCCCGCTTCGCCAAGCTTCCGCCCATCCCGAAGAAGGCCGTCCCGCAGACTGTGCTCTTCGAGGCCAAGCAGCAGATCCCGTTCCCGCTCGAGGAGGTCGAGTGGGACTACCACCTCTTCGCGGCCGACGACTCGCCGGAGTACGAGGTGGGCATTTTCGCGATTCTCAAGGAGAAAATCGCACAAAGGCTGAGCCTCTACAAGGAGCTCGGCCTCCGTCCGGGCGGCATGACCCTCGGCCCCATCGCGGTCTACAACGCGATGATGTTCGACCGGGACCTCGACAAGGGCGGCAAGCCCGTGATCGCGTTCCTCGACATCGGCACGCGCGCGAGCGACCTGGTGGTCATCGAGGACGGCCGCTGCTGGACCCGCACGTTCCCGATCGGTGGCCACCACTTCACCGAGGCCATCGCCGCCGCGTTCAGCGTTCCCTACGGCAAGGCAGACCGCCTGAAGGCCGAGGCCGCCACGCACAAGTACGCCAAGCAGCTCATGCACGCCATGCGGCCGGTCTTCGATGACCTGCTGCAGGAAGTGCAGCGCTCGATGGGCCACTACCAGTCGCTGCACCCGGACAAGCCGGTCACGCAGGTGGTCGGTCTCGGAAGCACCTTCCGCATCCCGGGCCTCCGGAAGTTCCTCAGCGACCAGCTGCAGGTGGACATCCGGCGCCTCGAGGAGTTCGAGAAGATCAAGGTCGAGGGCAGTGCGGCCAGCGACTTCGCGGCCAACGCCATGAACCTGTCCACGGCCATCGGCCTGGCGCTCCAGGGCCTTGGTTTCTCGGAAATTTCCATCAATCTGTCTCCGGTCGGCAACCTCCGCGAGCAGGTCTGGGGCAAGAAGGCCAAGTGGTTCATCGCCGCCGCCGTCCTGATGTGCGTGGGCTCCGCGGCGCTCTTCTTCCGCCCGGGCGGCGAGGTCAGCAAGGACGTCCCCGGAATCGTGACCCGCGTCCGGAACAGCGGACAGCAGTTCATCAAGGATTTCGAGGATGCCAAGCTGAAGGCCGACGACGGCCAGCGCGCCAACAACATGCTGTTCCTTCTCGAGGACCGCAAGGTGTGGCCGTGGATCGTCGCCGACATGAACAAGGCGATCGACAGCACTGCCGCGGTCGACAAGGATCGGCTGAAGGACAAGGTCATCTCGGGAGCCTGGGACGGCACCGGCGAGCCGCCGGTTCCCTACGACTCGTGGAGCACCGTCGAGCTTCTGCAGCTTGGCGGGAAGTACAAGTTCGTCGCGACCCCCACGCCGCACCGCACCGTCGAGGTGACCATGGGCATCGTGGTTCCGCGCGACCTGAAGTCCGCCAAGCCATTCGTGCAGCAGACGGTCCTTGCGTGGCTCAACGAGAACGCGGATCGCAAGGACGCGCCCTACAAGATCATCATTCCCTCGGCAGGCATCGTGCCGGAGTTCGCGGCGCTCAATGGCGTTCCGGGAGCCCCCGGCACCTCCACTTCTTCCGGAGGATCGTCGGCGAGCGAGGAAACGCAGCAGCCGGAGACCACCGGCGCCAGCGAAGGCGCAGGAGCGATGACCGGCAGGAACAAGAGCGAAGGCACGATCGACGCGGGCGGCCGGGGCAGGGGCCTCGGCGGCGCGGGCTTCGGCAGCGCCGACCCCGACGGCGCGGCCGGTGCCGGCGGCGCCGGCGGTGCGGGCAGTGCCGCGGAAGCGAAGAAGGAGCGCAAGGCAAGTCGCGTCGCGGTGAAGTCGACGGCGGCGGAGCCGGTCGACATCGAGCGCGACGCTGCGCTGCCGGCGGCGCCCAATCCCTACCTCGGCAAGCCTGCCACCAGGGTCACGATCAAGTTCACCGTCGAATTGCGGCCGCCGACCGGCCGAGACATCATTCCCGCCGCCCCCGGGGCGGAGGGTCAGCCGTCCGGCGACGGCTCTGAAGGAGGCTCAGAATGAGCGCGCTGACGGATTCGATCCAGAAGGTTCGTGACTCGATCTCCAAGCTCGGAAAGCGCGGCGGCTCGGCCGAAGGCGGCGGTTCGGAGGGCGCAGGCGGCAAGTTCGATCCCAAGGCCGCCCTTGCGTGGATCAAGACCCATCCCCTGATCGTTGCTGCCGTGGCGGTCATGGTCCTTGCCCCTGTCACCGCGTGGTGGTTCGCCAGCGACATCCACTCCGCCAACGACGAAGCGGCGAACAAGCGTGCCCAGGAAATGGCATCGCTCGAGAAGCTCGAGAAGACCTCGGTGGAGATCTCGCTCCCCGGCGTTGCCAAGGAGCAGAAGGTCGGCGTCGTCAACGAGAAGGCCGTCGAGGCGTACAAGCAGCTTGCGCAGAAGCTGAGCGGGGATGCGCTCGCCATCCAGCGCGCGTCGCTCGATCACAACCGTGGCACCCGCAACGCGCTGTTCGTCGACATCAAGCGCACGGCCAGCAACACCAACACGATCGCAGAGACCGTGTTCGATGCCGTTCGCGCGCACGCGGAGGGCGTCCTGAAGGAGGTCCATGCCGGCGTGCCGCCGACGGACGAGAGCCTGACCGACCAGCTCCAGCGTCGGCAGGACCAGTTCATCGCCACCCTCCGCAAGGCTGAGCGCAAGGCGCTCTCGGACGACGAGCAGCAGCAGCTCAAGAACGAGCTCCGCGACAAGCGCCTGCAGCTCTACGCGGATGCGGCGTCAGGCCTGTCCTTCTACGCCGACATCGATACGCTCGGCCTGCCCGGATCCCCCATGGAGGCGGGCACGCCGCCCTCCGAGACCAGCCTCTTCCTGTGGCAGTGGCGTGAGTGGATCATCGAGGACATCCTTCGCGCTGCTGCGGCGGCGAACAAGCCCTATCGCTCGGTCGTCGACGCGCCGGTGAAGCGGGTGCTCTCGATCGCGGTGACTGAAGATGTGCTTCCGAAGATCGCGGCCCCTGCTGGAGAAGCTCCGGCCGATCCCGGCGCAGCGCCGGCGGCCGACGCCGCGGCCGCGCCGCCCGCGGCGATTCCGCCGATCGACGTGAAGGCTCCCGTCCCCTACGACTTCGCCAAGTCGATGACGGGGCGGGTGAGCAACAACCTGTACGACGTTCGCGTCGCCACGGTGCGAATGGTGGTTGCCTCGTCGATGCTGCCGGAGGTGCTGAACGCCATTGCGCGTCAGAACTTCATGACCGTGACCAGCCTGGAGGTCGCGGCGGCGGATGCCTTCGCGGCTGCGGACGAGGGCTTCATGTACGGCGGCAAGCCGGTCTGCGAGATCAAGCTCAAGGTGGAGTCGATCTGGCTCCGGCCCTGGCTCGCCAAGCTCATGCCGAAGGAACTCCGTGAGCGCAAGGGCACCGACGGCCGGACCACGGACGACCCGCCCGAGGCTCCTGCCGTCACGCCCGCCACCTGAATGATCCTGTGACGGCTGAGTGATCCCGCGACGGACGAATCGACCCCCAACGAACACCAGACTCGGAAAGAACCATGAAGCTAAAGGGAATCAACACGTTCGAGCAGCACCTCGAGAAGGTCGTTCTGGGCGTTGCCGTGCTTGCCGTCGCAGGCATCGCCGGATGGCAATACCTCAGCGCCCCGACCGTCAAGGTCGGCTCGAAGTCGGCCTATCACGGCGAGATCGACGGGATTCTCGAGAAGAAGGCGCGGGAGCTCGAGGGGCGGCTCGGTGACGGTGCGGTGAGCATCGATATTCCTGCGGACACGGTGACGTTGGCGGCGCCCGGGTTCTCCGAGCAGCTCGTGGCACCGATCTCTCCGGTGCAGAGCCTGGCGGTCACCGCGCCCAACTTCAACGGGCAGCTGGTGAAGTCCGGGTCCTCGTCGGTCGACGTCTGGTACTACGTGCCGACGGTCCCCGTGTTGAGCATGAAGGGCGTTCAGGAGACCGCGGACGCCCTCACGGCCGATTCGGCCAAGGAGGCGGCCAAGGCCTCCAAGGTCGTCGCTGCACGCCCCGACTTCCAGAAGATCGATGGTCCGAAGGACGTGGTCTGGACCACTCCGTACGCTCGCATCGACCTCAAGGGATTGCGAGCGGAGTTCACCGGCTCCCGGAAGGACGCAACCCCGCCGCTGAACGCCATTCCGAGCGTCTGGTACCAGGACAAGCCGTTTGTCGTGGACATCGTCTTCGAGCGCCGTGAACGCGGTTCGGGTGACTCCTGGGGTGCCCCGGTGGTCGTCCCGGTGTTTGCAGCCCGTCCGGAGGAACTCAACTTCCGCGCCCGCATCGACGGCGCGAGCGCCGTGCTGCGTGAAGACGTGTTTGCGTTGCTCGGATCCGACGACAACCAGTTCGAGGTCCTGCAGCCGGCCTTCTACGACACGGTGAACCAGCAGTTCGTGTCGCCTGCGCTGCTTGCAGCGCAGGCTGCGGACGGTGCGTCGGCCACCGGCGCCGCCGGCGACGCCGGTGCAGCACGACGACGTCTGCAGCTGCAGACGCAGTTGCAGGATCGCCAGCGGCGCGCACAGACGCTCCGCGCGGACCTGACGAAACTCGGCGGTCCCTGGGACGACGACCTGGAGCGCAAGAAGGAAGCCGAGCGCAAGCGCGAGGAAGCGGAGCGCAAGAAGGCAGAGGAGTCGGGCAAGGGCGGTGGCGGTGGCAACAAGGGACCCGGTGGTGGACCCGGAGGCGGCCCTGGCGGCGGCGGTGGCATGAGCGGCAAGAACAACACCCAGGCCGAGACCGAGGCGAAGGACGCCAAGAAGAAGGCTGGCGAGCGCAAGTCGAAGACGATGGCGCTGCGCCGGATCGAGGCGGAGATTGCGGCGATCGAGAAGGATCTTGGCGCAGAGCCGACGGCCGGGCAGCCGGCCTCCAAGCCGAAGGCATTGGCGCTCGCATCCCTGGACGAATTGATCGTGTGGGGCCATGACCTGGAAGTCGTGCCCGGGCACACCTACCAGTATCGCTGCGTCGCACGCGCCTACAACCCGTTCTTCGGCAAGGGAAACCAGCTGGTGAATGAGCAGCGGGCGAAGCACCTTGATGCTGCATTCACCACGGACTCGATTGCGAGCGAGTGGGGCACTCCGGTGACGGTCTCTTCGGACGTCCAGTTCTTCGTCACCCGCGCGCTCGTTGGCGATGGTTCCATCGCAGCCGGCACTGCGCAGGTGGAGGTCTACAAGCTCCTCGGCGGCCAATGGCGTCGCTCGGAATCGAGCCTGCAGCCTGGCGAGCGCATCGGCAAGGTCGACTCGCGCAGCGGTACCCCGGTGGACTTCAGCACCGATTACTACCTCGTGGATGTCGTCGAGGACCTTGATGCATCGCGCGCTGGATCGTCTGCTTCCAAGGATCGACGCGCCGGCATGGCCGTGGTCGGAACGCTGTCCGGGTCCGAGACGCAGATCCGCGTTCCGATGTCGGAGCTGGACGACCCGGATCGCACTCGCCTGCGAGCGCAGGCGGATGCATCTGCAGCGGCTTCGAAGGGCGCGGCGGACACGGCTCCTGACGCAGGCGGAAAGCCCGGGCTGGGCGGTTCCGGAGCAGGGCCTTCGGGCGGCGGCGCTGGTGGCCCGGCTGGCGGCGGGAAGTCGGGTTCGGGAGCCGGCGGCAAGTCCGGTCCGGGCGCCGGTTGAGGACATTCTCGCTGCCGTGGTAGCCCGTGAAGGGTCTGCGCCAGCGCTGGAGAGGCCTAAAAAACAGGGTGATCTTCATGGGCGCACGCACGCGTGCGCCCATGTCGTTTTTGGGCCCGAATAACGCAGTTTCCTATAATGAAATCTGCTGAATTTCCTGCATTCGAGGCGCTCAACCCCCTTGACGCCAACGGCAACCTCAGTACCATTGCCGATCCCCATTCGCTTCAGCGTTTGGGCATCTTTGACAAGTGAAGTGTTGGTCGTGCACCCCAGACACGTACGCCTTCCTGGCTTCGGCCGAGAAGAGCTGCGACTGGCAGTGCAAGTATTGAATTGAACCGAGAAACGATCTCGAGTATTGAGTCGTCGGTGCGCGTGAGTTGTTCGACGCGTGACCGATTGTCGGATCCGCAAAGTCCGACGTGGCATGCACCGGCCCCCAGCGGGGGTCAGGTAGGCATGGCCAAGACTGAAAGGGCACGTGATGGATGCCTTGGCATTGAGAGGCGATGAAGGACGCGAGAACCTGCGATAAGCCGAGAGGAGCCGGTAACTAGGCTGTGATCCTCGGATCTCCGAATGGGGCAACCCCACCGTAAGGTGACTCCGGTCTGAATGTATAGGACCGGTAGAGCGAACGCAGCGAACTGAAACATCTCAGTAGCTGTAGGAAAGGAAAGCAACAGCGACTCCGCAAGTAGCGCCGAGCGAACGCGGACATAAGCGGGAAACGTACGAACGACCTGGAAAGGTCGACCAAAGAAGGTGATAGTCCTGTACGACGGGAACCGTGAATGGCTTCAAGTAGAGTCAGGCTCGAGAAACCTGGCTTGAACATGGGGGGACCACCCTCCAAGCCTGAGTACTACTCAATGACCGATAGTGAACCAGTAAGGCGACTGAACGGTGAAAAGCACCCCGACAAGGGGAGTGAAATAGCACCTGAAATCACGTGCTTACACAGCGGTCACGGCCCGCAAGGGTTGTGGCGTGCCTTTTGCATAATGATCTGGCGAGTTACTGTCTGCGGCAAGGGTAAGCCTTATCCAGGCGCACCCGAAGCGAAAGCGAGTCTTAAAAGGGCGTCAAGTTGCAGGCGGTAGGCGCGAAACCGGTTGATCTACCCATGGGCAGGTTGAAGAGAGGGTAAAACCTCTTGGAGGACCGAAGCCGTGAACGTTGAAAAGTTCTGGCATGACCTGTGGGGAGGGCTTAAAGTGCAATCATAACCGGAGATATCTCGTTCTCTCCGAAATAGTTTTTGGACTAGCCTCAGCATGTCAGTACACGGGGGTAGAGCTACTGAATGGGGTCTGGGGGCCTACCCGGCTACCCGCCCCAATCAAACTCCGAATACCGTGTACGTAGCGCTGGGAGTAAGACTACGAGGGATAATCTTCGTGGTCAAAAGGGAAACAACCCGGACCATCGGCTAAGGTCCCTAAGTAATGCTCAGTTGAAAAGGTAGTCAGAATGCAGTGACAGCCAGGATGTTGGCTTAGAAGCAGCCACCATTTAAAAAGTGCGTAACAGCTTACTGGTCGAGGATTCTGGCGCCAATAATTATCGGGGATAAGCATTACACCGAAGCCGTGGGACTCGTATGAGTCGGTAGGAGAGCGTTGCTGTCAGCGTTGAAGTTTTCCCGTAAGGGTTGATGGAGCGGCAGCAAGTGAATATGCCAGATTGAGTAACGATTAATGCAGTGAGAATCTGCATCCCCGTATGCCCAAGGTTTCCTGGGGAAGGTAATTCCGCCCAGGGTTAGTCGGATCCTAAGGCGAGGCCGAAAGGCGTAGTCGATGGACAGCTTGGTTAATATTCCAGCACCCTCGCGTAGGTTGATGGCAGGTGACGGATTTCCATATCTCAACGGGACAGTGAAGCGTCCAGGCCTTTGGGCCGAGGTTGGGTGAGGAAGTCTCAAGAAAAGCCCTGCCGGACGTTTGCGAGGTCCGTACCAAAACTGACACAGGTGGGCGTGGCGAATAGCCTCAGGGGCTCGAGAAAACGGTCCTGAAGGAACTAGGCAATCTAACCCCGTAAGTTCGCGATAAGGGGGCCCTACTCGTAAGAGAGGGCGCAGAGAAAAGGCTCTGGGAACTGTTTATCAAAAACACAGCACTGTGCTAACTCGCAAGAGGATGTATACAGTGTGACGCTTGCCCGGTGCCGGAACGTCAAGGGAGCTGGTCAGCGCAAGCGAAGCTAGCGACCGAAGCGCCGGTAAACGGCGGCCGTAACTCTGACGGTCCTAAGGTAGCGAAGTTCCTTGTCGGGTAAGTTCCGACGCGCATGAATAGCGTAATCACTGGAGCACTGTCTCCAGGACCGACTCGGTGAAATAGTAGTGGCGGTGAAGATGCCGCCTACCCGCAGCAAGACGGAAAGACCCCGTGGACCTTTACTGTACGCTTGCAGTGATCATGGATTTGTTCTGCGTAGCATAGGTGGGAGCCTGCGAAGTTCGGCTTTCGGGCCGGATGGAGGCTAAGGTGAAATACCACCCTGAACGCATTCGTGGTCTAACCCTGATTCCCATGAAACTGGGCAGGGAACACTGCATGCCGGGCAGTTTGACTGGGGCGGTCTCCTCCCAAATAGTAACGGAGGAGTGCAAAGGTTGGCTCAGCGCGGTTGGAAACCGCGCCAAGAGTGCAAGAGCATAAGCCAGCTTTAGTGCGAGCCAGACAGGGCAAGCACTCTCGAAAGAGGGCTCTAGTGATCCGGCGATCCCGTGTGGAAGGGTCGTCGCTCAACGGATAAAAGGTACCCCGGGGATAACAGGCTGATCGCTCCCGAGCGTCCATAGCGGCGGAGCGGTTTGGCACCTCGATGTCGGCTCATCACATCCTGGGGCTGAAGGCGGTCCCAAGGGTTGGGCTGTTCGCCCATTAAAGTGGTACGCGAGCTGGGTTCAGACCGGCGTGAGCCAGGTCGGTCCCTATCTGCTGTGGGCGTAGGAATGTTGAGAGGAGACAATCTTAGTACGAGAGGATTGGATTGGACGTACCCCTGGTGTGCCAGTTGGACCGCTCGGTCCATAGCTGGGTAGCTACGTACGGCAGGGATAACCGCTGAAAGCATCTAAGCGGGAAGCCCACCTCGAGATGAACATTCCATGTCGCAAGACGAGAGACCCCCGGTAGACCACCGGGTTGATAGGACGCGTGTGTAAGCGGAGAGATCCGTTTAGCTAAGCGTTACTAACGGTCGACGTCTTGGCCTTGTCTACCAGATTCCTTCTGGTGGACATACCAGACTCAATGTTTGAGAATCGTTCCGGTGTGGCGCCTCGTGCGCCGCAAGGTTCAATGCAAACGACCAACTCTTCACGCAAACACGCCGTCGTCGGCTGAGAAGCCGCCGACGGATTTGCCGGTGAACATAGACAAGGGGAAACACCTGTTCCCATCCCGAACACAGCAGTTAAGCCCTTGTCGCCGATGATACTGCTCCGCGGGAAAGTAGGTCACCGCCGGCTTCACGAGCCCCGCCAGGTACGCCTGGCGGGGCTCTCTTTTTTGGCCGCATGTGCGGCAGGCAGATTGCTGCGGTCGCATCGCCCCAACGCGTGGTCGGCATCTCCGTTGCCGAGCGTGTCTGATCCTTCTTGCGAGCGGCACGCCGGTGCGACCGCTGCGACCGCTGTCAGCGCGGAGAGCGCCGGGGCAATCCAACGAGATGCATGGCGTCGATGCGCTGTCCGGGTCGGTTTGTGACGCCTGATCGGTTGGGACAATCCGGTGGACGCGCGTCATTTCGCATTCGGCAGCGTGCCTGCTTGTCTCCGATTCGTTTTTGTGTTCCAATGTCGCGGCTGCCTGGAGTCGATTTGTTCGCTCCCCGCAGTTCGGTCTCTCTGTCGGTGGCAAGGGTTCGTCCCTTGCGATGGTTGGTACATCGTGAGCCGGGGTGCGGCATTGCCGCAGTGCGCAGGCTGGCGTTTGCACGACGCCGTTCATTACAGCTAGGCAGGAACTACTCCCGTGCCCATGTTCAAAGTGTATGTCGGGAATCTCGACCCCCGTACGACGCTCGAGACCCTCAAGCCGTACTTCGATCCATTTGGCGAAGCGGTGGACGAGATCATTCTCGCGCTCGACGCGGAAGGGCAGCCGCGCGGATTCGCGATCGTGCTTTTCCGTGATCCGCAGCTCGGACAGCTCGCGATCGAGACGCTCACCGGCAAGCGCATCAATGGCCGTGAGGTACAGATCAACGAAGCCTTGAAGAAGGGCAAGCGAACGCAGCCCTCGGAAAAGGCGCCGCGAAATTCGCCGCTCGGTCCGCGCGCATTCCAGCGGCCAGGACAAGGCGGCCCGCGTCCCGGATTCTCGCGGCCGACCGGAAGTCGGCCGTCTGGATTCGGCAGCCGTCCGACAGGCGATCGTCCGGGTTTCGGCGGTGCTTCCGCCGGCGGGGCGAGTCGCTTCAGTCGGAACCCTCGGCGCATGCCGGGTGCCCCCGGAGCCGGCCCCCTCAGTGGCCCGGATGCCGGCGGAACCGGCGCAACTCCGTCCCCGGGTACTCCGCTTCCGCCGGGGTCTCGCGTGCTCGGTGGCGGAGCAGGCGTGCCCCGTCCGACCAGCCGTCCGCTTGGGAGCGGCGCTCCCATTCGCCCCGCATCGCCGCGGCCGCCCATGCCGGGCGGTAGCGCGGGCGCCGGACCAACGAGCCGTCCGCTTGGTTCGTCGTCCTCTCGTCCCTTGGGCCCCGGTTCACCTCCGGCTCCACTTCCAGCGGCACCGTCTGTTGCGAAGCCGCCTGTGCCTCCTGCCGGGACGAAGCCACCGGCTGCAGAAGCTCCCGCGGCGGATGCACCGCCGCCGCGTCCGCGCGCCGTGAAGAAGAAGCCACCGCCGGAGACCTGAGTGCTCGCTCCGCGGGCGTCATCGTGAAGGCGTGGTCAGTCGGTGATCACGCGCCTGGTCTGCGCCGAGCAGGGGAATTGTGCGCACGCGATCGGTTCGGCAACTCCCGAGGCCTATAATCGTTGCTTGAATGGTGGCGGTTGCTCGATTTGCATCCTGGCAGGGCAGATACGTGCAGAATTCCGAGAATCTCCGCGTAGTTGGCGCAGAGTTGGTATCCTGCGTCCGAAGCAACTCGGGCTGGAAGTCAGGACCGTTCGTTGTTTTCAGGCATTGGGCGCCGCCTGGGTCGGGCGCTGCAACTCGTTGGAGCAACGAATGTTTCGTATCTATGTCGGCAATCTCAGTTTCCGCACCACTCCCGAAGCGCTTCGGGAACACTTCGCAGCACACGGCGAGGTTCTTGACGTGTTCATCGGTACCGATCGCGAGACCGGTCGCTCGCGCGGCTTCGGCTTCGTGACCATGGCGGAGAAGGACGCGGGCAACGCCGCGATCACCGCCCTCAACGGCAAGGACTTCGAAGGTCGCGCCCTCGTCGTGAACGAGGCGCAGCCCCGCGCTGAGCGTGGTCCGGGTGGCGGCGGTGGCCGCGGTCCGGGTGGCGGCGGCGGCTTCCGCGGTGGACGCGGTGGCGGCGGCGGTGGTTACGGCGGTGGCGGCGGCGGCGGCGGGGATTACTCCCGCGGTCCGCGTCGCGAGCGCGGTGACCGTCGCAACGACCGTGACGGCGAATGGTGATCGGCGGACCGGATGTCTTGGTGCCCGGCACTCGTTGCCGTGTCCCTGACGTCCGATCCAAGTGATGCCTCTTCGTGAGGCGTGGCCTACGACGGGACACGTCTTCAAAGAGACATGACCTCTTCCGACCCGTTCAGCATCCTCGGCCTTCCGCGTCAGTTCAACCTGACGCCAGCCGAGGTCGCCACGGCGCACTTGCGAGCCGTTTCTCGCCTCCATCCCGATCGTGCCCTCGACCCAGTCGAGCGCGAGAGGTTGGTTCGCGAAGCAGCGGCAGCCGGTGCAGCAAAGCAACGGCTTTCACATGACACTTCCCGCGCCGAGGAGCTCCTTGAGCTCCTCGGCGCGCGGTCATTGACGGCCCGTCCGCTTTCGCCGGCGTTCCTGATGGAGACGTTGGAGATCCGGGAAGCGATCGAGGATGCCTGCGGTGGCAGCCAGGAGGCGCGCGCGGCACTCGATTGCAACGTCGCCGATCTGCGCCGCGCTGAACTGGCTGCGCTGCAGGAAGCGTTTGCCCGGGTATTCGACGGTGAAGGGCAGGGGGCGCGGGTGTCCGCTGGTGCAGGGAGTGCGGGGCCTTCCGATGCGCTCGCGGCAGGTGGTTCGCCCGAACTCCGCGTTGACTTGGCGCGCAACCCGGCGCTGCGCGCGCAGCTCGAGGCTGCCGCGGACTCCCTTGTCCGGCTCCGGTACCTCGACCGAATGGTCGCCCGCCTTGCGGGCGACCTGTAACCATTGCATTCCAACGTGCTCGACGCCATGAATCCGGCGGCGAGTCTCGCTATACTTCGCGATCCCTCGGGCTAGTAGCTCAGCTGGCTAGAGCACGCCCCTGATAAGGGCGAGGTCGAAGGTTCGAGTCCTTTCTGGCCCACTCCGAGTGCGCGGCGCCCCTTGCGGGCGCCGCGCTGTTTTTGGCGCGGGACGAACGCGCGGACTGCCGCTGCGGCGGTCGTTCCTGCGGCGCGCGGGGGCCTATCATCTTTCCCTTCCTTCGCCGCCGGAGTGCGGCGGGGCGCCCGCGTGTCGGGCGATGCACGAACCACGAACCACCAGCGAACCACGGAGAAGACAGCAGTGCGACGCGCCAAGATCTCGATCATCGGAGCCGGAAACGTCGGAGCCACCTGCGCCCACTGGGCAGCCGCCAAGGAGCTCGGCGACATCGTGCTCGTGGACATCCCGGATCGTGTGGGCGTGGCGCAGGGCAAGGCCCTCGACCTGGCGCAGTGTGGCCCGATCGAACGCTTCGATGCCAACATCCTCGGCACCTCGGACTACAAGGACACGGCCAATTCCGACGTGGTGGTCATCACCGCCGGCATGCCCCGCAAGCCGGGCATGAGCCGCGACGACCTGATCAACGTCAACGTCGGCATCGTGAAGGACGTCACCGCGCAGGTGGCCAAGCACTCGCCCAACGCGGTGCTCATCGTCGTCAGCAACCCGCTCGACGCAATGGTCTACACGGCGTGGAAGGTCTCGGGCTTCCCGACGCATCGCATCCTCGGCCAGGCAGGCGCGCTCGACGTGGCGCGCTTCCGCACGTTCCTTGCCATGAAGCTCGGCTGCTCGATCGAGGACATCTCCTCGCTCCTCCTCGGCGGCCACGGCGACGACATGGTGCCGCTTCCGCGCTTCACGAGCGTGGCCGGCATCCCCATCGACCAGCTCCTGTCGCAGGCCGACATCACCGAGTGCGTCGAACGCGCCAAGGTGGGCGGCGGCGAGATCGTCAAGCTGATGGGCACCAGCGCCTACTACGCGCCGGCGTCCGGCACCATCCAGATGGTGGAGGCGATCGTCAAGGACAAGAAGCGCATCGTTCCGTGCGCGGCGTATTGCGAGGATGACTACGGCGTCGCTCCTGGCCAGAAGGGCAAGGGCTACTTCGTGGGCGTCCCCGTGGTGCTCGGTGCCAAGGGCATGGAGAAGGTGGTTGCCATCAAGATGACCGCCGACGAGTCCAAGCTGATGGCCGAGAGCGTCAGCCACGTCAAGGACCTCGTGGGCACCGTCCAGAAGCTGTTCCCGGAACTCGCCTGAGTTCGGGTGACGGTGGGCGCCACCGGCTGCCGTTGGGCGACCGGCGCGACGAACCACTGCTGCAACTCCCCGGCCGCGCCCTGTTCGGGCGCGGCCGGTTTCCTTGGCAGGCGTCTCCGGGGGGCAGCCGGGGAGGCGGGGCGTCCCGGGCTGTTCCGCGCCGAGCCGGTGGCGGTCCGTTCATCGGAATGGGGGATCGAGGTGGCAGCATTTCAGGTCTCCTTCCCGTCAGGATTCCCGCGACTTCCTGCAGGGATCGGGCTGTCGCGGTCGATGAAGGTGCTATGCGCAACGGACGCGCCGCAATCCTCTTCGATCCTGGTTGGATGTTCCTGATCGCGGGCCTGGTGCTCGTCGCCTCGGCGGCGTTGGTGCCGGCCACCTATGACCTCTGGGTGATGCGCACGCAGCTCAAGCAC